>Ga0126342_10011989_pt1 | contig 15476 bp, 18 predicted proteins | sample Cyp1metagenome_FD_92528 | JGI IMG/M metagenome (GOLD analysis project Ga0126342, IMG submission 92528) | Coral microbial communities from Lord Howe Island, Old Settlement Bay, Australia - Cyphastrea 1 metagenome | ecosystem: Host-associated > Invertebrates > Cnidaria > Coral ...
ACCACTCTGGGCTACAAACTGCAATGACCCAAGGTCTCAATTTTCCCTAAAAATTGACTAAACAAATGCTTCTATAGTGGCCTTAGGCCATAGCATTTTGTAGTGGAAATGGCATCCCGGATACGAAAACTACAAAAGGACAAAGTGCAATCTGCGAAGGAATGGAAAAATTAAACAAATACAAAGTGCAGTTTTGGAAGTAATGGAAAAAAGACAAAAAATACAAAAATACAAAGTGTATTTTCCGTATTTATTTTGCATTTTTTGTGATTATTTTCTATTTTTACACACAAAAAATACAAATGCAATTTCTCAGAAATACAAAGTACGAAAAAAATACGAACCAAAAAAATAACAAATACAAAATGCAAAAAATACGAACCCAAAATTTCAAAAGTACAAAATACAAAAAAAACACACAAATTCAAAAATGAGCCAGAGAGCCAACCCCATGTTCATTTTGACAAGCAAGAACCAACTTGCAAAATAACTGCAAAGCCAACCTGTTGTATTTTCCAAACCCTGCAATTCAGATATTGTATTTTTGAATTGTATTTATATTTCTTTACAGAAGACCCTTCTGTAGCCAACGCAGACTGCTCAAAATTAACGCACAGCCAAGCATCATCGTACATACAAGACTAACGCACAGCCAAAGCATCATCGTACATACAAATAACTGTACAACCGTAGTCGCACGTAGTCAGGCATAATGACACAAAATCGAACATGCATGCATGCAGGAAATGAAACAGTGTGAAATTGAATGGAGTGAATTAGACGACGGATGGCCCGAGAGCATGGAGGATCAAAGTTACTCAGGCGATTTGGAGGTCTCTAGGAAGACTGAAGGAATGTGATCAAAAAAATGGAACTGCACGAGAGACGTGAATTTTATGATCGCTTCTGCGTAGTATCCCATAGTCTTGCCTGCTATGCTTGCCCAAATCCGCGCTGCCAGCCCCAGCAAATGTCCCCTGCATATGCTGAAGTGCATTGTAAAGGGTCCAAATGCAGGTCAGGCCTGAAAACTGCAGATTTGAAGGCTTTTGGCTGAAGGCTTTTGGCTTTAGATAGCTTCAGCCTAATAAACCTATATATATCTCAATCCGCTCTTCCCTGAATGCCTGTCAGTTCTTCTCGACTATGCTTGTAATACAACATCGTTTTCCCCAAAAGCTCCTGCGAAGAATTTTCCCGAAGAACAGCTCAACTTTTACATCACCTACTTTTGTTTCTTCTCAACATCATCATCTACACCAACTACATCACCTACATCATCATCATCATCATCATCGTCATCACCATCACCATCATCATCACCACCAACGCCCATAACTACATCAACTACACCACCTAATGATCTACCTCATCATCTTCTACGCTACGCCATCTACATCACCTACATCACCTACATCACCTACATCATAAAAATCATCATCTTTGCAGGTGTAGGTATGGAAGTGATCAATCTCTAGGAGCTCCTGCAAACACGCATATACTACGTCGTCGATCTCATTTGCATCATCTACCCGTAGGATCCCGTAGGCATGTAGGTGATCAACTTCTATTGAACTTACAGAATGCCGGAAAACCTCTATATATATAATATACAAATAATATAAATATGAGGTCGGGCCATACTTCTCTAACTCAAGGCGGTCGGGGCAACCTGGCGACCGCCATCGAAACGTCACCCTCTGCGGAGATCGAGCGCGTCGGATGTCCACACGAGTGGCGACATGCGAGCTTGGTTTGGGCGCGCGAAACCCTCTGCTGAGATCGCGCGTGTCGGGCGTCTAAACGTGTGTAAAAATCCGCCGACCCCTGCCTTGACCAAGGCAGGGGCGGCGCCTGGGACCACCGGAGGTGTGGAACCTGCTTTGTCACGGCCATGGCCCTCACATTCCAGCAACAATTGCTTCTCTGTGTTTCAGCGGTTTGCCACGCCTCAAAGGCCTCAAACGCGCCGCGGCAGCTCCCACGACCAAACCTTCCTGCAGGCTTTTCCAAGGCAACTCTCGCAGCTACACGGCCCAGCCATCTGTTTTTCAGGGCGTTGAAGCTCTGTTTGCCCGCCGTCAAACGCTTCAAACCCTTAAACCCTTCCGCAGGCCTTTCCAAGGCAACTCTCGCAGCTACACGCCCCAGCCATCTGTTTTTAAGGGCGTTCAAGACTGCCGTTTGCCCGCCTTAAACCCCTCAAACCCTTCAAACCCTCCCGCAGGCCTATCCAAGGCAACTCTCGCAGCTACACGCCCCAGCCATGTGTTTTTAAGGGTGTTCAAGCCTGCCGTTTGCCCGCCGTCAAACGCTTCAAACCCTTAAACCCTTCCGCAGGCCTTTCCAAGGCAACTCTCGCAGCTACACGCCCCAGCCATCTGTTTTTCAGGGCGTTCAAGCGTGCCGTTTGCCCGCCCTCAAACCCTTCAAACCGTTCCGCAGGCCTTTCCAAGGCAACTCTCGCAGCTACACGCCCCATCCATGGGCTACAAGAGCCTGTGATTCACCTTTTCTCATGGGCTTTTTGTTCTGGCACGTGCCATTTCGTTTTCTTGCATGGTTTCCCAGCGGGCGTGTCATGCTTGACGTGAACCTCCCAGAACGAACGGGATGACCACACAACAGTTTGACACACCAGGCACGAGTGGGCATGGCGCCGCGTCTCTCTGCTGACACGGCCCCCCTTCACATAAAATTGGGTGCCGCACACGCTTCTATGGTCTATTCGCCCCGTTTTGGTGTTACTTAAACTCTCCCCGTTGCAAAATGGGCACGTGTGAACGTAAGCTTTTGCCACTCTGCTGACACGGCCCTCCTTCACATAAAATTGGTTGCCGCACACGCTTCTATGGTCTATTTGCCCCGTTTTGGTGTTACTTAAACTCTCCCCGTTGCAAAATGGGCACATGTAAACGTAAGCTTTTGCCACTCTGCTGAACACGGCCTTCCTTCACATAAAATTTGTTGCTGCACACGCTTCTATGGTCTATTTGCCCCGTTTTGGTGTTACTTAAACTCTCCGCGTTGCAAAATGGGCACATGTAAACGTAAGCTTTTGCCACTATGCGTTCGTCCTTCACGCGAAATTGGTTCCCGCATCTGCGGCGATGATCTACTTGGGATGTGTGTTTGAAGACGGCCAAACAAATGTTAAATGTTGCATCAAGAAGGGCTGGGGTGACTAGAGTCTAGCAAGACGAGGTGTGACTTAAGTGTTCTTTCAACATGGGGTTGCACTGCGCTGTTTGAGAGTTCTGGCCAGCGTTGTGTCCCAAAGAAGGAGGGGTCGGCGGCACCTGGGCGCTAGCCCATTCTTTAAAAATGGAAATCTCTTTGCCCGCGGCGCAATCATGTCGTGCGCCGAACGTCAAAAACAGCGGCCAAATTGCGATTTGAAGCGTCCGGCGCAACCCTTGCGCACGGAATGAAAGCCGCGCGCCCAAAAAATGCAGTGAAATTGTGATTTGAAAATGTCCAACGCGACCCTTTCGCAGCTGTGGTAAAACTGTGGCCTTTGAGCGTGTCAAAGCTGCTCTGTGTGCAAAGGCTTCCCTGTCTAAGAGCTTCTGTGTGTAAAGGCGTCTGAGTGTAAAGCCTTCTCTGCGTAAAGACGTCCGTGTGTGAAAACTGCTCTGCGTAACGGCTTCCCCGTGTGAAAGCTTCTTTGTGTAAAAGCTTCTGTGTGTAAAAGCGTCTCTGAGCAAGCTCCTCTGTGTAAAAGCTTCTGTATTTAATCTTTTAGAAGCTGCTCCGTATATACAAGCTGCCCGTCCCTGTAAAAACTGATCTGTCTGAAAGCTTCTCTGTGTCAAGGCTTCTCTGTGTCAAAGCTTGTGTTTGTGAAAGCTGGTATGTGTAAATTCTATTGCAGTATATTCTTCTCCGCGCGCTGTGCAAAGGCTTCTCTGCGTAAAAGCTTCTGTGTGTAAAAGCTGCCCTGTGTGCAGTGTAAAGGCATCTGTGTGTGAAGCCTTCCTTGCATAAAAACGTCCGTGTGTGAAAGCTGCTCTGCGTAACGGCTTCTCCGTGTAAAAGCTTCTTTTTGTAAAAACTTCTGTGTGTAAAAGCTTGTGTTTGTGTAAAGGTGTCTGCATGTAAAAGCTTCTGTGGGGAAAAGCTGCTCTATGCAAGGGCTTCTCTGCATAAAAACTTCTGAATGTAAAACCGTCTGTCTGTAACTGCAGAGCTGGCGCGAGGCGCTGCAAACACATCAGACGGAGCAGGCAAGTTGCCTTCCCCTACAGGCGCCGGAGGCTACGTAAACCCTTGAAGCACGGTGAGTACGTAGCTAACTTGAAAAAGGCAAAGAAAAACATGAAAGTTGACCAGAAGAAGGAGAGATAGAAACAAACGAGATATCTATTTCTATTGTTCGAAGAAAGGCAAGAATATACATTCTGTAAGCTGTATAGGCTGCAAACGTGTAAAACACGTTGGAACACACGGGCTTGCTGGCGGTAGGCTAAGGCAAAGAACCTCTGCAACGATGCCGAAAAAGATGTTTCTTGCGCAAACTCTTGGCGCCCAACTCGCTGACATGGACGAATAAGTCGCCAAGGTTGGAGTCATCTGGCGCAATAAAGCCAAAGCCCTGGCAGTGAGACCGGCTGTTTGGGCATTGGTGTCTAACCTGAAGCCTGCACTGCGAGCTTGGGCCTCACGCTGGCCATTCAGGCCACTCGCTACCAAGACAAAAGTAGCACATGATGCTTCACGTGGTTTTTGGCCTCTCCCCGCAAAAGCCTCCCATGTCCTTAAATGCTTCCAGGGTTGCAACCTGTATGAGCCCCTTGGTCGGCATTGATAGCGCTTAGTATAATTGAAATGAAAGCCAACCACCCCAAAAGAAAACAAACACTAAACAACCGCGGCTTACCGACAGGGCAGCAGCTGCGGCCTTGTTTTGTCATCTTGAGCCTTGAGCCAAAAAGTAAATGAGGTATTATGACAATGACCCAAGGATGAGAAGGATGTCTACACATGAAAGTTAAGGTTAGGTTTACCCCTAATCTTTCAAGCGCCCCCTCATCCTGAGCTGTACTGGGTCATGTCCGGAGCTACCTAGCGGAGGGTGCACAAGCCTACGGTCGATGCTCCCAACGGATGTCTCATAGCTCAGATGAATTCCAGGCAAGAGATGAGAGGAATCATTTGGAGATCCCATCATGCCTGGCAATTCCATGACTGTGCCGTGCAATGGAATTACCGATGCTTGAAGTCCAGCCGTATGCAAATGGAGAAGCGCCTCAGCAGCTAAACTCTGGTGCGCCGAGGCCGGAAACGGCAGAAGACTGTGCAGGAGAAAGTGGAAATCCAATTTATGTGGATGGAACTTTATCACAACCACAACTGTGCGCTTAGCGACTTGCAACGAACTGAATTTCAACTTCGGTCGTTGGGAGTAAATCAAAGGAAATGGCAAAGCAAAATTCAAAGGATAAAACACAGATGGGACTTAGTTACATCCATGATTGATGACTGGTTTGAAAATACTTTCAGTGTGTTACCTTGTGGACTAGGTAATGAACTTCGTATGGGGCAACGTGAAGGCATGAGACCATTTCTGAGGGGCGAGGCCCTTAGTCATGATATCACTGCGTTGATCGTCATGTGCTGGAACATGCTGAATCAGCACGTCGCCGCTGCTGTTCACCACCTCGCCTGTGGAAGCAACATTCACAGGTGACGAAGTTTCTGGGAAAAACCTTTGAGATGATGGCTATGACCGCCGAGTTATCCTCCAAGATTCTTAGAAACATCGGTGGGTGAATGACTTGCCACAACTCCAATAATAATGGCAGCCCTTCGGAAAACAAAGCACCGGACAGCGAAACAAATTCTGATTCTATTGTGCTGCGGTTATCACGCTTTGTTTGCGACTCTCCCATGACAGGAGAGCCAAACTGGATGTGCTCAAAGAACGCAATGACATAACCAGAAGTCGATTTCATCGCCTTTGAACCTCCGGCAAAGTCAGCGCCACAGTAAAGAGCGATATGAAGCTCATCCAGTGGGTCGTTGATGGCCATGACATGTGCCAAATCCACCGTGGTTGAAAGATAGCCCAAAAGACGGGCAGCTCTCCTGTCGCCATTGACACTCCAGATTGTGATATGCTTAGCAAGGGTGTTCACGGCAAAGGTCACATCAAGACGGGCAGTCGGAAATAACAACATCAGCTTCATGACAAGTCGCGCAGCAACAGGAAGAAGCTGGCCCTTCACAGCATCATCAACGGGCAACGATGACCCCTCTTCCAAATGTGGTGTTGGTGCAGCTTTGATAGATTTCCCACTCAGCTCTTGATACAATGAAAGGCATTGGCGCGTGAAATCACTTGATCCAAGGATGAGCTCACCGTTGAAAACTCGGTGATCACGACCAAGAACACGACCAAACTCTGAGAATGGGTCAAGACTGATGTATTGTCCAACTCCTTCCAGAAGGATGGGTGGGAATTCTTGCCGCCACCCAACGTCAAATTATCTACATACACTGACATCAGCATGCGGCCTGATTCAAGCCACCAAACAGACGGCATGTTCTCAAACTCTTTGCCGTTCATCTTGTTCTTTAGAACATCGACAAGGTAAGGCATACAAGGTCCAATGAGCACTGGACTCCGGATGCCCATATAGTGCTTTGTGAAGTGGTGCACATGGTTGAACAATGTGCCTTTGCTTGCAGGAACAAGTTCTGGTGGTAATAAAACAAAAGCCGGATGCTTTGATTTCAACAAACACTGGATGTAAGCCCGGATGCAATCGGAAGTGGCGCAAGTGTGGTCGCCAAATCGCCAATCATAGAGAAAGCCATTACAATGTTCAGTCCAGCAGTTGAACTTGGTGCACTGGCCTGCAACTCTTGGAAGGTGGCTGCCAGACCATCTGGGTCTCTCACCGCATCTCCTCGAAATACAACCCCGGCTTTAACCGTGGAGCCAGAATACCTTTTCAAGACATCAGCTTTCGCAATGCTTTCAGACCCCAACCAAGTTCCACCCTCCAACAAGCCGTTCTTTTCAGAGAGGCGGTGCGCAAGAGCATGGGTTGTGACTTCCTTGCAACCTACCTATACATGACAACGTCAATGGGCATGCATGGATTACCAAGCACGGCTTTGGAACGATGCAGATGGATGGCTCTGGGTTCACAGGCCATGGAAAATACATGCTAATTAACAACATGCTGAAATAAGCACTTATCTCAATTGCAATAAATTGCGTAACGGACTCAGATGTCCCAGTGCCTCGACTCCCGAGCGAACTTCAACTTGGAGAAGTACATCAAGCAGCCCAAGCCGCTGACAATTGAAAAGAGCCGGAAGGCCAATCAAGAAGAAAAGGCCACTGATCGTGAGGTCGGCCAACTCCGTGGACTTTTGGGAGGAATGGCATGGCCAGCAAATCAGACTCAGCCTCATTTGAGCGCTGCGACCAGTTTGGCCCAGGCTACAGTCTCAGGTGCCAAGGTGGCCGACCTCAACGAGGCCAACAAGATCCTGCACTTCGCAAAGGAGACCGCGGATATCCCTCTGACGATCCGAGCTCATGGCTCTCTCAGCCAGCTGCGTTTTGGATTTTACTCCGATGCTTCTTGGAGTATGCGGCCTGATGGGTCGTCGCAGGGTGGATGGCTTTTATTCCTTGCCTCCGAGGACCAGATCAATGGCGATCGACCCTTCCCTTTGACGGTGGTTGAGTGGGTGAGCATAAAGGTGCCGAGGATCTGCAGATCTTCTTTGAGCGCAGAAGCACAGATCAGGACCACGGCGGTCGACAACTTGGAATGGGCCAAGACCATGTTGGGGCTCATTCTATGGCCTTCTGAAGGCGCTGACAGTGAGCACGTGATGAAGTGGCTTGGAATTTCGCCCTGCATCACAGATGCTCGACCGCTGTTTGACGCAAGCACTTCAGCGACACCTGGAATGAAGTTGGCCGAGAAGAGAACGGCGATTGAGATCAAGATCACGGCCGAGCGACTTCAAGCCGCATGTGGCATGATGCGATGGTGCAACTCGCATCAACAGCTGGCAGACGGAGTCACCAAGTCTGCAGCCAAGACCAAGTTGGCCATGGAGCTTCGTCGAGGAGTTCTTGTCTGCGCTACGACCCTGAGTACGTGGCCGGTAAGAAGGTGAAGCAAGAAGACAAGGACAAGGAGTAGGAGTTCCTCGACAACGCGGCCCAGGAGATCGACAAGAAACACCGAATCCAGGAGAATGTCTTCCGCACCGAGGACATGGACGAGATCGACAAGGAGGAGGCAAACATTTGCCTGCTCGATGGGTGTTCACTGCCGGCTGAGAATGGCAAGCGCTACTGCACGAAGCGTCACTACCACGCGGCCCAGCACAAGTGCAACAACCCCAAGAAAGCTGAAGCAGCTTTGGCTACATGGATGGTTTTGACGGCTGCTGCTGCAGTTCCTGGTGCTGATGACGTGCGATTCACCGAAGAGCGCGTCGTGATCCCCTACATCCAGATCATTGTCATCATTGTCCTGATCATGGTGGCGATGGTTGCATCTTTCTTGGCGGGCATTAACTACGTGCGACATCGAGATCTTCGAGGTGATCCTGGTCTTGTACGTGACCTACAAGAACCCCTCGTCATGGAGGAGGAGAACATGACCCAACCATTCGAGTTGGACAATTCCTTCGTGGAGAGCTCAGTGACCTCCATCCTGAATCGCAGTGGAGAGGAGCCATCATTCTCCACCGATGGACTGGGTCACCCAGAGACCCATGAGGGTGACATCATCTCCCCTACCAACACACCAAGATTGCCAAATGGAGAGCGGGTGGAGAGCAGCAATGGAAGTGTGGTGTCATGGCTGACACCTGGACAGGTGGTTGATCTTCAAGGGGAAGGCTACTACGTCTACTCCGACGCGGAGGTGAACCAACGAAGGACGGCATTGCAGGAATCAATGCCACCATCAATAGAAGAAGCGATGACGCCAGAGCTCATCACGGCCATGATGGCAGGAACGCTGGACCCTGAGCAGCACATTCAGGTGCCCCTGGACGCCAGCGACTGGAATGGCGTGCGCCCTGATGAGCGCGCCGAGAGAACCAGAATTTTGGAGAACAGCCTGATCTTGGGCATCAACCTGGAAGAGATGAGCTACGAGAAAGACGCAGAAGCTCGAGAGCTGAGAGCCCGGCTTAGGACAGTTCGTGAGGTGGAAGCCTCTCTAAGAGAGACAGACACGCTGCTGAAGCCTCTAGGACATAGCGTTTTGATTTTCCAGCTGCAGCACTTTAAAACCTTTTTCCCCCTGTGTCAATGTAAGTCTGACGACCATTGCATGTCCAGCTGTTTCAGGGGACAGGTTGCTGTGGCTGCCGGAACATTCCGGCTCAATGCCCCTTTATCAGGGCCCTTGAGCTGCAGAGCTATGACGGAAAAGGAGACTGTGGAGATCAGGGAGGACTTCGTGAGCTGCACCCTGTGATTGTGAGCGCGGGTGTGACAAGATCTTATTAGATACAGTAGATACATAGATAGATAAATAAATAAGTCGATGGATGGATGGATGGACGGGTGGATGGATGGACAGGTTCACTGATTTGATAGATGGACATACTACCACACTCAAAGATGGATAGAATATGATAGAATAACCAAGTGGACCGACAGATTGATGGATTGTGATGCTAGATGAGCTGTAGGAGCGAAAAGCTATAGAGGAGCCATACGAGCCATTGGGGCCATAGGAGCCAGGAGCCATAGAAGCCACCAAAGCCAGAGGAACACCCCAACAAAAAAATCATCCCAAAAAAATCCGAATTAACTTATACGCCTCCTTTCAAAAATATGATGGCCAGAAACCCAATCCTTCTTGAACAATTGCCCCGCACTTCTCAGCCTTCTCCTCAAGCCATGTGGTCACCAATCCCGCTGGCATGACATCGCGGCGGCATGTGCTGCTGCAAGCTGAAGCCGAAACGCTGCCGACACACAAGCCAAGAGTCGTCAAGCGATGCTTGTGGAATAACAACCGGATACAAACCGCACTCCATGTCACCATCCCTCTCCGCGCGATGTCAAAACATATGTGTAACGGGTCATGCAGCGCCCGTGAGGCATGTGGACTGTGAGTTGGCTGCATCTCTGGGTGCATGCCCTGCTTTGAGCACTGTTGACCACACAGAGCAGTGAACCAATCAGACTATTCAGCCCAAATAGGAAACAAACCGCTGTATAAAACAATGGCTGCTCCGGCAAGATGCTCCGCATCTCCAAGCAGCCGCTGCAGCTCCAGAATTCAACCCATCGGGCATACCTGTCCATGGTCTTAGACACGGCTTGGAAAAATAAATGCAGCACCTTCTTGGCACCTGCTGTTCAAATGTGCAGGATCACGCTGCAAAGCAAATAGACTGGTTTCTTTACTTTCAATTTTTCACCTCCTCAACACCCTCAGAAACAATGCGCTCAAGTGGTTCAAAGGCAGGCTGCGGCAAATCCAACCTTGGCTCGCGGCTTCGCTGGAGACGACCTGCAACTTTTTCCCCGCTCAGGCTTCAACATTTTCTTTGGCGTCCGCTCCCTGGAAGGCAAAGCTTTGGGGGTGGAGACCTGATGGCATGGACGCGGGGGCCGCCAGGCTGTGGACCACCCGCGGAAAACAGAGAAAGCGAGACAACAAGACGAGACATTGCACCCCCCTACAGAGCACGATTTTGCACATGAGCAGCATACGCACCAAGCTCCTGAACTATATCCAGCTGTTTCAACTTGGCACATTTCCGGAATGATGGAGAAACTGCCGCGGGTCCAGGCTTGTGAGCTCATGCTTGCTGATCTTGTGCGGCGGTATTTTTCCAATGGCCTTGGGAGCTACAGTCTTCGAAAGCACCACCAACATGCGGTTGTAAGCTGTCGTAAAACCATTCGCGTGAGGCGCGGGCACACAAACCCTGCGCCCAGCATCCAGCTGAAACCACTCATGCTGCAAGGCATCCTGGGCCGTGATTCTCAGACTTGGGTCCTGAGTTTCCAATCCAGCAAAGTGCGTGCCAAGGATCCAAGAGCACACAAACATGTTGCAGCCAGTCACAGCTTTGTGAAGGCCAAACACCCTAGCGCTGTCTGGCAATCTTGACGGCATACACCTGTATGTTTCAAGTTTGCAGCCCGCATCAGCCAAGCAGCCAGAACGAGGATGTTCTTCAAAAGCTTCAGGGACTCTTCTGAAGCTTTGTTGAGCTCGTGGGCAGCCAAAGCGCGGTCCAAAGCCTGTTTGTCTAGTGGCTTCACTAATCAAGATTGACAACTTGGCTTTGGTGAGCTGGCTGGCTTTCAACTGGCATCAGTGGTCTTGCTTTCGAAGGAGCGGATAGGAGCGGCCAAAGTGAAATACCGAAAAGCTATCCTAAGGCAGCGTCAACATCTGCTGCCGGACCACCACGTCCAAACAAGCGCACCTGACAAATTCACAGATAGAGGACTGACATCCCATTTCTCAAGCATGAATTCCTCAGAAGGAATACGGTTCAACATGTCCCAGACACCTCTTGCTAGTCATTGCACAACACCAAAAAAAAGATTGACGACTAATTATAATCAGAAGAAAACCTCGAACGAAAATGCCTGATGCAAGACCCTATTGCTTCGGCGGCCTGCGCTTCCTCAGCGGGCCTTGGCTAACATGTGGGCAATGTTGTAAGGGCGCGTTACCATGAACCCTGCGAGCTTGAAGCCCCCAAACTCCTTTTACCCTTTGAGTGCGGCGCTGGATTTAATGGATCGGGCGGTTGCGCCGTGCAGGTGGTGAAAAATAAATTGCCGACCAACCCAGGCTTTCCCACGCTTTGCAAGTCTTAATCCCCCGCTTGTGCGGATGAAAGGGTGAACTGGTTCAACGCGACACTTGGTGACAATGAAATCACCTCCTAGGCTTGGCCCTGAGCAGCGCCTGTAACAAAGCCTGTGCATTGCCGACTTGGGAAAACAGTTTATTGCAGATGCGCTGACCGAGGGCTCAAACCTTTAAAGCCGCACCGCAGTACGCCTGCTAGCTCTGCAATGCATTACCAAACAAAAGGTCAATGCACACAGGTGGTCTGCGGATACGGGCCCTTCCAAATATCCCAGCAGGGGCCAAACCTGTTTGTGACAATTTATGCGTCCAAACTATCAAATTAAGGAGCCCGATGCGCAAGACAATTAATAGCTGGATAAGAGGCTTGACAAAATTAACCCACGCGCCACGCGCCCGCATTTTTTCCAAATTCGTTCGCGCTTCAGAAAAAGTACCCAAAAGTGTGAGCGCTTCGGCGTTGCATAGGCGACTCGTGGCGTGGCTATTCAAGTGTCGACAGTGTCAGACAGGATCTGGCAATATCCGGCAAGCTCCAAGTTCCTTTCTCGAAGCAGAGGTGACTGTTCGAAAAATGTGCGGCTGTAGGAATTCAACGGAAACACGTAAACATGCGCGCCCAAGTGCCTGTCAACATGTACATGTACCCTTGGGGAATGCTAGATTTTCTTCCATTTGGTGGCTAGAAAACAAGGGGAGCAGCGCTTTCAGCAAAAAGTTGCACCCTGTGACCCTGTGCATGATGTTCTTGTTTAAAGGCAAAATTCGGCCACACCTGGGGACAAGTTGCTTTTTCATGCTTCTTCCCGAAGGCGCCTGAGCGTAGGGTTCTTCTAAAAAAAGGAACTTATATAATCCATCTTCACATCTTACGTCTGCAGACCTTACATCTTCGCATCTTACATCTTCAGATCTTAGAGCAAGTGTGTGAAAACGTCGGTGTGTAAACGTTTATGCGCAGCGTTTGTGTGTAAAGGCTTCTGTGTGTAAAGGCATTTCCGTGTTGGTTCCAGTGAGTTGGCTTCAAAAAAAGAAACAGAAACAGCCCAGGAACAGTTTTTTGATGTTTTTTGGACGATTTTTCGCGGGTTTTTGTAGTTTTGATACGATTTTGGATATGGTTCCGATGGGTTGGCTTCAAAAAAAGGAACCAGAAACATCCCAGAGACAGGTTTTTGGAGGATTTTTCGATGGTTTTTGTGGTTTTGGTATGATTTTGATATGGTTTTGATACGCTTTTGATGCGGTTTTGCTACGATTTTGATATGGTTTTGATACGATCTTGGAATGGTTCCGATGGTTGGCTTCAAATCACAAATTTGACCCACATCAAGAACCATAACTGAAATCCTATCAAGATCATATCTAAAACCATATCAACGTCATAACTGCAAAACCACGCCAGAAACACTTCATAGCAACAAGTCATATCTGAAATGTAGCAATGTCGTAAAAACAAGGATTTTGAAAAACCTTCATCCTAGAGACTTCGGATGTTATAAGTCTTGCTCATGTTTTCGTGGTGTTTCTGTGGTGTCTTGGCGGTGTTCCGGTGGTGTGTTGGTGGTATCGAAGAAACTGCATTTTTGAACCAAAATGGCTCACCTGGTCAATACCAAATTGGCGCCAACGGATATAAACAACTTTGCTACTGGGGTTGTATGCTGGGTTAGTGATTTGATTCTAAAACATCGTGTTCTATCACGTGCCACTGCTCCACAGCAACTAAACGCATGTTGGGGCGACTTTCCCGGGAAGTCTCCCCGAACTAAACGGGCGAGGTCAGTTCACTATAAGCAAGTAGGTCCTAGAGTGATAGGTCCCAAGGCGGCCCATACGTGCAACCAAATACCAAAGCCAGGGTTTCATCACGCCGTTGTGCTCAACATGCTGTATATCAAGTCTATCATTGTCTATGGGAGAAACGGTTTCGAAAATACAAACGTCAACGCGCAAGACACAGCTTGCAATTGCTTCCTGAGATCCCCGGCGCGTCGCCTGTAAGAAGAACATAAAGTATCACTCCGGCCTGTTGGGTCTAGTAGCTACAGCTACTGCTACAGTGAAAAAGCGGCTGAACCTGGCACGCCCGTGCCAAGATTGATATTCCAACGTTCGTAGCCGATGAATGAAAGAAAATTCAGAAAAGCATAGAAAAGCAATGAAATTGTGATAAAGTTCCAGAATGTAGATTGACAGATTAAAACAGATTAAAACGCACCGTCGTCCATTGTTGCCACGGTGAACAAAGCACTTCGAAGCAGCCGAGCATCTGACCGCCCATACATCCATCGCAGCTAGGTATGGAGCCTCGGCCTTCGATCCGATTACCTGGCAGCTGAACAGGAAGCGCGGCACCTAAAGAGCCACAGCATCTCTGCAAACAACCTTCCAAAACCCAAACTTTTCATCTTTTTCCCGAGAGCGTCTGAGCGAAGGGTTCTTCTAATAGTGGGGGTCTGTCAAACATTCTCACATCTTCACATCTTCTCATCCTCACATCCTCACATCTTCGCATCTTCTCATCTTCACATCTTCTCATCTTCACATCTTCTCACGCCTTCTCATCCTCACATCCTCACATCTTCACATCTTCTCATCTTCGCACCTTCTCATCTTCACATCTGCTCATCTTCACATCTTCTCATCTTCACATCCTCACATCCTCACATTTTCACATCTTCTCATCCTCACATCCTCACATCTTCAAATCCTCACATCTTCACATCTTCTCATCTTCACATCTGCTCATCTTCACATCTTCTCATCCTCACATCCTCATATCTTCACATCTTCTCATCCTCACATCCTCACATCTTCGCATCTTCTCATCCTCACATCCTCACGCCTTCACATCCTCACATCTTCACATCTTCACATCTTTTCATCTTCACATTCTGTCTTGCCCTCTTGTTCTCTTGCCCTCTTGCTCGCTCCTTCTTTTCTATTTCTCTCTTGAAGGCGCGGGGCAGTGCCAATGAGACGGCACGAAGCGCAACCCTTTCGCACGAAATGAGGTTTGATCGCCAAAAACTGCAGTAAAATTGCGATCTCTCACTTCCGGGCGCAACCCTTTCGCACGAAATGAGGTCCGATCGCCAAAAGTTGAAGTAAAATTGCGATTTGCAAGTTGTCCGGAGGCAACCCTTTGGCACGAAATGAGGTTCGATCGCCAAAAACTGCAGTAAAATTGCGATTTCTCGCTTGTTGTCCGGGCGCAACCCTTTCGCACGAAATGAGGTTCGGTTCGATCATGTTCGATCGCCAAAAGTTGAAGTAAAATTGCGATTTGCAAGTTGTCCGGCGAACCCTTTCGCACGAAATGAGGTTCAATCGCCAAAAACTGAAGTAAAATTGTGATTTGCGGGTTCCCGTCGCAACCCTTTCGCACGAAATGAGGTTCGGTTCGATCATGTTCGATCGCCAAAAACTGGGGTAAAATTGCGATTTGCAAGTTGTCCGGCGAACACTTTCGCACGAAATGGGGTTCGAGCCAAAAACTGACGTAAAATTGTGATGTCACGGGCCCGGTCTGTGCGTAAAAGTGTTTGTGTGTAAACGTGTCTGTGTGTAAAAGTGTCTGTGTGTAAAAGCGTCTGTGTGTAAAAGCTTCTGTGTGTAAAAGCGTCTGTGTGTAAAAGC
>Ga0126342_10011990_pt1 | contig 15474 bp, 23 predicted proteins | sample Cyp1metagenome_FD_92528 | JGI IMG/M metagenome (GOLD analysis project Ga0126342, IMG submission 92528) | Coral microbial communities from Lord Howe Island, Old Settlement Bay, Australia - Cyphastrea 1 metagenome | ecosystem: Host-associated > Invertebrates > Cnidaria > Coral ...
GCGGCAGCTTCACAGCCAGTGTCACCACGTGCAGCACCAGGCAGTCAACTCAACATGGGACAAATCCCTCAACCAGTTCAGCAGCCACCGCAGCAGGCGGCAGCTTCACAGCCAGTGTCACCATCTGCAGCACCAGGCAGTCAACCCAACATGGGACAAATCCCTCAACCAGTTCAGCAGCCACCGTAGGGAGATAGGACTCAGGAGTGTGAAGTATGAATTTAGAGTTGCACGTGTTTTGATTGCTGAGCAAGCTCTCTGTAGAAATTTGATTGCTGAGCAAGCTCTCTGTAGAAATTTCTCGGACAAAGCAGAACCTGGTATAGCAACTTGATGGCGGCCAAGATTCTTTCAGCGCCTGGATGTGAAGAGCCTGGACAGTGCTTGTCAGGTGGAGAATAAGGAGCAGAACAGCTTTCTGCATCTTTGTGTCCAAGGAAACATGCCAGAAACAAAAATTATGCCAATCATGCTTGATGACTGGAGCAACTTTGGGTAAGGAAATTGAAGTGGAGCTGTGAGGGTGTCAAGGTTTCACCAGAACACAATAGGATCAATGACTCAATGACCAAAGGTCAGCGGTTCTGAAGCATGCATCAGTCACAGCCTATTGATGGAACAAAAAGCTTGACGCGCGGAGATGAATGTTTCATTTTCACATTTTGTTACATTCACCATCATTCACCTTTCAAGTTCAGAACTGGCCTTTATTGTCTTTATTGCATTGTATTGCAATGATGGGTTGCTTTTCCTTCATGCCATTGAAAAACGCATATTGCCATGGCACAGTTTCCTTGCTGTGTTTTGGCTGCCCTGTAGTCAAAGCTCTTTTTTTACGTACGGGTGGAGCCTGGGGCACATGCCAAACAGGGCCTGCCAGCATCTTAGTTATGGACCGATGGAGGGCTTGTGAGGAGACCCAAATGGATTCAGCATAATGATGGGCCCCTACCGATCATATTCGTTTCTATCCCAATATTACAGGGGTTGCAACCACCAAATTTATCCGAATTTGTCCAAATTTATCTAAATTCGGGTTTATTCAAGTTTGTCTAGCTGTGTTAGCTAGGGGGCCCATCCTTATGCAATGTGTTTTTCTCATTGCAATGTGGTGAGGCGAAGTGACTGAGCAACCTGCCAACGAACCTGAACCTGAAGGGCGACAGGAGTGGGCAGAGTCCAATGCAGAGTCCAATGAGGTGACACCGGATGAGGACAGCTGGCTTCACATGGAATCTGCCATAGCTAGCAATGTTGGCACCGGGATACGGACTTCGTTTTCTTTGTCCGACTTGTCCTTTTAAAAAGCAGGATGTCTACGCATCCCTGCAGAAGAACAGCCAGGCAAATGCTGTAGGAAGTTCACTGTTAGTTTCTGAACTTGCCAAGGAAGGGGCCTGGGTTGTGAGAGAACTTCCAGCATCTTCCAGCAAGTTTGCAGCACTTTTTGATTACTCAATATACTTGCAGTTGGACTCCATGCCGTGCTTCAGGTCGATGATTCTGCTGTTTGCAAAGACGAGGTTATGGAGAAGAACATTCATGATATGTACAATGAACTTACGTGGCACGTGTGGGATGATTTCAAAGTGCGACCAATTTCTCGTCCTTGGTAGGAGAAGTCGGAACCCCAAGATGAGGTGGAAGAAACAACAAGTCTTGTGGAGGCGACCCCCAATGCGCAACTGCCTGTGAGGGGAAGACGCATCCCCAGTTGACAAACTTTAGATCTCTGACAGTTTCAGATTTTTTGGCTAAAATTCGAAGTCTTTGAGTGAAGCCACACGCATGCTTCGCGCTTGGCTGGGGTGTGTTCGCTTCGGTCAGGTTGCACCAAAGCCTGAGCCCAACTCAAGGCGGAAAAAGCTTTTCTCCATGACAACATGGCAGAACAATTTCCTGAATGATGGTAAGGCACTGGTAAGGTCTTCCTTTCCGTATTCTGTTTGTTCCGTTCTGCTGAACCCTTTTTAGCATCCCTTAGTTTGTGCCTAGCAGGTTGGGATCTTTCTTTGCAGGCCGTGGGATTGTGGCAGTGTCACAAGATTTCATCCAATGCACGAAAACACAGAAGCGCATTTCTAGACCTCTAGCTTCAACAAGAGATGTAGAGCCTTGACAGAGCCAGTTCAGTCACTTGAGGTACAGATATACTGATGTACTAGTTACTAGTGCAACAAATATGAGCTTATCAGACTCCAAGGAGATTCTTGAACTGCAGAGGTTCCTGGCGACTTTGGAGTCTACCTTGGGTGTTGATCCCAGTGACAGATCCGACGTTTAGTGACGTTTAGTTGTGTTCCTATGTGTTCCTGGGATTCCTGAGCCGACATCCCTTGACCAGGACCACAAAGGGGCCAGGTCTGCCAGGTCTCCGCAGGTCTGCCAGGTCTCCGCAGGATCTGCGTCTCAAGGCGGGATTGGCATCCCAACCTATGCGGGGATTGTGGGGCACAAAGATGGCCTCCAGCCTTCATCACTTCTTTGAGAGCTTCCTCCTCATCACATGGCTGCTGTCCCTGTCAGCATCTCTTGCATGCTGTCTAAAGCTTGGATCCCTACACATGTCGCTGGGAGCTGCTTCAGCCGTCTTTCTTCCTGAGGGCCAAAGCTAAATTGGGTGTTCAAAAACTATGCTTTGGTGTTTCAGTTGTTTCATCGGTTTCATTCTCGGCATGCTTGTTTATATGGCCAACTCGACACTGTCCGCCTTTAACAGCTTCCTCAACTGGAAAAAAAACATTATGACTGTGGTGAGGTCCAAAAGTCCATTATTCCACCCCCTTCCACTTTTACTGGTTCCTGGGTTTGTTCCGCATGTGGGAAATGATGTTGAACGAAAGTGAGGAAAAATGAACGCATGGCTCAATCTCCTTAATTATACCCAGATGAAACTGCCAGAACGGGGAGGTGCCTCCTCTAGTGTTAACTTTTCGAACTTCGATAAGTGATGATAAGTGCTTGTCAGTTGTATGGGACTGTCGCGCGGTTCTCAACAAATGAAGTCTCTGATTTCGGGGAGACAGGTGGAAGAGCATGTCTTTTGCGCACTTCTCGTTTCCCCCTACCCGGCCTTACCCGGATAGATTTTGAGGTATGGTGATCATAGCCAACTGCAAATTGCTGCTGCCATAGCTTGCTGCTTCATTTTAGCGACTTGGGCAGTTGCAGAGGCGTGGAATTGATGTGCTTTGATGAACATCTATGACTGGCTTTTGAAGGTCAAGAAATGAGCCTTTCTGCACCTAGTGCAATCGCTGCATCAACGACAGTCATTTGTCATGATTGCTAGTCATACCTACAATCCAAACTTCTGGCCAGCTCAAATGCTGCCAGGCATGCAATCAACTTGGTCCACATGCAGGTGACATGCAAGGCTATGATTTTTGGCTGCACTGTTTTTGTTTTCAGATTTGACTGTTCGAAACACATCTATCTTCCATGGCTGTAGCTTAGGAACTTACGAGCACAGCAGACGTGGATCCTGTCATTGTTGGTCGAAAAGTAGCTGATGATGCAGGACCAGACCCTGAGGTGTGATATGTTCTGGCAGATTTTGTAGATCATCAGCTTTCTTGGTTTGCTGAAACCAGGAGATTCCAGGACGCATTGGCATGTCTCATACCTTGCAGGTCTGCCAAAATGTGGATGATACTGTGGAGAAAGAGGAAGCTAAAGAGGTGCTCCAGTCAGACGACATGCAGAATTCACCGGATTGGAAGGAAAATCCTCAGGAAGCCATGGTTTTAGCATGTTGTAGCTCCCATATATAGGAAATTATAGGTGTTTACTGCATTTTTTCCTCTCAACCAGTTCTGGGAAGGATGGCTTTTTGTATGAAGAATTTGATGATTTGAACAGGATCACAGGATCCAGGATCCCACAAGTCTTCCCTCTGCAAAGCCACAAAGCTCTTGCGCAGGGGATGCGCCGTACCTCTGTAGCTGTCCAGGCCGGAGGTTTGTTTCATTCGCTGTAGGGGTGTCGACATGTGTTGACAGCGACAGTTTTCTTTTTTTTTCCCTGTTCAAGCTTGACTCTATTCAGGCCTGGCTGAAAGAACATGTTTCAGCTTGGAGGGCAGGTGCTGAGCTTTGTGTGTCTTGGCAGCTGGGTTTCTGTCATGGCTTCAGATGAAGGGGAGATCACGGGGCGAAGCTGGTCAGTCTAAGGCCATTCTTGCGTTTCTCTACCTCTGTGACCGTACGGCTGTTCTTCCTGAGGGTCCAAAGACTCGTGATCCCAAGTACTTCTGGGGCCTTTGGGCCGTGATCGTCATCGTCGCTTGCTTCACCATCAGGAAGACTGAGGAGTCCAACCCACTATCTCGAGAGCAGACCGACGAGTGGAAAGGATGGATGCAAATCATGTTTCTAATGATCCTTGGCAATGTTTTGTCCAAACAAGCTCCCAATTCTGACATTTGCTTTTGTCTCAGTTGTCTAATTGAGTGAACCCAGGTACCACTACTTTGAGGAGAAGGAAGTTTACAACGCAATCCGTGTGTATATCGCAGCCTATGTTTGGATGACAGGATACGGCAATTTCTTTTTGTACCGAAAGGGTAAAAGCTTTACAGCGCGACGAACAGCCCAGATGTTATTTCGACTGAACTTTCTGGGCCTTGTGGTGTGTGTTGTCCTTCGAAATGAATACATGCTCTATTACATTTGTGCAATGCACACTCTCTTCACGGTTTTCGTGCTGGTGGCAATGTTTGTGTTGCATACCATGAACTCTTTGTACACCGTCCTTTGGGTGAAAATACTCACAACATTTGCAGTGACAGTGGTACTCTATGATGGACCTGACTACATCTTTCGACTGGTCTTTGGAACGCTGCCAGTGGTGCGTCCTCTATTTGCGTTTCACGATCCACTCCACCCGGAATTCAAAGATGAAATGCATGAGTTTCACTTCAGATCCGGACTTGATCGATATATTTGGATCTTTGGCATGATTTGTGCGCTACACTACAATCATTTTGCTGCTCTCCTTCAGCTGAATGTTTCTTGCGCAAGAAGACTAGCTATCCAAGTTACCCTGGTCCTCATCGCTCTTGCCTGTGGTGCCCTGTGGTGGAAGTATGCTTTTCAACTGGACAAATATGCCTACAACAAGATTCATCCATTCACGTGTGAAGCTTACGAACAAAAGGGAAAACGCAAGACAGACACATTCAGTTCTGCATTCTGTCCGACCTACGGCTGTTTCACTAAGGTCCTTCGTGCCCCTGTCCGCCTACTTGATTTTGCGTAACTGCACTGAAGGATTGCGGAAGCGCTATCTGTACCTGTTTGCTTACATGGGGAGGACCACACTGGAAACCTACATTTTTCAGTTTCATATTTGGATGCGAACAACCGGACTGAATGGATCGCCCAAGAAGCTCTTAGTAGTGGTTCCAGGTTCTTATTGGCTGAACTTTGCCGTGTTAGCGGCCATCTACATCTTCGTCTCCATCAGATTTTCGCATTTGACTGGAGTGCTGCGAGATGCGCTCATCCCATCCAGTTTGCGAGCCATGCTGTGGATTTCTGTTGCTTTGTTGACTGCTGGGGGTCTTTGTTGGATCCTGTCTCTAATGTGGACTGGCAGCATTCCCACGCCTGGACTGCGGTGAAAACTCCGCTGAAGAGTGCTTTTCCTGCCCATTAAGAGATGCTTCTGTCACTAGTCGTCTGACACAGTCTACAGAAATTGCTTGCAAGGAAGCTTGAAGCCTTGTCCTGAGGACAAGCATTTCTCTTCGAGACCCAGCACTTCAGCAGAGCATTCCAGCGAAGGCGGGTCTTCCAGATCCTTCATAGTCTGATGATATTTTTCAATGGCAATGTTCTTGACTGGATGACTACAATTGACTAAATCCAGGCACCCAGTGAACCAAAGAAATGAAAAAAACATTTGACAAATTCCTCGAGTTCGCTGTCGAGGTGAGCTACTTGTCAGCGACGAAGACATTGACAGGTCTAGATGTTTCGATGATTTGTCGTTGTTGAATTTACCAAGCCTGATTGCTGGATATTGCTGGCCAGTCGGTTGAATGATCAACAAGCACCTGACATTGTCCGGGTCTGATTGTGGAAAGAGAGCATGTGTCAAGAAGATTCACGATTGCAGGACTTGGTTGAGCATTGTCATGTGCAGAGCAGTTGCTACTGGTACTACTAGGACTAATACATATATATATATACATACATACTAATACTATGTTTTCACCAAAGAAGTCCTTCCGGGCTTCACCATGCTTTGTCCTGCTGTCTCAATGTGGGATGCCCTGTTTGCGTTGTGCTCCGGATGTCTCTGCACCTGTCTCCTGGCTTGGCTGTTGGAGCTGGCAAACCTCAGAGCACTCACAAGCTGGCTCCTGTGCCCTCGTCTTGCCGCTTCCTTGCACGGGTACCTGCTTTTGTCTATGGGTATTCTGAACCTAAACACATAGTAAAATAGGATAGGTATATACTGGGTAGGTGTCAAGAAGAGTTCCCAGCATGGCCATCACATGCCATCACTTTGTCGATGTCAGAGGAGTTGTTTCCTACTCGCCTGGCGCCAAGGTTGGCATTGAAAGCTGGCAGGTGGTTGACTCTGGTGGCCTGGTTGTCGCCGAAGATGATGCGGTCGGCTCATTGGAACATCTCGGTACACTGTGAGAACCGCTTTCCAATTTGCTTTGAAAACCTGACCTCTTTCTTGCCTTGAAGCAAACATGGAGTAAACATGGGGTGAACCGAACCATCTTGAGGAATCCGGTAGAGGGATAGTCAGATAGTCAAACACTCCGTTGGATGTGGTTTTCAGCTATGGAAGATGCAGGTGGATGCAATTCACGTAGGCCGCGGTTCAGTGGAGGCATGACTCCAAAGAATGTGTTGCTTTAGATTGCAGTCAGATTGGGTTTACCTTCAAAGTCTTCCATTCAACTTCAGAGCACAAGGCAAAGATGGAGCGAATGCTGACCTGGATGCTGGCTCCCGCTGTTCATGGGATTCCAGTCTGACTGACCTGCTTCATAGTGCTGCAGTGCTGCATCATGCTTGATCAGCTGCCATTATTCCATTCCCTTTATTCACAGTGGATGCTGGTAATGTGCCAGAAACTGGGCGTGCTTCCAGCAGAAGAGCGGGCAGCTGAACTGTTGGCGCAGTTCCGAACTCAGCGTCCGACAGCAGCCAGAAGATCCAACTGGTGGCTGATTTCATATCTTCCCAATAACCCATACATAGTTTTCAGAGGGGCTGTATCTATAAGGGTGGAAGTGCTTTCTCTCAGTAACAGTAGCAAGAGGTTATATAAGTTATATACAATATTATACAATAGTAAATAGTATTAATATGTATTAATACTTTCATGATACTTTCTCGTATATTTTTCCCAATACTTAGGCATGACCGAGATGTGGAAGCTGCAGTTCGAGAAGTACGAGCTCTCAGTTTTTACAGACAGGTTTCATCAGAATAATCAGAGCAAAGAGCTGTAGCCATTTGTGGATTTTTCTTCGGCTCCCGGTAACCTCGATCAAGGATGATACAGATGCTGTTCTACCCATGTGCTGTGTGCCTGTGTCAAGGTGGTTGCTGGCTCTGAAAGGCACCCCTTTTGCGCATCAGAGAGAGAGAGAGATCTCAGAGAGGGCATGTCCAAACTGTTTGATCCCACTTCAACAAAAACATATCGACGCATGTTTTTGTGACGGGCACACAGCAGCTTCATGTGCTTTGCAAGTCTTTGTGATGTAGGTCAGTCTCCACTGTGGTCTTAAACTTCTGCTTGGAGCGAATTCCAGTCCTTGGTTGCCCAACCGTGGAGCGCCAAGTCGCATCAAGATCGCATCAAGAGCAGGACTTGATTCTTTAGACCAGAAACTTTATTTTTGGGTTGCTGGTTTTGTATAATATATGTTTTGACAAGAGGTCTTGCTGAAAACAACTTGGGGCGGAGAACTTAGTTCTTGGAACAACTTTTGCATATTATGATCCGAAGCTGGTGTTGACCATTGCGAATCTGCTCCTTGACCAGGCAATCTTCGCAGCATCGTGATCATTGCAGCAATGTATGGTTGAGATCTCAAGCTGGACATACAGTAAGTTTTTTGAGAGTCGTTGCTGTTTGTACTTGGCGAGTCGCTTTGACTTTGACCCAGGTCACGACTTGGAATCAGCCAGAGTACAACATGAGGCTCAAACTTTGTGAGAAATTGAGAGTAGAGTTATCAGCAAATGTCCAGATAGACCTGACTTGCCTGTTTAAGGTGTGTCACCTTTCCACCGTTTAAATCCTAATTTTGCAGGCGCTTCTTTGCCTTGTGCCTCCTGGTGATGACAAGGACAATCGTTGATATGTAGTCAGGGCATTTTTGCGTAAAATTCCAGTTGAGATTTGGAGCGTGTTCATTCTGACCAATTGCTGGGCCTTGCTAAAGCAAGGATTCCTGTGCTGCCGCACTGAAGCAGCAGAATGCAGTGACCATAGAGTTACCGGAGACAGCGAAGGTGTCGAAGGTGTCAACTTTCCACCTTTTCCCCGTTGGCCCCACACCTGAGGCATCGCCTGATCTGAACCCTGCAGTCTTCGTGTCCACCACAGCGCAGCAGGTGATGCCACTGTCAACGATGCTTCTGATTTGGGTTTGTTTGAAAGTGGGGTATACCGGTATACCCCCCTAAATGGCAGTTTTAGTACGGAAAACGATGGAGCATGGAGACAACTCAGAGAACCGAGCAGGTCGCTCATTTTATGATCCGCGGAGCTTTGAGACGTGCCACGCTCCAAGCATTTGGAAACCAGAAAACCACAGAGGACCACAAGACCCCACTTGAGACTAGAGAATACGGCTATGGACCAGTATGATCAAACAATAAGGCCCAGGGAGCTACAGATTTTCGTAAAAATCGTTGAACTTTGTGGTATGAGCCCAAATTTGATTGTAGCAACTTCCAAATCTAGGCTACGGGATTGCAAGCAGCAGTCGATTGCTTTGAGCTGGCCTCATTGTTGTCGGGATTCCAAGCTTGCCAGGTCTAGATTGGATCCCCCAAATGGCGACTTGTAAATCGAATGGTGAATTTTTGTTTCCGGCGTCAACGCCCCGAGCTGGGCGTGAGTTTTTCCGTGTAACTGCTGCGTGCCTCATTTCAGCATCTGACATTTTGCCGATGTTCACATGTACGTTGCAGATGCTCGCTGAGGTTCAACAGGGGGGGTGTAATAACAGATCCTTTAGGATCAAGCAGGTGAGCCATCGAAATCAGGATATTCTCAGAGAGTCTTCTGTCGTGGCTGCCTAAAAATGTCAAGAGGTTGTATAGAGGTCGTCTGCATGCCAAACTCGTGCTGTACTTGCGATCATGGCAGTTCCGTTTCCAAAATCAACATAAATAAGCCATTTTGGCTGAAGTTTTGAGGCTCAAACCTTTCAGGTGATGGCCTGAAAGGCAGGTGGTCCAGTGGAAGCTGGGTAGAGGAGGGTCCAACGGATCCAAGAGGCCTGCTATAAGGTCTGCTCACAACTACTCCCTTGAGGACTTCAAGATAGCATGGTCAGCGGTGCGAGAGTTCGTCCTCATTGAGACCCTGGATGATGGTGGAAAAAGCCAGGGTGAAGCTTTGATGAGGATGGAACAAATGTACCAGGCTGACAATGATGGGGCCTTCGCCTTAACCTCCTACGTGGTATGCAGTGATGAGTATTACCAGTACTGGGCGACCAATGAAATGTCCATGAGCACGCGCCGCCACTTCTGCAGAACCACTTCCCTGCAACAATGCAAGACCAAAGTAAGGAAAGAAAGCATCGTCCATTTGTTGCGCTGGTCTGCGGTTACAAGCGAAGCTGAGAAGGTCCTTCTCACCAGTGCTCCTGAACAAGAAGACTTGCCCAGTGCCAGCTTGGGTTCAGGCGATTACCAACAAGGACCCCACCTCGTCTAAAGCTGCTCCTGCTTCCAGGGAAAGAGATGATGAGCATCAAGAGCGCCGTGGAGCCTTGCGGGGAACAAAGCGGAAGAAGGCAGGGGAAGGCAATAAGGAACATGGAGAGAATGCAGGAAAGCGTAGGAGACATAAGATGGCCCATCTGGACAGTGATCAGCTGCGCAAAGAGTCAGAGGAGAGGCTAGCTGGGTTGAAAGACGCGCTGCAAAAGAAGAAGAAGGTTGGCAAGTTGAGCAGTGAGCCGGGTGCCATTCTTGCCACTCGGGCTGCGGCCGTCGCAGAATCGTCCAAGTGCAAGAAGAAGACAGGCGACAAGGCCATCAGTATCCTGAAGAAGGCCATCTCAGGAAAAGGCGTGGAGGAGGTGGACTATGAGGACAATGGACATGAAAAGGACGCACAGTGAGAAGAGGCCTGCATCTGGGTATGAGAGGATGCATTCGGAACACACTATGACGGCCTCCCAGGAAAGAAGAAAGCACTCGAGCCCGTGGCATCGAGGTACCTGCTCAGCTTTGCTCTGCCGCAGATGCAGGGAGGGTTGCCACACAACCAGTACAGAGAGCGAGCCAGGGTGGGTCTCAAAAGAAGAGATGAGGTCTGGTTGCCTGGGGTGTTCAGGGGTGACACAGGTGATCACCTGTGGTCGTAAACCCACAGAAAACCCGTGATAGCTCACCTCACTCAGTGGGTGCTGAGGGATCAGGTGGAAGACATGAACCGGTGAGAGCCCGTGTGAATAAGCTGATAGAGGGGGGCAGTCAGGCTGAAGCGTCTGACATTGCGCCAATTGGCCCTCCTGTAGTCAGTGATGAGAGCTCTGGGGCGTTGGCCGGAGAAATAGAAATTGCTGCAGATTCTTTTGTACAGGTTTTTCATGTTAAAAAGTTTCGGTTGGCTTCTTTTCATAGCATTTGCAGAGATGTTGACGGGCTGCCCAAAAGCTGCCTACAAGTGGGGATTTCGCTGGCACAAATCCTAGGTTGGGGCATCCGTGAGACGGTCAATACATAATGACTTTTCTGCGTCGAACGTGGACAAAAAAGTAATTGCTACCCGAAGGGACTTGCTACCCTTCAATTTTTGCCCTGCAGTAGGAGCTGCCCTAAAGGTGATATCCCTCTTTCTGGTGATGGATTCTGGTGTTGTCAAGGTTGATAAGACGGTTTTGGGTAAGATCCCCAAACAGCAGAGAAAGAAATTAATCACGGAAGGCAACATGCAGTTGTGGAGGTGGTTGATTGTTACGGTTCTGAATGGAGAATTTCAATACTGGACCATTCCCAAAGATTTGCCCCCAGCAAAAGCTAGCCTTGCCCAAGTTTCTGTACTGGTGATAGCGTCAAGTATTTTGGTGAGGATCCCTTGATTGTTTGGGAATTGCCCAAGTACAGCAACCTTATGAGTAGCAAGACCATCGATTATGCGGGTGAGGAAGTTTCCCATGCGTTGCCTTTGCGTCTTGAGGAGCTTTTGCCTGGATTACGAGAATGTTCAGTGGGAGGAAGCCTTGAGGCCATGAACGTGGCCGACGACGAGGTACGGAAGGATCCCCGCAAGTTGTTCCAGCGGCAAGAACAAATGCAACCAGGCCCCCATAGATGAATCAGAAATCTTTTCAGTGCAGGGAACTCTGGTTCTTAATGGTGCCTTTGCGGTTTCAAAAAGTGGGGTGCCTGGAGTGCCTGCTCCAGGTGAAAGCCGGATCACTCGCTCGATAATGAACATGACCCCAAGCAATGCATATCAGATGTTGATGCGGGGTGACCTGCGCACCTTAAGTACATCATCAAGTTGCGTATCATTGGTTCTTCCCCCTCATCACTGCTTTCTGTGGTCATCCGATGATCAGCGAGGTGCCTTCTATGCGTGGCGGCTACCTGCAGCGTGGCGGCCTGATGGCCTTCCGGTGGCCGGTGCCAGGCCGGTTGGTGGGAAGGGAAGTCGAATGGTCATTTGTGTGCTCAGCAGTGATTCCCATGGGATGGATCAACGCAGTGAGCCTGTTTCAGCACTTGCACCGGAGGTTGGGGGTAAGTGCACCGCCAGCTGGCTCAGGGTTTCCTGAGGAATGGGAGAGGAGGGATCGATCAATTTCGCAGTCTCATAAGCTGCAAACCCATTGGGTCCAATACTATTTGCATGACTTTGATGCACCTGAGATCGTCCCAGAGGAGGAGGTTAGAGATATTCAAGGAAGTATTTCGGAAGTTCAAAAGGAGGAAAGGGCGGCTTATGCGAGGCAAGGAGTGAATATCTCGCTGAAGAAGTCACAGCACAGGGATCCCCACATGATTCGTGGATGAAATCGATGGCATTAAGGGAAGACTAGCAGCCCCAAAGGTAAGAAGGAGGCCATAGGATTTGCCTTGTGGTTGCGGGGACAGCAGCAGCCAAAAACCAAAGGAGTCGTGATGGTTTTAGGCAGGATGGTCCGATGCTTCGAGTTCCAGCGGCCGCTCATGAGTTTGCTACGAAACTGTTGGCCGAAAGGTAGTCCCACAATGAGAAGGCCGATGAGTGTGGAAACCATCCGTGCGCTGGTGAGAGCCAGAGTCATGCTGCTGATGGCCTTCGCTGACTTGAGACTTCAGGTAGATGGGCTGGTGACTGCCAGTGATGCATCGGAGGAAGCGCGAGGCTTATGTGCAGCAAGTTGCCTTACGGATGAGGGTCCTACCCTTTGTGTGCAAGGGATCCTATTCGAGAACTCGGCTGTTGGGCTTTCGTGCAGCAGGGGCCATGCCGGTAGAAGGGTCCACGAGGTCCACGTGTCTTTTTGTTCCCACTTTTTGATCGAATCGGAGCAGCTTGACTCGCTTGCCCTGCCAGGTTGTGGGGTACGTGGACAAAGAGTGTAAGCGGCTGACAAGGCGGGGCTGGCCTGGTATCATTGAGCTTGGAAAGGTGGCAGGAATAACCGCAAAGACCATCGGGGATCTGGTTCGCTCCATTGGCTATGAGGTGGCCATTTTGCTCATAACGACAGGGAGTCCCTGTCAGGACCTTACATCGCTGCTTGCCAACCGGAAAGGACTTGCGGGGTCGAGATCCGAACTATTTTTCGAAATCCCACGCATTCACAAAATATGTGTGGATATGTTTCCTGTCAGGGTGGCGCTGATGGTGGAGAATGTGCATTCAATGATGGACGATCATAGGGATGATTTTTCTAGGGTCCTGGGTCGCAACCCCCTGCTAGTGATGGCTGGCGACCTGTCTTGGGTGAGGCGTCCAAGATTGTATTGGATCTCCTGGGACATCGTCCCTCAGGGATTAGAAAAGCTGGTGGATTTTGGTGTGAGCCGCATGCTCACGGTGGACGAAGGACCGGCATCAGTTTCAAGTGTATCAGTATGAAGACGGTAACCTTTTGTGGAAGGGAGACACCTGGAGGTTAACGTGAATAGCTCATGGGTTTTGACGTCGGTTACTTGTCAAATGCACTGCCTGAAAAATGGTCACCTTCTGAAAAGTTTAAGATTGGGTGTTGCATGGTAGGCAACACTTTTCACGTTTACTCTGTCACCATGCTTTTCCACGAACTGATCAGATCCCTCTCCTGTGGAACATCATAGATGTCTTCAAAAGATGGTTTCAGTGATGGGGGAAGCCCCGGAAGGTTGGACTGCTGTACCTTGCTTTGTAAAAGATGCACATGTGGATCCACTTACTAAGGATCTTGTTCATGAAATTTTACGGCAGGGGGACAGAGCGGGAGCAGACGTGAGGCTTGACGTCGGAATCCCTTTTTGGTTCAAGGCTTTTCCAAGGGCTCGCCTGCGAACCAGCTATTTTTCATGGGGGGTCATCCATTGGTACAAGTGGCAACACTCTAGCCATATCAACGCATTAGAGCTGCAAGCCGTTATCAATAGCGTGCAGTGGAGATTGCGTAAATTCCGGAACTATCAAAAGAGAGTTCTGCACCTGGTGGATTCGCAGGTGGTGGCCTGCGTACGGACTTCGTCTTATCGCTTGCGCAAGGGAATCCAAAAACTGAACTCGCTCCCAGTGACACCTGGGATCAAACTGTGCATTGCCTACTGTCATACTTCGGAAAAACCGGCAGATATACCTTCCAGATGGTCAGGGGTCAAGAAAGGAGGCAAAGCAGAAGAGAAAAACGCAAAGGGCTAGTTGTTAGTCACACCGCAACTGCTCAAGCGGTATCAGCTAGCGGTGCAAATCACCACCTTTCTTGCAGACTGTGGCCTGCGTCTCCGAAGCTTGGCTGGTGATGGGCTAGCTAGTGTGCAGTATCATCTGCCGCAAGCTGTGGGGCATCTGCCAATGAGCTGGAAGCTGACAAAAGGGTGGTCCCCTTGAGCCCCCCTACTAACCAGGGCCTTCGCAGGAGCCTGTGTCAAGGTGGGTAAGATAGCTGGGCTGCCTGTATTTTAACAGCTTTTGATGCGCTGCGGCCGGGGGAAATTTACCTGCTGCAAGCTCCAGACATCACCTTCTATGCTACTCAAGCCATCATCACCCTTTGGGATACTAAAACTGGAAAGAGACACAGCTCTGGCGAAATGGTGGTTGTTGAAAGTTTTGTTGGCCACACACTACTTGCGGCTAGCTTGCAGTCAATGTCCACCACGAGCACCTCTCTGGAGAGATTGTGGTTCCGCTTTCAGGTTGCTCTTTCGCAATTTGGCTGATCATTTTCAACTTGATTGGCTTTTTGCAGTCTACTGTTTACGCCGTGGGGGTGCCACCTATGCATGTTTGCAACGCGGCAGCATGGAAAAGACATTGCTCAGGGGGCGATGGACCAGTTCATCCACTGCAAGAATCTACCTGCAGGATACCATGGCTACAGTTTTCAGATTCAGGCTGTCTCCCCTGCAGCGAGCGCATGTGACCTTAGCGGCTGGATTTTTGTATCCATTGTAACCCCGGCTGTGCCAGTGAAAGAGACCGTGGAATGGGCGGTCTCAATTGCACAGTGTAAGCTGTGAGGGCAATGTCAAACTTGGTCAGCTTGCTCAGTGATTGCTGAGAACTTTGCAGATGTTTGGCCAGTGTCTGCTGGTAAGAAAAATCAAACATCGTCTGTATAGTTCACCGGACCAACTGGGTTTGGTGCCTTGGATGTCTTACAAAAGATGCGGACAGCATCTCAGTGACATTACTGGCGTGATCAGAAAAGAAACGTGGGCTGACACACATGATCTTATGACATGTCAGTTGGCATGTGTTACTAACAGCTGAATGGGTCGATCAGGCTGTTTACATTTGGAGTTTTGAGGCTCCCGCCCATCCCTCTGCGGATTCAGCTCAAGCTGTGAGGGCACCGTCAAACTTGGTCAGCTTGCTCAGTGAGTGCTGAGAACTTTGCAGATGTTTGGCCAGTGTCTGCTGGTAAGAAAAATCGAACATCGTCTGTATAGTTCACCTGACCAATTGGGTTTGGTGCAAAACCGAAACCGCGACCTAGCCCTCCTAGCCCTCAAGCATGCCTGGCCCCTCTCAGATGGAGTGCATGCGCCTGAAGGTGGTCCTGCGAAGCGATGCGGAGATCCGGGCAGCACTCAGAAA
>Ga0126342_10011991_pt1 | contig 15474 bp, 14 predicted proteins | sample Cyp1metagenome_FD_92528 | JGI IMG/M metagenome (GOLD analysis project Ga0126342, IMG submission 92528) | Coral microbial communities from Lord Howe Island, Old Settlement Bay, Australia - Cyphastrea 1 metagenome | ecosystem: Host-associated > Invertebrates > Cnidaria > Coral ...
CATTAAATCACCATTAAATCACCATTAAATCACCCATGAAAATCACCATCAAAGTCATCATGAAATCGCTAAAAAATCCCATTGGCAAATCACCCATCAAAGTGACCCATTTCTAGAATTCATTCGTTTTGCTGAGAGTCACCATCGAAGTCACCATCATGGTAAATCACCATTAAATCACCCATGAAAATCACCATCAAATCACCCATCAAGTGACCCGAAAATCACTGGGAAAATCCCACGCCCGGCACCTGCCACCTTCACGGCGTTGCCGAAGCGATCTCCTGCCGCGATGTCCGAGGAGACGAGGCGCGCGTCCAAGGTCCAGACGTTGCTGGACCTGGCGGAAACCGGGGGATGGTGGAAACCTGGCGGAAAAACCGGGTGCAAAACGTGGTGAAAATCTTGTGGAAAATGGTGAACAATTGAGAAAAAGTTTGAAAATCCCAGGGAAAATGGTGAAAACTGGTGAAAATGTGGTGAAAAAACTTGTGAAAACTGGTGAACATGTGGGAAACATGTGGGAAAAAACAAAGTTGGACAATAGAAAAAAAATGTGAAAGATGTTGAAAAATGGAGAAAACTGGTTTTCAGACCTGTAAGAAATGGGCCTTTCAGCAGATTTTTTTTTCGGAAACCAAATGAAGATTGAATCATGAGAGATATGTTTCACCATGGCATGGTTGGCAACTTTGCCAATTTGGCAATAAAAACATTGGGAATTCACAAAAAAAAAACTCCTAAGTTTGGGAATTCACCATTGGCAAATTGGATTTGATCACACCTTAGGAGTTTCACCAAACTCGCCGAGTGAACAGAAGGTAGACATATGCAGCACCCGCATCATCCCCATTGGCATCTTCCCCCGGTGCGCCAACGATCAGCACTTCGCCTCGGAGAACGGCGGCAACGGCTTTTTCTTTGTTCTTTTTGGAAGTTCCAAGAAATTGAGAAAACGATAAAGCCTGGTGATTTCATCATATCTAAATGGTCTAAATGACACACCTGTTTGATTAAATCACCATTAAGAAAATGTACAGCCTGGATGAATAGACTGAATAGACCCTACTTTGTTGATGAAGGTGGGTCACCCCAAAGAGTCCGAATCTGCTGGCGTTTTTTTTAATTCTCAATAAAACAGCATAAATTAAAAGGCCCAAGGGTTCTTAACAGTTAACACGAGGTTGAAACAATATCCGCAATGGGGTGAAAGTTCTTTTGTGTAATCTACAAGTGTTATTTAAGTGATAAACGTCTAATTCTTTATCTACAATAAAACTTCTTCACAAATAATCAGTTTTAGTCCTTGTTTTATCTGTTTAACAAATAACTCACCATCATAAATTTAGAGAATCAACAAACTCAACACTAACCATCATAAAAACTAGAAATCAACTCCAAACTCAACAAAATCAACACAAGGCTTGGTGTCTTAAATCAATGGGATTGGTAAAAAAAAATATTGGGTTTTCCTGTAAATTATCTCTTAAACCAATCCATTGATATACGCACTTATACCTCCAATTTCACTATGGTTAAAATGATACTTATATGGATGGTATTAAGTATAATTGAATGGGGATAGTTATACTCATTGGAATATGGTATCATAAACCAGAGTGAAATACCTTATCATAAATACCATTGATAATAACTATACTATAGCTAATTGGATGGTATAATATGGTATGCTAAGTATATATAGTTAAGTTGGTTTATACCTCCAATTTAGCTATGCTCTTTGACTCCAATAACTATGAATTGTGATACGCAAATAACTAAGTAGTACAACCAAGAGAACGGAGACGTTTTAATATGGATGGCATTAACTATAATTGGATGGTATACCATATTATTATATAACTATAATTAGTACCATAATCATTGAATCATGGGAACTATTCTTGGTTAGTAATAACTATAGTTGGCAACTAATATGGTACATAATATGGTATATAATTACAATGTCACTATGGTTTATGGTACTAAATAATTACTATTATAATTACATAATATGGTACATAATATGGTATATAATTATATAATTACTAATATATAATTACATTGTAGTAATAACCATAGCTATTAACTATAAAAACGGCAACTCATCCGAGAGACCGGAGATGCTCACGACCTTCCCAAAGTCATCGTCTTTGACGTTGCCTTCGAAAAGCTCTGCGGCCTGAAAAATCTGTCGGAATCGGCGTCGGCGTCGGTCAACGTTGGCGATAAAATGATCTACCCATTGATTAACCATTGATTAACCATTTGGGGAATCTATAGTGAGTCTATAGGGAATTATAGGGAATTATAGGGAATCTATTGGGGATATATCTATACTTACCCTCTGGTTACGACTAACATAGCTATTGAAAATGGCCATAGAAATAGTGGATTTACCCATTGAAAATGGTGGATCGTTCCAAAGTTATGTTAGTTTACCAGAGGGTATTTTTTTTGTTTGGTTTTCCACATAGAAATTCGTTGACTGGACGATTTAAGCATGAAACAATGGTGAAATGATGGTGACATTTCATGGGAAAGACTGGAAGATGAGTGGGAAAAAAGACATTGATGAAATATTGGTTGCTACCGGTGGAAATCCTTCAGCAATTTTGAGCTGAAAGTGAAGACCCTAGGATGTCGCCAAAAAAAACTTTGGAGAAGGGCCATGGGTCTTAGCCACCAAAAAGAATGTCATTTTGAGAATCAAATTGAACCATTGAACCATCCAATTTTGGTGATCACTTTCTTGAACCAAAGTTATCCCAAAAAATCTGTCGGTGCAAAACCCCCTGCCTCCAAGGACATTTGGTATCCTGTCGCAATACGCAGGAGCGAAAGCAGCGCGAGCCGCTTCCGCACCATAATTTGGCCTCAGCGATCAAAATGATGCGATTATAGATGGAGTTTTGCAACCAAGAGATCAAAATCTCACCAACCAAAATGAGATTTACCCTCTGGTAAACTTTCACATAACTATGGAAAGATCCACCATTTTTAATGGGTAAATCTACGAACTAAATCACCATTTTCAATAGTTTTTTGTTAAATTACCAGAGGGTAACCAATCTCAGTTCAGTTCTACATCCAGCATGGGGCAGTCAAATGTGTCGCCGGAGAAACGTTCCTCACAACATTGGGGATATCTGAAACTTCAAAGCCATGCTCTAAATCCCCAGGGACATCTACCAACCCCTGTTGTATGTGGGAAATGGCTGATCATCAGAGAAAAAAACATGATTTTTAGGACAAACCACAATAGTCATTCCCCAATCCGACCCCAAGTACCCCAAGTTTTTTGCCATTGACGATCCTGCCACCGCTGGGATGGGTTAGAACTTTGGTATCATAAGAATGATCCAAAACAACACATTTGTGGTATAATTTTGTGGATCATTTACCTTGTGATAGTAGTAGTAAATTTGGTTTATTTAAGTGATACCATAATTTAGAATAAGAAAACCCAATTTTGGGGTGGTCCCTTTATTTACAGTCTTTTGGAACCACCTGAAGGCCCGGTTCCATCATTGTTTCGGAAAAACCCCCGCGGCGCCAAGGCGCAAAACGTATCGGATCACCTACTTGTGGGCGACCAGGACCTTTCTTGGGAGCCTCTTTTGAGGTACTGAGCCGCGTAGCCGATGATTGGAATCAAATGTTTTGAACATGTTTGCAACCAAAAAAAAATGAGTTTTTTTTTGATTTGGCGTTTAAAATGAGAAGTCCCAAAACAAATAAAGATTACAACAAATGTCAACTCTGGATCAATAAACCTTAGTTTGTTAATTGTTAATTAAGGTGATTCCACCCAAATAGTCATAAGCCGCATTTAAACGACGTTCCCTCAACTGAACAACCCAAGGGTTGCTTATCTGGGAATGCCATTATGTTTGTTGATTTGTTGGATACGTTCCAAAATGTTTGTGCCCGAAATCATAGGTTTCCCTGTCCTCCCATTTCAAAAATTCGCATATTTCAATGGTTCGCAGGTGCAGGAAACTAGTGAATGTTGGGTTTGGTTTGAACGAAAGCAACATTGTGACGGATTGCAAAAGCATCGTGTGCAAAGATTACTTGCGATGTTGAAGCAACATGTTCAAACAAACCGTCGCGCAAGCAAATCTCGCACTGCAACTTACAAATAAAAATTGTCGAGTTGACAAATACAAACACACTCCAAAATTGTTTCTCCTTTGAATTCAAAATTAATGTCAAACAACAAGATCATCCACCTTGCAATTGAGAACACCATTCGTAGGTATGTACATAGCGTTTCCGTCATTGTTGTAACTAAGACAACGAACTCTTTGCATTGTTGGCCGTCGGTTGGATTCTGTCTCACAGCATATGTTGATAGCGCCGCCTTGCCCCTTTGCTTGGAAATATGTTCTATGGTAGCGGAACACTAGTAATCCAGTGTCCACGTTCTTTGGCAACACCAATTCGCTGGATGCAGCTTGGTGAATTCGACCTTGACCTACTTCAATTTTCTGCCTGATGTTCTGAGTTTCATACCTGGCACCTGTTCATCGAACGTTGATCACTGCGCTTGGTGGAGGAACTCGTTTGCGGTTGGCAAACTCAATTTGTTGAAGCGATTTGTGCAACATACTGCCGTGAAACTGGTTGCATTGCATGATTTCTGGGTTGGTGATTTAGAGTGAAATTGCCGAGATGGCTACAGTTGCCCCGGAATAGATGGGCCATGGGTTGTGTTTTTCATGAACAAGATGCATGAATGCTTTCGCATCACATCCTAAACGCTGCAACTTGAAACATGCGCGTAAATTTGCGTCACTACACCTGTTATGCATCAAAATAATACAATCACCAAAAACTGTTCATGGGTCCACCATGAGCGCATCTTTTGTGAGCACCTTGAATGTTTATGCACCGTACCTTAGATGTCACAGCCAGAAATATGCATGTAACGTTTGTGTGCATCAAAAATATAACGAGAAAAAGGTTACATGGTTGTATCATGGTTTTGTTTGTGGTGAGCGCCTTGAATGTTTACGCATCACACCAGAAATGCTGCATGGAAAAACATTCCCAACAACTGGTGGTATGCAAAAATGATACAAATAGAGCCCGGACAAGCCGGGTGACGGAAATTTAGGAAGGGGAAAAGGCTATAAAGAAAAGGGAAAACCTATAAGAACCCCGCCTGGCGGCCTGGCTGGCACGGCCGTTGACTGCGTCAGATTTTGAAACGTTTTTTCTTTGACATTTTTTGCTCTTGACATCCTTCTCTGATGATGCCACTTTCTCTTGATCCGGTTTGCGTTTGTTATCTCTAAATCTCGACAGTCCTTCTTGTTGACAACTCTGACGCCCGAGACTTGACACCCTTCGCAGCTGACAATGTTTTTCTCGTGTCATCGTTGTTTCTTGAAACCGATGTCTTTTCAGCTACCTTAAGTTGACGTTTTTTTTTCTTGCCATCCTTATCTTTTGGCACCTCTATTCTATTTCACACACTCTGATGATCCCAAAGCAGCTGACATATTCCATGATTCACAAACTCAAGCACTCGGCACTCGCGCTTTCTTTTTGACTCAGGGGGATTAGCTGTCTTGTTCAACGGCATCGCGCTCGAACGGATGGGATAGGCACCGGTCAAACGGTGTTTTGGCCCTAGTCTGCGTCCAAGTTTGGCAGATGGCCCACTTGCTCTAACGAATGTTGCAGCTGAATTTGGAGAATGGTCAAAAGTTGAAAGTCCATTCTCTGCAACTCTGGGTTGATACGATCCAACAAGGCATTGGCCATGGAAATCCATTCACTGGCTGCCGGCATGAAAACGGGAACTTCTTGGTTGAGATGGATCAAGTGCTGCTTACATTGTTGGAGTTTGGCGCGAAATCGAAAGGACACAAGGTTCTGGTAGGGTTCAAGCAACGTTTGGAAGGACGGTTCGGTGAAGGACATTGCTAAAGAGCGCGAGGCACTTGCCTATTGAAGCATGAAATTGAAGCAGAAATGTTTATCATAAACATTCTGGTTAAAATTGTAACGTCGGAAAGCATAGGTGGAGACACAATGATCGATGGTGATTGTACATGTAACTTGAACATTATACCAAGTATGAAATGTCATGGTTATTGTCACTTGACAAAAGGTCACTTGACCTTGGTGTGCTTGAAAGAAAAGGTCACGTGACCGTAAGGGTGGCACATTGAAAATGGGTTGGGACGAAAAGAAGTACGTGGGGTATGATCTCACTTGAGATGACTGCCACGTACATCCAAGAATCATCCACTCAAGATAAACCCTAACATGTGAATCAACATGTATGCAAACTGGTACAACTGCTTTGGACGTGCATGTTTGACAACAAGACACTTCTCATCCCGTTATGAAATAATACTGTATCAAACAAGTTTGAGTTCCGTCTTATTTCACACACTCTGATGATCCCAAAGCAGCTGACATATTCCATGATTCACAAACTCAAGCACTCGGCACTCGCGCTTTCTTTTTGACTCAGGGGGATTAGCTGTCTTGCTCAACGGCATCGCGCTCTCCCCTGGCATGGAGGCTCGGGGAGCAACTTTCTGACTCGCACTTTCTCCATACTTCCATCAAACATACTTTGGAGCACGGGACACCTCTGTAGCTGTGGCACACCTCTCTGGACAACAGGTCGGCTGGATTGGAATAGCTTGGAACTCTGTCAATCCAAGCTAAGGTACAGAGGTCTTCTTCAAACGTGCAAATGCTACGAATGATCAGATCCAGGCTATTGTTGGCCGACTTGCATTTAACCAGGGAGGCTTGAACACTTTGATTATCTGTGAATATCACCAAACGGGTCCCCCTCACTTTTTCTCGGAAAACACCCAGCGCAGCTGCAACTGCCAACCCTTCCAACTCCAAGATGGTAGTTTGCTGCTCGGGCTTCATCAAAGACTGCAACAACGTAGTGTCAACACGTTCACTGAAGCAACCTGCGCACGTTCCCGAAGAATCGAAAAGTACACCACCTATTCCTGAGAAAACCTCCGGATCAAAAGATGCATCCACGAAAAGATACGACCATTGCACATGAGCCACGCTCACAGATCTCGGCGAATTCAGAGCTAGGAGGTGGCACATAAGTCTTAAAGACGCTGCAAGTTCTGCGGAAACAGTCTTCATCGCTGGGGCAACATGGAAGTTTAATTCTCTGAGGCAGTTTCTGAAACGTCTTCCGAACAATTGATTTTAAGCGAACTGGAGACGCCCCCTCAGGCGCTCGCCTTCCACTCGGCTGAGCGAATTGGTCTCTAACGCCTGCATCATTGACTCCCTGAATTCCAGGACTCGGGATTCGGTGTTCCTGACTTCAAAACAGCCTGCGGGGTCTTTGTGAGAGTGAGCTCTACACCCAAAACCTTGCAACACTCAGAGTACGGGACTAGCTTATCATTCGACAGCTCCCAACCCAACAAATGGAAGAAAGTGGATATGCACATTTCGGTGTGGCGCTCCAGTCCAGCTGTCGTTAGGCTGAGGAAATCGTCGAAGTACGATGTCCAATATAAGCTTCAACATCCGACTTCCAACGTGCCAAATCGCAACTGCGCACCGGAGGAATGCGGTCACAGAAGCTATGGAACCAAACGGAAGAACGGCCTGCTGATATACCTCAGGCTTGCAAGTAACTGGATTGCACACTACAATGTAAGAATCCAAATGATAAGCATCATCTGAGAGGGGGATCTGCTTCTAGGCTGAGGCCAGGTCCCAACACTTGGCAAGCAATGCCACGGTACGTTCTCTCTCTCTCATCTCTTTCATCATTTGGGCCCCTATGCAAGCTATGTGATGCACACCGTGCAAAGTTGCAACTTCAACCTGAGTAACTGAAGAATTAACAAGGCTGGCTTTGTAATCATCTATTGGGCGCACTTTGCCTCGCTGCAAAACCCCAAACCTTCTGGTCAGCGTACCCCCAGCGGGGACTTCTGATGGATCAACTGGGCCTCGCAGAAAGCCCTTGGAGAGTTCCTTCAGAGTGGCCTCATAGACACCTTGGTCTACGGTGTCATCGCCAGAAGACTTGACACTGCCTAGAAGAGCTTGCCTTGCACAGTCTGCCACTCTTCGGAGCGCCGCTGGAGGAATCTTTGCAGGTCTATACTTGGGGTCAAACTGATTAGAGACAGGGAGACGACCCGTTAGATCAAACCCAGTACTAATGTCTTCCACCAAAGACACATCATCCGACCCAGATCGCTCAAGCAAAGATTTAAAAAGAAGCAACCTCTTTTTGCCAAGGACCCTGCTCCTACGCTCTGGCAAGTTTGCCTTCAGGGAGGCTTCGGATGCTGAAAGTTGGTTTGGCTTCGGCTATCATGGATCTCAAGACTTCTGATCGAGTTGTGGCCACAAACGCTTCACAATGCTCAGCACAAAAGGTCACCGCCTCTTTCATAGGCTCAGGCATGCGGTTAGCTGCATGTCCCTGGTCCAGGATGGCCTGCTTCCAACACGGCTTGAACGAACTCTTCAAGTGTTCTGTGCACACCGATGGTCTTTTGAGATGCACTCGCGATACACCCCACGGCTGGAGTGCTGATTAACCTGGCATCTTGTGGGATCGGTTCAGAAGCGTCAATGTGACGAATGGCTTTGAATTCACTGACCCATGGAAGGCCTTTGGAGGAACTCTGGGAGTCGGTTTGTTGGCGGGTTGCAAAAGTTGGAGTGGGGCATTGGACTCCAAAAGCCTGCAAATGCAGGGCTACTAACGTAGCGATTTTGCGACACAACAGCCACGGATACGCTGTTTCTTCGGCTGTGGCCCATCCGCTGTGGGTGTGACCCCAGGGTTCATGAGGGTGGCTATTATCACAGGTTATGGCCATGTCACAAAGAGTGGGGATATTATGGACTAAACAGGTGTTCTTACGCCGAGCTGATCCAAACATACAGTGGTGGAAGTAGGTTTTGTAGTGGGGAACATCGCTCAAGAACGTAGCCATATGTCTTGTTTGCCAAATGAAGCTTCTACCTGGGTTTTCTATAGAACACAACACTCCATGTTTGATGCACAGTCTGCACAAAAGTTGGGTTTGATTTTACAGGAGGTTGGCTGAGGCAACTTTGGCTGAATGCAATGGTGACAAAGTTGGAAGTCCATTAGGCATTTGGTCTGTGCGCAGGATAGGAGGATTGTATCTTCCTTTACGCTTGATGAAACGTGCCCAACTTGCCGTGCCACAAGGTGGTGCGAAATGCACGTACACACAGCCCGGCTCTTGAATGATTGATTGAAGAAAAAGGAAATTGTGCTCATCGGAAAGATCTAATTGTACAACTGGGGCGACGAGCCTAGAAGAAATTGCATGATCGACTCCAAAGGAGTCTCTGAATCCTAGTTGTCGAATTGCTGCTGTCAGGCGACTGGTACCTGAGAAAACTTCTACACAAAAGAGATCAAAAGAATTCTTCCCCTTGCACTTGGCTGACAGCCTGGCTTCGAAGGATGCATGTGCAAGAGGTGGGTCCATTGTTGCCTGGCTTCACGACGGCTTGTGGACCGTCAAACTATGGTTTTTGCCGCATCCAGGCTCGGCGCACACGTGAGCACCACGTTGGCATCATGTTAAATGGCCAGCAAATTCTTTTGCCATCTGCTGTTTCCAGGGCTTTCCCCACCAGTTCACGAGGCACGTTTGGGCCTCTGCCCTTTCTCTTGCTTTTTCCTTTGCCCTTGCCTTTCGGCTTGTTGTTGGACGGCTTGTGAGGAGCTGCTGGCTTTCCTCCATCGTCCCACTTGCGCTTGTTGGCATTGTTGGGGTTTGCCTTAACTGACATTGGGTCTTGACACAGCTTTGGCAAGTTCTGTCTCCAGCGGCAAAGTGCCATCAGCTGCTCGTTTCAGCGATGTCAACGTTTCTGCCAAATGCAAGAAGACTGATCTGTCAGCTCGAAGCACTTGGGTGATGGAAACGCTTCTACAGCCTGGAGGTGGATCTTCCTGCAAATGACTGAGGAGCTCCGCATGGCAATTGTTCATTATCTCATAGGACACCAAGCCAACTAATTAGTCGAAGGCGAGAGCCCTGCGACGAAAAGCTTGGAAGAGTTCCAATTCTGTGCGAGTGCTGCAGGTCAGATCGTTGGGTTTTTCTTTTACAGTGAGGGATTCGCTGTCGAGGGCCAACTGCTTCAAAGGCTTCTTTTGGAGTAGCTCGGTTCGCCTTGTGATAAACTTCTCAGGATGCAAATATGTGACTGTGTTCTTCTCGATCAAAGTAAAGGCAAGGTCGTAAGCTGCAAAGGCGACCTCTTCGTCTCCTCTCAATCGAAGGCCTGTCAGCCTCTTGCGCTGCTCTGCTATGCGCCTGTCTCTTTCTGCAGTTGGCAAATTGCTTTGTGACGACGGGTCATCTTTCTTGTTGACTTCAGACTTGATGTTTGCCACTACAAGAGTGTGACATTCAAACACTAGGAGCTTGGTCGATGTGATTGTGCCCAAACTGATACCAACTCTTCCATTGTAAAAGTCTTTGATTTCTTGTTCGCCCGGGGATGTCCCTGGCGGAGAGATAGCAAAGGCCATTTGTGCCATTGAAGTCACTCCACTGTCAACCAGGGTTTCAATTTCATCCGAGCTCAGTCCAGCTTTCGCAGCTCTGTCACGTAAGGCGGCTGTTGAGTGTACGAAGGAAGTGGCCTCTGTTGTCGCCCCTGCCATGGCTCCAACGTGTGGCAAGCAAGAATTTTGGAAACAAGTCTGAATTATTTTATAATTCAAATGTCTGAATTAATCCCCGTGCAGTGCTGATTAAAGAATATGTCTATGTGACATCAAAGAAAGCGACTGCTAGAGAAGAAAGAGGGCAGACAGTTTATATGCATAGGCACTTCATGAGACAACTGGCTGCCCTTATGCAATCTCGGCAACAACACAAAGAGGGCAAGTTCACATCTGTATTTTCCTTGCGTCCATCGGGTCTATCCAGAAGCTTCTACCACCCGCAAGCATCTCTTGCATTTGCGGTTTTCAAGGAAAACAGTGCCTTGTATTTTGTTATGGTCGGATGTACTCTTAAGTCCGCACTTGAACGTACGGGTTTCACTATCAGCTTCGGCATGAACAATCTTGCTAAGTCTGTGTTGGTACATAGTGAAGTTTTCCCACGTCGACTGACGCACTTCTGGGTCAATGGCTCCAAGCGACGACCACTTCTCTTCTGGCTGGTTTTCATCTCCAGACGCTTCGCCCGAGGAGGCACTCGAAGTGGTGCTCGAGCTCGAAGAGGAACTTTTGTCATCTTGCTTGCTGGCCTGCTGAGTTTGCTCGTCTCTGCAATCTGGCTTGGAGGGTCGTTGAATGTGACCCGAACGCGTCAAGTCAGGGTGGAGCGATCTGATACGGATCTGCCTCAAAATGTCCTCCAGGGTTCGGAGCGGAGCAGACAAGAGGTCACGGGAGTACACCTCAAGTGATCCCTTCTGTGAAGAGTGATGTCCCAGCACCGATCGCTTCCAGCTTTCGCAAGCCACGAAAGGGTCGTTGCTTTGAGGCTATGTGACGACACTTGTGCCAGGTCTTGGGGATGTCCTTTCAATAGCTCAAGGAGCCAATTGGTGGCCTCTCGCGAGGTGGTGCTCCTGTTGTTCCAAGCACCTGACGCTTTGGGCGCAGGCAACACTGGTCCCCTGAATCCTTCACCAAGTTTGAGCCTAACTGCCTCTCCAACCTTTTTCCAAGTGGGCACCCAAGGTGGACTGCTTAAACCCCAAACCGGTGCTATCAAAGGCAAAGGGAGCCCGTGCTTCGCAACTTGTGACGCTGTCTTGTGAGAAAAAGTTTGAGACTGGTGTATCCGACGACTTTCCCTTCTGAGGTTCCGATGTCGAACTCACAGTTCTGGACTTTTCGCATGTCAGACCAGCGACACCTCGCACACAATGCGAATAAAAATGCACCCGCTGCAAAGCGATCAAAAAGATCTACTGTCTCCTTCCCAAGGAGGCTTTCTAAAAAGAGGACTTCTGAAACCTTCAGCGGTCTCGCTTGCTTTCTTTCTGGGCGCTGCAAGGACTTCTTATCTAGCACCCCTTTCGTGAAAGCATTCACTAAGGGTTCATCAGCTGTCTTGGCAGGCAGACCAAGAACATAGACTGCAAAGTTCACTGACTCGATGAAACTCATCAAAGTACTGTAGCCCACTCCATCCTGGTGCTTTTCCCACACGTATTCAGAAATGTCTTGTGGGTCGAATGGAATGGGCTGCTTCCTGTAAAAGAAACCACGGTGCCAAAGGCAAAACTTGACAAGGCTATTGGCTCTTTTGGAAACCGTGTTTGGACTGCGGTACCCGCAAAAAATTCGAATCTGCCCCAAATTGATTTCCATTTGTCCTTCTTTGAAGGTAACGCCGGATGGCTCGGTACCTGGGCAAGAAATCATGAGCGCGTACACCTTCTCAAGAGCTCTATTCCACTTTGTCTCATCAAGCTCATGATCTGAGAGAGTGTTCCGGAAGGAGATCGCTCGTTCATACTTTCTCAAAGTCGAGGTGAGAGTGCGAGCCCTTTTCACAGACCTTTCTCCTTGCCCTGGCTCCTCTGGTTCTGGCCGTCCTAGCGACGGATTGATGTTGTGGCTGAGCTTGGGCAGTTGTGGCACGGGAACCAAGGGTTCGTCCCCAAAGATAGATGCCAAAACTCCAACTTCCCAAGGGAGTTTGAGCCCATCGTCCAGTGCCGCACTCAAAACTGCTTGATTGATCCTTGCATCTAATGCCTGAGACTGCTGCGGGCTCAGATCTGTGGAGCCTTGAGATTGAATGTGTTCAGCATGCTCGCCTTCATGAGGGTTCCTTTCACTCACACCTTCCTCGTCACAAGCTTGGTCAAAGTCGTGCACTGAAGATTGTTCATAGAGCTTCAACATGGCCCCTGACAAAATTTTCTAAACGTTCGGTTTCAGAGGTCGCACTTGCTCCATTCAAACTCGGGTGGCACCGGCAAGGAAGTGCCAACATCAGACTCTGTGTTTTCCCCATCTGTCATTGGGCCCGGCTGGCCAAAGATGAAACTAATAGGATCACATGGTCAAATACAAGTTTACTGTGTGTCATGCTTGTCATTCATCAAGGTCCACTGCCCCATTCCCAAGTTTGACAGTAAAAAAAATAATTTTACCCTGCCGCCTCCGGGTCTGTCAACGCACGACATATGCAAGCATGTCCAAAAGGACTTGCACTTCACACAAAAACCTAAAAAGTTTGTCATCGTTGTTCCAGTGCACGCGTTCTGGAGGTGAGAAAGTAACGCATAAAACGCGTCACAGTATGCCACAAAATTCTCGGACATCACGGGCCTCACTGCCCCAAAATCAACTGATCTATAGGACGGTGCTTTCCTCAGGGGAACACTCTCAAGAAAGTCATGGGGGTGTCCTTGACGTGGTGACGCGAGCCACACACGTGCAAGTTCAATCTCTCTGAGGAACTGTACAAAAAGTAACATGAAGGCAGCAGTACTCACTATTGTGATCAGTAATCATGTTTTTTTTTGCTCGAGTGTGGCCGATTCAGCTCGAAGGCTCGGTCCTTAAGTCTGTACTAAAATGTAAATGAAAAAGTCCATAGCTGTACAAGTTGAAGCGGCAAATTCACACAGAAAACTGGCAGCGTAGAGTCGAAATGCACTTCCCCTGGCCAGAAGTGCGTATCTACTCACGCAAGAAAAAAGCAACAAAAAACCAACCAAAAAGCAAGAAAACGGAGCCGGGGCCCAAACACAAACAACCACACAACACAAGCCACCAGTGGGGGAGAGAACTAAAAAAGTCCCCTCACCGCAAAATGAAGAAACCTGCAAGATGTATTACCAGCGTGCAACGCTCAAAAAAGCACACTGGGAGCAGGAAGAGCAAAAGCCACTTAGTGCGTGAATGCTCCTACACACTCAATCAACGAATTAGCTATCTACCAAGATAGAGCAGAAACTACCGCCGCTCAGATGCCTCTCAGATGTGCTTTGTCAGGTCATCATTGTCACGAGAAAAACATCAGGAAGAGCTGCTGGATGGCAAACAAAAAGTAGCTGAGCAAGAGTGCAGCCCCCCGCACGGGGGGCATGAATAGCACGTATCATGGCCCCCAAGGGAGGGGCCTTCTGTAGTCTACCTGCATCGTACGCAATGTAACCAGGTCGCACAGGGCAGAAGCCAAGGTCATCATTGCCTTCCGCATGACGCAGCGAAACCGGTAGTTGGTGAGTACTTGCTGGCTGCAGTCAGCATCAGGAGGGTGCCAGAGACCATGGTTGCTTCGCATATATTTCAGCAGGAGCAGGCTGTACTCCATGGACCATCCCGAGGTGGTGAGACGGCCATATGCTGTGCAGCTCTTTGTCGGTCCAACTTCTGTATTTCTTCATAGCCACGTAAATTGTTCCATCGCAACTTGTCAGCACTGTAAAGGTCCTGTAGCTTCTGTTATCGAGGTCTCTGTATATAGTTGTCGCTAAAGTACTCAACTCCGATGAAGCCACCTGCGTATCGAGGAGGGCGGTCAAAAGGAAAAATTGGCAGACAAAATCAGTGGTTTTTCCACCACAAGCGGTACACGACCACCGAGCTGGTGTGAGCAGTTCAAGCACATCAGAATGATTTTAGCATCCCGTAGTGACTGCTACTCAAGTACAGCACGAGGTAATTGGGATTGTTGTAGAGGCAAAAGGTCCAGGTTACAATAGTCTGCGCAAGTAGGGGCGCCTAGAGGCTGCCATGACGCGCGCACTGAGGGATCTGCAGCAGGACAAAGCTTTACAGTCAGAAGTCAAGAGAAGGGCAAGGTCCTGCTGGATCACCGTCAGTTCCATAGCGGGCCGGCTCGCAAGCACCCCCAACCAGCAGCACCCCCCAAGCAATGGTCAATGATCTCAGCTCTCGTGGGGGACGGTCAACCGGAAAAAGAGGCAAAACATTAGGGGCCACTGAAGACATGGATTGCGTTGAGCCTCAGTACTTACAGTACCTAGCTGCCTTAGTAAGAGAAAAGATACCACGTACAGAAGGGAGGGACAAGGCAACAGGTCCAAGAGCATTAATACCGGGACCAGGGGCCTGCAGCCAAAGCACCTACTCCAGGTTCTTGAAGAAGTGGGCGCTCTAAAAGCTTCATGGCCGGGCTCAGAGAAGGCCGAGGCAAGCTGGGCGGCCGTGCTTCTGTCCACTGCCCGAGACAAATCTTGTTGTCGAAGGAATGCGGCGGTGGGAGAGCAACATGGTCGGCGAGCAGCGACTCGTTGAGATTGGCAATGATGGCGTCCATGGCGGGGTTGTAAGTTGGCAGCAGCAATTTTTTTCTGTCCAACGCCTTCATGGCTTCCGCCAGGTGCGGAAGGCCGACAGCCTTCGAAACCTACTTGGGTCAGCGTCCAGGACGTCGTCCTTAACTCACTAAGACCGTCCACGCAACCAAGTCAACCACTCCCAGAGCTCAGCCACTTTTACCAAAC
>Ga0126342_10011992_pt1 | contig 15473 bp, 12 predicted proteins | sample Cyp1metagenome_FD_92528 | JGI IMG/M metagenome (GOLD analysis project Ga0126342, IMG submission 92528) | Coral microbial communities from Lord Howe Island, Old Settlement Bay, Australia - Cyphastrea 1 metagenome | ecosystem: Host-associated > Invertebrates > Cnidaria > Coral ...
GCAGGAAAAGCAGGAAAAGCAGGAAAGCAGAGAAGCAGGAAAAGCAGGAAAAGCAGAGAAGCAGGAATCCAAAAATAATTCCTAAACCTGATCAAAAAAAATCCTAAAATAATTAGCCCTCCAAATAAAATTCATATTCCAAACCACCAACCAAATGGATATAGTAATTATATATATATGCAATATCTGGATTCTTGGAAACAGACTTTGGAACCAAGAACAGACTCCAAGAAAACAGTCGGCTGTAACATATAACAAAAAAAATAATGATTTTGAAAAGCTATGTAGATAGGACAATGCAGTCACGAGCACCAGGCTGCGCTGATGTATCTGGCCTCTGGAGTCTTGGCTATGAAATCTTTTAGTTTCATCGGCAGGCCGATGCTATTGGTTCTTTGGAATCAAGAATCTGCTTGGACATGCTGCCGGAGTCGAAATCTGCAAAGATTTCTCTTCTGAGCGGCGCAAGTGGATGCAGGCTTGAACAAATCAAGAAACATACCCGATGCTCTCACAGCAGATCGCACGAGCAGCAGCTAGGGCAGAGCAGGATCAACTCTTGAGAATTACCACCAATATGACAAAGGGGTGGAAGGGTTGAAGCTGGCACCTACAATCAATCCAACGGTCAACGGCTATGAAACTGATAACTTGAACTGAAGCAGGCTCGTGAACAGGAAGAGGCATTTTCCCGCACTAGTGGCTTGTAATGATGCACCTTGCATCAAGCGCACCTGCCGCGGCTTCATTTCAAGAAGGCCTGCCCCCAAGTTGACAGTAGGGCGCATCATCGAGCGCAACCATCAACAATAGAAAAGCTACTCCCCGTAGTGAAAATGTTTCTTCACCAGCTCCAAGGCAAACTTGACGGGGTAAACTTGCGATGCTTTGACCTCACGCCGCTCGTCAGATTAACTTTGACAGTTTGCCGTTCTCAAAAACAAAAATGAGAAAACTCTTTGAAAACACAAAGGAAATTTGCATTTGACTGTTCAAGTCCCTCTGTCACGTTTGCCGATCACTGCCTTCTTTCCAGTGGCCAGTTCAAAGTTCACAGTGCAAAGCTGTGTGTCTTGATCGGATGAAGTCTTGCTTACCCTTGGTTTCTGGGCTGCCTTGGTCTTTGGTTTTGCAACAGCCTTTGCTCCGGAAGTTTGATCTGTTGCATTTGCTTTCTTCTGGCGAGCGCTCTTCAGGTTGAGCTCATACCAGTGCCCTCCTCATCAGCCTTCCCGGCAATGGTTTTGGCCGACACAAAGGCTGCAGTTGCCGCGGCCGAGCCTGAATTTGACTGCGCTTGATAGCGTGGATCCTGTTCCCCTCAGACTGATTTCAATGACAGGGCATCGCCAAGCCGGTGAAAAAATGTGAAGGAAAAGGCAGGACATCGGCAAGCCAATGAAAAGCAATAAGGACCAACATCGGCGTGCCGATGAAAAATTGCAACCATGTAAACAGAATCCGGTGCAAACAAACGGTTCCCCTGACCCAGCCTTCTGGCACAAGACCTGCCAAAGAAGGATCATTGACTTGCTTTCATGTCGGGTCACGTTTGCAGTGGCACATTGATCAGGAACGCCTACCAATCCTACATGAGTAGCGGTCACGGGCTAAACAGCTAAACCAAAATTTCACACGCTGATCATGCTTTGGGTCCTGCCTAAAGGGTCTGAGATCTTTTAATGCAGGGCTGGGCCTCAAGAAGCGGAGATGCGGCAAGCAGTGAAGCATGAATCCTTTTCTCTCTAGCAGCGAATAGGCAAGTACCGCATTGTCCATATTCATATTGAAAGCGTGCGCGGACAAACTGCGTCGGACTCTGTCTGCTTATGTTGGAAAAATCGCGTTGGACTCTGTATGCTTGTGCAAAGACTCTGTACGCATATGTTGGAAAGACCTCGTGAGACTCTGTATGCTTATGTTGGACAAATCCCGTCGGACTCAGTATGCGTAGGTTGGATAATTCCGTCGGACTCCGGCGTTGCACGCGCGACGCCCGACCTAGAAGTTGGACGTAGAAGTTGGTCGGACGTAGAAGTTTTGGGGCCATCTATGTGGAGCATCCAGACATCTACGGGGAGCAGATAACATTTCTTGAGGTCAGGCGTTGCACGCGCAACGCCTGACCAGCAACTTTTTTTGAAACTCTGTGCTCCAGATGGTTGGGGTGGGCATCCGGGGTCTGGCGTTGATGCGTCCCAGCCTTCCGCTCTCTTCTCCCAGGGCCCATCTGCTCCCAGAGTCCTGCCGCAACCAAGCACCTAAGCAACAGCAAGCTGAAAGCTCAGTTAGTTGGACTTACAAGCGATTTCTTATAAATCCTTGCATCGGCCCAGCCGATGAAAAAGACCGGGTGAAAAAAGGTCACAGGTGAGGCAAAATGAAAAGGCAATGGAAATCACTGAGCGTGTGCAGAGCCGCCAAAACAGGAGTAAATTCCCAACGTTCATCTTCGCAACCCTGCAGCGCATGGCAAGCAAAATTTGTTTTCATTCTTCAGCGTGGCTTGGGGCCCGGTCTTCCTCTTTGAGGTATGCCAGCAGCATATCGCGGGTTCTCTCTGCACACTTCTCTTTCTGCTCAGTATCCGCGCAGAAAGGGGGAACACAATGAGAGGAAAGCAATGACATGCGCAAGGTGCAAGCACGTGTCAATCAGCATCAATCAGCCAAGCTTCCGTTAACACTGCTCTGCTAACCAAACAGCCCTACATCACCCATCGGTTTTCCGATGAAACATCACTTCTTCCGTTTTGCTTTCCAAGCGCGGGCGAAGCCAAGTCAGCAATGAATGGACACATCCACCGGCTTGCCGCTTGCCGCTGAGTATGGCGATTGCAAACGCAAAAAGGCGCTCACAAGCTCATGCAATGAGAAGCTGGCAACCCACCAAGCACACCTAATGTGTCCAAAAGCCCCTGTACCACCAAGCCTTCCATGGATATAGCCTTGGACGAAGGCATTGAGGCTGACATGGTATGACCTGGTGTGACTGTGAACTTGGCTGTAGGCTCCCTATGGTTTCTGTCTTTTTGACGCCAACTGTATTGCAAACGTGCCGTCTATTGAAACCTCCGGATGATTGTCACCATGCTTTAACGAAACTGGTTGCAAAAGATGGCAAAACAAGCCAGGGAGAAAACATGCTGCGGGAAGAAGGATTCAAAGTCAATGTGCCTTGGCTGCTGCCAGGCTTCTGCCACATCCGCCCACGACCTGCCGCGCGCGTCAAAACTCAAATGCATTGAATGCAGGAATTGCGAGTATGCGGGTTTTGCCATCAGCAACGCGGGGCAACTTGGATAGAAACTATAGTTCATGATGATAAGTTGCACGACGATGTATGAAGTTAACCATGCCTCTCTAAACAAGACATCTCAAAGGTTTGCGGTAGTTATGGTAAAGGCAGCCAGTTGCCCAATTTGAGAGCGATGACTTCGACAAGGGCATAGGAGGAGATGATTGCCCAACAGTGCAAAAAAATAACAACTCGCTATCTCGCAGAATGACAAGCACAGCGCAAGCCTATCTCCTGCAATGATTGGTCATCGGACTTGGGCCGGTGCCAGAATAGATATTCCGATGGTGCAGGCCTTCAGCACAAGCAGGGCGTAGGCAGGGTACCCAGGTTGCAAATGCAAAAAAATGGCTGGCAGACCAAATGCTTTAGGCCAGCAGACCAGGTGCTGCAGACCAAACCCTGCGTCATGGGGGTCACGATACACAAAATGATTTTGTCCTGGCATATGCAGTACCAACAACATGCCTCCTTTCATATTTGGCTTACCCCCTTCCAAGGCTGCTGAAGATGTGATTAGTCCATTCGCTTGCCTGATGGGGAAACAAAGCAACAACCAAGCTGACCAAGAACCATCGGCGCACCGATGAAACAATGATAAAACAAACAGCAAAAACACAAGGGTTTCCTCCGAGATGCTCAAAACCTGAAAGTTTCACTTGTATGTTGGGTGTTGCCAGCAGCTTGAAGACTGACATCTAAATTGGGTTTAGGTCGGAGTCTGTTCTTGGTTCCGGAGTCTGTTTCCAAAGATCCAGATATACACCATATATGGAAAAATAAAATTCATGTTCCTAACCACCAACCAAATGGATATAGTATATATATATACAGCTATATTATCACTATATTATCACTATATTACCGAGTGACTGGAAACGGAGTTCCCCGTGGATTCCCCAAAAGGTTTCCCCTGCCTGATCCACTAATCGAAGTACTGCCGCCTCGGTAATCCAACGAACTGTGCCAAAGCAACTGGTCTTCATCTGAGTCAATCCTACTATATCATATATATATACACACATCCATATAGACATTTTGTCACTTATATGTATATGTATGTATGTATATATATATATATATGTGTCACTTATATATACATATATATCTATATATATATATCTCTATTGATCCATTTATGTGTTAATTTCTTTCAGTATGTATTCATCTACTTAGCAATTGATTTATCTATTCTCTTTATCTACTCAAATTTATTCTATGTGCTTATGTCAAATGATGTATGTGTTTTCTTTATTTGTCTGACATGGGACGGAAAGGACATGTGAAACCGCGGTTTCCAAGTTTCTGTCTGCTGTTTTTGCTTCGGCGCCTGCTTTTCACAAACTGCGAACACTCTAAATCTTGATCTTGCCTGCGTCTTGTTGCATTTGTATGCATTTGTCACTCACCGTGATTTCAAGCATTTCCTATCATGAATGTTGATTGATGTCTGCGAGAAGTGCAGCTGAGGCACAAATTCAGAAGTACAAATCTTGTCGTAAACCTGGCATTTTCAAATGGTGACGCCTTAGTCCAACAAAAGTTTTAAATTTTTCCCCAGAAACAAAACTCAAAACTTGTATTTTTATATAGATACGATAGATCTTATATAGATCTTATAGGTTGAACGTTTCGGTGTCCGGGAGAGAACGTTTGGGTTATAAAGCAACTTAGTCAGACTATAGTTATACTATAGTTATACTATAGTTACTATAGTTGTACTATAGTTATACTATAATTAATGGATGTTATATCTGTAGTTTATTCAGTTGATATGGGTAACTATAGTTCATGGATGCGAATGGGGCTAAATCAACAAACTTCCAACGCGCCGGGAGAACGCCGAAATGGTGCCACTGCCGGGTGAACGGATTCCTTGGGCGGCGAAGGCGTGGCAAAGCGTGCTGATCCAGTACCCTCTGGTGAACTATGGAAAATCACCGTTTTTAATGGGTAAATCAGCTATAAATGGCGATTTTCCATAGTTATGTTAGTTTACCAGAGGGTACGTATCTATGTATCTATGTATGTATGTACGTACGTACGTATGTATGTATGTATGTATATCCAATTGAATCTGACAATATACAAAATATATATTTAAAAACATTTATGTATGTGTTGGAATCTTGGATAGTATAAACTTGGTGGTTTGTTGATGGCTCATCCCATGAATCGTAAGTTCTATATCCCTGGTTTTGTTAGTGGGAAGTAGGCTTAATCTCAAATAGTTGATGGTTTGAATAGATTAAGTCAGTTCCTATGTCAGATGTTATGGTGATTAAGATGTTTCACAGTGCTTAAATATTCTTAATGGAATAGTCACTATTGAATGGAATATCAAAACATTCTTAATCTCAAATAGATGAAACAAAAAAAACATGGTTAGAATTAACCATGAATATTCAAGTTTATTGATGGTGTCACCATGAATAAACCATGGTTATTCCACATACCATCTGGTTATTTCACATAGCCATGGAAAATCCCAACCATAAATGGAGGTTAAACTATGGTTTATGGATGTTTATGGTAGATATAAACCAGGGTTTTTCCACATGATTCCTATATGTTAAATAACCAGAGGCTATTCCACATTATTTCATGGTGTTTACCCCTATATTTCATGGTAAAAACCAGTGGTTTCCAGTCACCCTTGATGGTTTCACCATGAATAAACCATGGTTATTCCATATACCATCTGGTAGATATAAACCATGGATATTCCATATATTCCATCTGTTTCATGGTAAAAAAAACATGTCTATCTCCCCGGGTTTCGGTTTCCAACCGACTGGACTCCACGAGGCCCCCGACTGCACGCAGGGAAGCACCCATTGCGGGGCACCCGCGGGCGCACGGGGACGGGCTAAATAGGCCAGGCCTGGGAAAAACCACCATTTTTAATAGGTAAACCATCTATCAATGGGCCATCGATACCATGGATAGTAATGGGATTATAATGGGATGAACCATCTACCAACTATATCACTGGATTGGTTTTGATTGTTGGGAAAGGGAAAATGTTCACCGGAAACCAGGGTTTTTATCATCAAATAACTGGAAAATCTTAACTGGAAACCATTGTTTTTACCATGAAATATAGGGGTAAACACCATGAAATAATGTGGAATAGCCTCTGGTTATTTAACGGGACATATAGGAATCATGTGGATATTATCAGCTAGGATATATAATATTCCATATTATGTGTTATTATTTATCATATACATAATATCCATTAACTATAGTATAACTACCCTCTGGTAATTTGTTACATAACCATGGAAAATGGCCCATTTATAGATGGTTAACCTATTAAAAATGGTGGATCTTTCCATGACTATGTTAAATAACCAGATGGTATCATATACATAATATCAGGATATCATAGACATGGAAATGTGGAATATCCATGGGAAATATCATAGACATGAAAATATAGGTTCGTAATAGGAATAACATCAGGAAATTATGGGAATATCATGGGAATATGATATATATATATATATATATATATGTGTATGTATATGTATATATGTATGTATGTGTATATATATATGTATATATATATATGTATATATATATGTATATAATATATATATATATGTATAATATATATATGTATAATATATATATATGGCCATGAGGGTACCCCAAAAAGGCTGGTTTTTGTCAGGGAAAATCCATCAATGATTTTAAATGGATAAATGGGGGACCCTCATGGAAACATCCATATAGAGGTTTCCTATTGTGGAAGAAATCCATGGGGGTACCCCAGTCACCATCCACAGTAAGTCATGGGGGTACCCCAGTCGTCACCATGGGTTTCAATACTAAAATGGATGGGATTGGCTTTTGTTAGCAATAGAAAATGAATGAAATGGGTATTTAGTGGGCGAAAATGGGATGAAATCGTTATTATTATTTAGCCAACAAACAATTGGGGGTAAGTCATGTGAAATACGAAAAACGCCGAACAGCTGGAACAGAACCACTATTCTGTTGAGGATAGTTTGTTAATAGTCAACATTCAAGACGCAGGTATACATGGGACCCGTGGAAATGGTTCCTATCGTCACCATGCTTTCCACAGGCTGCAGATCAAGACATTGGGTACTGCAAAATGGGAGAGTTTTATCTTCCGTTAAAAATTATTTGAATCAAAGTCACCCATGTTTTTTTCCGTAGATCATAGAACAATCAACAATCATTGGAGAAGCCACCCTTTAATTACCCTCTGGTAAACTAACATAGCTATGGAAAATCACAATTTTTTAATGGGAAAACTCACTATAAATGGCCATGTTCAATAGCTATTTTAGTTTACCAGAGGGTATGTAATTTTGGAGAATGGGAAACCATGGCTGTTCTGGATGGGCATGAAAAAAAAACGCGGTGCCTTTCGTCGAGCTCCTGGTGCTGATGAGTGTCCGCATGCACAATGGGAGTAGTTCAAATGGTTTCAATACGGTCTCAAGGTTCTGGCCAATCATGAAAATCTCCGAAATGAAAATCAACGGGTCATTCTGAAGATTGATGTGGCTCATAGGTTTTAAATCAACAGGGTCCGAAACAAAATCGAATTCTCGAGGTGTTCATGCGTCGGAGGTTTCAAGAGCCACTTTGCTCACCGCGGCATTTGGAGGCCGTTGGGATTTTCGAAATGATACCCTCTGGTAAATTTAACATAGCTATGGAAAATCACCATGTGTAACAGGTACCCTCCAGTGAAATAACATAGACCCTGGTAGATAGGGGTTGGAAGATTAGTTTCCTCTAAGAATTGGTGATTTTCAGGGTCTATGTTGATTTACCAGAGGGTAAATCATCTACAAATGTGCCATTCTCCAGTTCGCAAACTGTTGAATTCCCCGAGGTCGACGGTCGCAAAATCCTGAAACACATGGACGGTCCATACTCACAATGACCAGAACCGGTAGGTTGGAGGGCGTTCGATCCTTGACCGCCCAAATCATAGGTGATTGAATGCCCATTTCTGCAGAAATATCCTATGTTAGTTGTGGTTTTACCATATGAAACCTGTGGTTCGATGAATGAAAAATATCCCAAAATGGATGTGCATCCTCACTATGAGTATCATCCTCACTATGATTATTATCCTCAATATGATATGTAAATTATGGGAATATCATGGGAATATCATGGGAATATCATGGACATCCAGTTGATAGATATTACATATCTTAATCATTCTGGATGATCTTTGAGGTAAAATACTATCCTCAATAAATGGATATCTTGGATAAATTACGTAAATCATTGGGACATCCTCACGTCATCACATCTCCCAAATCTCCCAATTCTTTGGAGTAGATAGATCGTTGGATGGGGATGGTAAATTGGTGGTCTGTATCTACTGTAAAACGGTAAAACCTCAGTAAAAACCATCAAAATATAGCATACAATTAGGTTTAACTCTGTCATATCATAGAATATGCATATATATATAATATACCATAGAATCTACCATGTCAGATATATGCCATACATACCATGGATATCTTCTATCACTTAACCAGCTCCTTTCATGACCCATCGTTGGAAATTCTCCTCCGATGTCGTTCGCGCACGCCTGAAGCCTAGCTGGTCCAGGATGGGAACGGTGTAATTCCATGGTTGAAAAAAGTGAAAAATGCCATCAATGAATGGGAACTGTCTTTTTATGGGATATCATTGGGAATTTCTAAGGGACATTCTAACATAATGGGAAAGAAAATGGGAAAATCATTGTTATTAAAGTATGTATGTATATATATATATGGGTAAATTACAATAATTCACTAACCTGAAATAAGGTCATTTGGGGATAGTCACCTCTACTAGCCATCATTCCCAGTGAGCCAAGAACATGGGGATATCATTGGCATATCATGGATATTTCATTGGGATATTCTATCGCCACCAATGAGTTTATGGGAATATAATTGGGAAATTATAAGGGAATGTAGTCGGATATATGTGTCATTAAGAATATACTGTATATACATCAATGAGTGGGAATTCAATGAAAAATATAATTGGGCATGCCATATCACGGGAATATGATGGGACATCATTGGTACCAAACTTATACACATATGTTGTATGACCATCAATAAATCTATGGGGTATAATTGGGGTATAATTGGCATATTATTGGGATATAATTGGGATGCAATTGGGATATAACAGGACATGGTGGGAAATTAACGAGATATAGTTGGGAATGATTAAGGAAATTCAGTATCATGGGAAAATAATGGAATATAATTGCTATTATTATATATATACATATATATATATATCAATGAATCGGAATTTAACCAATAACATGGATATCATTGGGATACAATGGGATACAATGCCTCAACTTAACAGCTTGATATGATACTTGGATTTGTCCAAAAACAGCGGACACTCTGGATGCCATGGCAATTAGTCAATGGGATGATGATGAACCACTTGATCTAGGGGCGCCCCATTTTGAAAAACAGACCAGAGTTGAATCAAATCTTTGAAATTCCTGAAAAATCAAGTTGTTAAGTTATATCCCATTATATCGAAATATATCCCAATGATATCCCCATGTTATTGGTTGCGAAAACCATGAAATATGTTGACCAAAAATGGTGAAAACCCATCAATGAACCGATCAATGACTCATCAATCTACAGTCAATTGACAATTGAGCTTCCATCAACGACAAATTTTGTGGCTTTAACATGTACTGAACCAATAAATGTTAAGAAAAACAAGCAAAAAATGTGTGTATATATATATAAAGAAACTATCAATAGAATTGGATAAAAAAACAACCAAACCACGAAAAAAAATATGGTTTCCCACCATCAACAAGGAGGGATTTGACCATAAACTGGTGGTTTAACCAATTTTTGTTGCGCTGGTTGACCACCTAAAAATGGCAATCACCGATTGGTAAATGGGCTATTTTCAATAGCCATGTTAGTTTGGAGGGTAGATACATCACCATTTAGGGGATGTTCGTTCCCCTTAGACACATTCCCATCATGAACCAGGATTTTGTGTAGTTCATCCAGAGATCATCAGATCTTATATCAATTAAATCCCTAAAACAATATCAGATTATCAGATGTTTATCAGATGATTATCAGATAAATTCCTAAAACAATTAATCTTGTGTTTATAATGGGATATTAAATCCCTAAAACCAATCGTAAGCATGAATAACACAATCAATATCCCGTTAGAATTCATCAAGACGTATTTACCCATGTTTACCAATGATATTCCCATGATATTCCAATGATAATGATGATATAATGGATCCTTACTATCTATGTTGATATAATAGATATTTTATATATAATCATATTAGACAGCACTATAATCATGATTATCTATATACCACCATTATTCAGAGAGATCACCTATAGGTTAATATCACCATGTATAATAGATCATTAAATCTATTGTAGATATTCCCATAGATATTCCCATGTATATCTATATATATATGTATATGGTGATATAATGGATATCTATAGTGACTTATCCATTATATCACCATATACATATACATATAAGTCACTATAGAGCCATCATATCAATCTATGGCTCACTATAGTCATTACTATCTATAGATCTATGGCTCGAATCGCCTGTTCCACCACTCCAATCTCCACTGATCTCCACTGAAGCCCCGTGACGGCCGTCGCCGCTTCCACGGCTGAGGAGACCTTTGACAAAGCCCATGTCGATTTGACAAATAAATGAGGATTCAATGTGCTTTGAGCAAGATTTGAGCAGGAAAATTGGGATTTTTATTATGACGTTCTGAGTTCTAGTTGGTTTGTGATAACTATTCGTTGGTTTCGGCTTAACTATTCGGTTTGTAGATATATATATATATATATGTATCATATCTATATAGTCGATAGTTCATGGAGGTTTTCTTGACATTTCTTGGGGTCGCCAGTTTAACATCTCCCAACTGAACATGGGGTGAACTCACCAAAGGATTGCTCCCTGCTCGGAACATGATCTGCAAATGATCTGCACATGATAACCATGGCCTACAAATATCTAGATGTCTCTGGCTGTTTCCCATGGCTTTCCCACATATATATAATGCCAACCCCGGATTAATAAACCATGGTTTATTAATTGGGGGGGTACTCCGGGTACTCCTCCAATAGTCATTATCTGATACTTAAATGGTACCCTCCCAATTAAACAGCCGTTTGGGGTTTATTAATCCAGGGTTGACATTATATATATATACATATTAATTTCCAGGCTGATAGATATAGCCTGGCTGGAAGATCTATATCTGCTTTTTTTAGCCATAGTCTCCCCCATGTTTGGCCCAAAGAATCGTCATGCTGGCGAAAAAAAAACGTGTGTTTCATGTGTAAATATGGGCAATGATTGGGTAAACAATCTGTACATCACCATTCAACATGGGTAAAATCACGATGTGGCAAAATTTCATAAAATTTCTCTCCCAAAATGTGAAAAGTGGCTATGTTAAATTACCAGAATGTATTTTGAAGATTTTTGAAGGTCCCCATCCCCATACGGAAATTTCCCCCCCAAGTCATCCAAGTCATTCGACCATGACTTACCCTCTGGTTATGACATTCACAGTTCGCCATGGGAAGATCCACCATTTTTCAGAACGGTAAACCATCTATTTCTATGGACCCTGGCTTCCATGGCGAAGCGTAACAAATAACCAGAGGGTACATCAATATACCATAGTTACCATACCTTATTGTTTCACCATTATACTAAGGTATGGTATATTGATGATCCCCAAAATGTTAACCGAATATATGGGGATCCCACATGTTCAGATCCGCCCGCCTCACGTAATCCTCTGCCACCGCTGCATGGGAAGGGCAACGTCACATCCTGGGCGGAAGCTTCGTCGAAAGCCAAGGAGGGTTTCTTTTCTGGGGGGAAATCGACAGGACCATCTTTGGAGGGAGTACTATGAAAAACGGGGATTATTATATAGCCATTAATCACCATTAATCCACTATAAATCACCATGTTCCATAGGAAACCCACTATTAATTACTATAATTACGGGGCTTGGTAAATACGGTCCATATCTGAACATTTTTCACATCACTCCAACGTCGTAATCCGTATTCTCCCATGATTTCCGAAAATGATCCAAGCTTGGGAATGGCGTCATGATGGACATAGATAAAACATGATAAAACACCAAAGGAGGCATACCCTCTGGTAAACTAACATAACTATGGAAAATCACCATTTTTAATGGGTAAATCCACTATAAATGACAATTTCAATAGCTATGTTAGTTTACCGGAGGCATAGATTTCATATGGCAAATCCGAAAAATACCTTGCAAGAACAAGTCGATGGATAGCAGGATTTGACATCCGCTATAAAATTGCAAAATATCGAGCTATTTACCTACAAGTCAACAAGATTTACATAGAAACATTTGATGCTCAAAGACATCCAAGATAGGCACTATATCTACTTATCTATTTGAAACAACCAGGGAAGTGGGTTCAAATTCATCCGCCTCATATTCTATCTGTATGTCATGCAAAATACAACAAGTTGAGTATCGCACAAGATCAAACTTGGAAATTCAAACTGACAGCCATATCAGGTGTATAAGTGGATATCCATATGAAAGAAATCCATACAAGAGTCAGAGTTCCGCATATTTCTCATGTAAACTCCTTTTTGGGTCGTCAAGTACCTTTATTTACTCTGCATTTCAGGTGATGCTGTTGACCCAGAGCAAATTTGACTATCCCATTCCCCGTTCATATTAGTTACACACCCATAACAGTCTATGGTCCCAGTCATATGTGATGTCATCCCCTACTCTTTACCATGAAAAATATGAAAAAATGGCGTTGCTATTCATATTTGGATGGGATTGATGAGATAACCACGATGTGCACCACGATCTTCACCGCTAACAGTTGAGTCCATTCACATACCAGTACTATGGTTCAGTTAACCGCTGTTGTCAACCATCAATTAACCACCGACCGGGCAGCGCACCAAATAGGACGCCAGCGCTGAAATCAGACGCATCTGCGACGCCAGCGTGGTTTCAGCATGTGTTTCATCGGGAAAAAATGGGGCTTTCCTGGCGAACTAAGGATGATTGAGATTAAGCTGTAGAGATTTGGGGGCCAATATATGGGGCCAATAGAGATAATAGCCAGATTTTCTACGGAAAATTGGTTCCCATTAATCTAGAATTGATGATCGAAGCTATCTGTATGGCTATGGCCTCCCAATGATGGCTACCCTCCAACCGCAGTGTGCCAAGGTTTACTCAGCAATCGGTGTTTTTGTCAAATTCAGGTGCATTATACACACTTCTTTTAATTTTCGACGGCATCTCTATTTGGGGCAAGAATCACTAAAACCAACCAACTGCAGTGATAAATTGACTAAACTTTCAATGGGAGATTCCCCAAAAAAATAGGTCTATCATATTTTTTGGCCTTATATATGGTAGGTACCTCCAATAACTCGGTTCCGTAAATTAAACCGTCCCCGCCAGCAGCATCAAGGCCGCTTCCAAGTGGTGTAGCTCATCTTCCTGGCGCAGAAAAACAGACCTGCTGGGACACGCCCATATGTATTGTATATATATATATATACATACGTGTATATATATATATTATAGGGGAGCTTCTGCAGCTATATCATAGGCTTAAGCTTTAAAAACCGTACGAAACTCCTTCCGCAACCCCTGCGATGTTTCCGCAGCAACCTGCAGCACGCCGCTGCGTTGGAAGGTCTGCACTTGGCCTCGCCGACAGGAGCGGGCATCATGGAAGCGATCAAAGGATGATGACCTGAAATGGTATGAAATCTGTGGTTAATAATGATTCAACTCTCCATTCTTCATCCAATTTTCAGGTCATCCAATTCTACCAAGAGCAATGGATGATGATGACCAAAGGGTATTCCAATTATCCATTACTCATCCATTGCTCTTGGTGACTTTCCCTTTTCATCCTGAAAGAAAAACGGATTTCATCCGTGAAACTCCCTTTGTACTGGCTGGTTAAGAACGGAATTCCTAGAATGAATTGTGATTACCCTCTGGTAGACTTACATGACTATGGAAAATCACCATTTTTAATGGGAAAACTCATTATACATGGCCATTTTCAATAGCTATTTTGACACAACCAGAGGGTATCCCCAATCTGTTGGATAGTATTACTACCTGGTTGTTGAAGATTCTAACTCACATAACTCACCATTTATAATCCATGTTGGGGGAACCTATCCACCAACTAGTACAATGAGATGGGATGGTTGGTGGTTCTCAAACTCCCTTGCTTCAATGGAAATGTGCTTAAAATGGGCATGGGTCAAGGGGGTCATTCATGCCTGCACAACGCTTATGGTCTATCTTAGTGTTAGACAAGATCATATGGGATAAAGCATGTTTTACACATTTACCATCATTTACCCATGATTATCCCAATATATTCCACATATCTAACTTATTGACCATCCATTTACAAATCAATTTCTCTTGATTTATCTTGATTTGTCCCTCCCTTTCCAAAATGACAAACCATCTGCAGGGGTATGTCGGCGATGGGATCAACCACTTGGCAGCCTTGGCAGTTCGCTGGTCATCCTGTGGAAAAGTATTGATCAGTGACGATCAGTGAACCTGGAAAATGATGAAGATGAATGAACCTGGAAAAATACCTCAACTTCGCGTGCTTTTGGTTTGATGAAGCAGAAACTAGAGTTTTTCGTCTCGCGTTTCAAAAGAAGGGATCCCGAAATCAGCCCTTTCTCGTCGCGACCAGCCGATAAACATCATGGGTGCCGTGATTCTAACGACGAAATCACTGCAGAGTTGGTACCCTCTGGTAAACAACAAACTATGGAAAGATCCACCATTTTTGATGGGTAAATCCACTATTTCGACTGGGCCATTTTCTATGTCGCTTTTTGTATGTTTGCCAGAGGGTACATCCCATTAATATCCCAGTAGTACCGCGCAAGGCGGTGGCAGAAGTTTCAAAAATAGAAAACCTATAGGAGAAATTGGTTGTTGTGAATCAGGGATGGCAGAGCGAAGCCACTGATGGACTGAAAGGTGCTTGATCTCTCTCACTCTTTCTCTCTCTTTCTCTGGCTATCTACCTACCTAC
>Ga0126342_10011993_pt1 | contig 15473 bp, 12 predicted proteins | sample Cyp1metagenome_FD_92528 | JGI IMG/M metagenome (GOLD analysis project Ga0126342, IMG submission 92528) | Coral microbial communities from Lord Howe Island, Old Settlement Bay, Australia - Cyphastrea 1 metagenome | ecosystem: Host-associated > Invertebrates > Cnidaria > Coral ...
AAAATGGCCGCGTCGCTTTTACCAGACTCCACTTTATGTATTTTTCCCTCCCCTCTCCCCTTCATTTTTTCTTCGGTTCCTTTCTTGCTTACCTACCTTTCGTGTTCCCCCTCTCAAGTATTTATTTATTATATGTAGATGTATATATGTGTATATATATATATATACACCTATATTCACATATTATTTATGTAATTTTCTGCATATATTTCATAGGATTCCCATGGCATGGGATCACCCGTGACCATGGCCCAGCCGTTCAGCGTCCATGGCGGCAGGAGCTGCACCGCTTGCTGATTGCCAGCTCCAGTAGTGGCGCAGGTGCAGGTGTCATCCATTGGGGATTGTTCCCATGATCAGCTCATGGCCATAGCAACCCCAAACAAGGTGGATTCAATGGATTGGTTTTCACGGGAAAATTTACTGGTTTAAGCCCCATATTGAATGGGAAAATCGATGGTTTCCTGTAAATTTCCCTTAAACCAATCCAATCATGGAAAGATGTGGAAAGACTTACTGGTGGGTGCTAAACGTAGGGTTGCTGGATGGGTTGCTGGATGGGTTGCTGGATGGGTTGCTGGGATGAAAAAATTGATTGTGGATTTGTGGATCATTCCCGAAAATTCCCTGCGTTTAGTTACGCACCAGTAAGAAGATGTGGAATCCTAAGATGCTGATCCATTACTCTGAGATATCCTTTTTGGGGGGTTTCATACAGTGGGAACTCATATAATGTCAACCCCGGATTAATAAATCGCGGTTGATTAATCATGGGTTTCCCCCCCGAAAAGTGATATCCCATCTACCAAAGCGGCACCCGGATAAAACAACCCAGGTTTTTTTTTCTCACCATTGCAATCTTGTTCTCCTAACTTAGTAACTACCAACAAAATCGCAAAGCGATTTATCACTTACTATATATACTATTTTAGTTTCGGGTTTTACCAAATTTACAAATTCGATCTTTCTTGGGGATTCCAAGGAGTCACATTGTCCCTGTTGTGGCATTTTCAGCGGTTTGGGCTGAGCACAGGCGATCCCTGGTTGCCATTGTCTTTATCCTTGGTGGGTGTTGGTGAGTGGCGAATCCCAGCGATGGGTGGATGAAAAAGGATCATAAAACCTTCCCAATTGATCCCAATTGGATGGTTATGGTTGGGTTTATCATGGTTTGCTACATCTCAATCAAGCTCTCGATGGATCGGTTCTGATGATGATAGATCCCGTGAAGGGAACCATAGAATGGTCTGATGTCTGAGTATCAGTTACACCATGACTCTCGCGAACACGTTGGGTATCAGACTGCTGAGCTTAGCAGTTGTCCCATCTTGGTGATCAACGCATGTCATGTTCACGTTTTGTTTGGTGGAATTGGCAGCAGACCCCCTCCACCACCAACGTGGCTGCCGCCACTGCCACTCCCACTGCCGACATCATCCTAAACATGATCCTAGACATCATCCTAAACATGATCCTAGACATCATCCTAAACCTAAACATCATCCTAAACCTAAACATCATCCTAAACCTAAACATCATCCTAAACATTATTCTTATCCTCATCCACAGTGACAGCGTCATGGTCATCGTAGTCGTCACCATCAGCGTTTTTTTCCTTTTTTTTGACATACGTTGAATCCATTACCCTCAGCAGGTTTCATGATGTTCTTGGTCCATCAATTTTTCGGGCCTTAGGGATACACAACTGGAACATATACAATTGCAAACCATCGCCAGTTTTTTTTTTTACCCAGAAGTCCGACGGCCCGACTCTGGATGGTAGTTATATCTTTTATAATTATATAAAAATTATATATATATATAATGATATATATAATATCCTGCAATCCTCCAGACTTTGTGGACAAGCCCTTTCAAGCGGGGAGTCGATAAGTTAAGAACATCTCCCAGCCAAACTACTTGCTGTTGCTACAGAATCCAGCAGTAAGCACCCAATCTTGACACATCTAGCTACGTCCTCCGTTTGCCCAAATTCTGACCACCCCCGTCCAAAACAAAAAGGACACTGATCTGAGAATCTTCGCAGTCTTCGTTGATGATGGAGGATTATGCGATCCACTATGGAATCTATTGGGGATAGCATAATCATAGCAAAAATTCATGGATTATGAATGATTATGATAGCATAATCCAACCAGCTCATGGATGATGGAGGATTATGCTATCATAATCATTCATCCATGAGCTGGTTGGATCCTGGTTAGATCCGGTTCTTCAGCAACCAGATCCAGCCAGATCCCCATGGAATGACATGGTGCACCGAAAAGGTCCACTTCTGATGGTGCACCTCCGAGCCCCAGAGGTGAGCGAGAGCTGATGGATTCTTTGACTTTAAGGATCATTTAAGGATCTAATTTATGTCCCAAAAACTAGGGATGATTTAAGTTAAGTGTTGTAACGAACTTTTTTTTTTTCTAACACTTTGGTTTCTTCATGATGAAACACATACGATATTGTTGCAGTGGCTCTAGTTTCCCAGTGGTTTTGTGCAAGAGTTGTGGAATCATAGGCAGTCTTGAACTTTGACGCTGCATCCAACTATGGTGCCAGACTTATGGCCTTTTCTTGAATTTCTGCAAAACAAGCAAGAAGTCTGGGGGGCTGACCGGCTGACTGTTTGGTAATCCAAGCTGGGGAGGGTTTCTCTGCAGGAATGTAGACAGAAGAGGATATGGGTGTCGACATTTCCCATCGTTTTTTATAGTGGATGCGGGTATAGTTACAACCCCATAGAAAATATTGGGCCTCGACTTCCCTCCAAGCTGCAAGCTTGCTGCAGGTTTTTCGCCTTCACATTTGGCTATGGGGCAGGGTGGCCAATGTGGGGAGTATGGGAGGAGTGGGCAATGCATAGACTTCTCCCAATGGTTTTGGGGTACCCTATATAAGTGTAAGAAACACCCATTATTATCCCAGATTATCATATTTGCAAGAGCCCGTGAATAACGGGGCCTGCGTCAAACTTGGATTGGGGGCCCAAACTTGGAGAGTGAAGATTTTGCACATCTCTCTTGTTTGCTACAACTTACAACTTGTTAGTTTCTCAAAGTTCAGCATGGCAACCATCCTTTTCAAGACGCCAACGTTGACCCACAGCCATAGAGGTTTGTATGCTTGTTCAACAATGAGGATACCAAATTTGATCTCCAAAATCTCAACATCTCATAGTAAAGACCTAAGTACTGTAGTAACCCACATTGTGGGTCAATTGGGAATGTCACCCCGGGATTCGTTAGCGAAATTCGCATCACAACTGGTACCCCGCAACCTGCAAAAAGAAACGGAAAAAACACAAAATAACCAGCAAAATATCGTTGATTTTTTTAAAATACCACTCGAATGAATCATGGAATTACTGTACAATACGAATAAGTATATCGATTTCGGGGATTTCGGGGCCGAGGCTCACGCCCATGGCAGCACCCCACAGCCCCGGGCGAGCCTCTCCGTGGCTCGGTTTCCATGGGTTTCCCTTGGGATTTCCTAAGTTTTCTGGGGACCTGGGCGTTGGGATTTCCATCTATTTGGGTTCAGATTCACCCATGACAAGCCGCTTTTTTTAATCTTTTTTCAGGTCATGTTTACAGTTTGAGATTCACCCAACAACCACCCAACATTTTCAGGATTGAACCCAGCAAGTTCTTTTTGGTCACTGCAGCCCCACAACAAAGGCACTTTGGACCTGATACAAGGAGAGATGGGACAAGGGCGGCATTGAGGAGTGGTGGATGCGCAGATGAATCAGATGAAGCCAATATTCCCAGCGGTTCAGATGGTTTCAAACTAGCAAGGGCTAGAGGTGAATGGATGGTTTGAAGGGAACCCTTTGCGAAAAGCCATGATTTTTGGCCCTAAATGTTTGGGCGTTGCAAATATGCTTAAAGAATCTTAAAGCACTTTTGGGATGAAGGAAACTTCAGTGCAATCAAGTTGCGGTGTGGTTGTCTGGGTCGTTGGGATCAGGAGCTGACGTTGGCCTAAAAAAATCAAGCATGCGGCTGAAATCACACCCCTTGAAAGCAAAGCTTTGAGCTTTTGGGTTGGAAGATGATATTCTACTCGAAATGACAGTTGTGGGGTTCCCCTCCAGAGAAGATCCACTCATCATCAAGTCGCCGCATCACTCACAAACATCCAGCCAAATCACCTTAAAATGATTTGAACATCACCAAATTATCCAACAGCTTGCTGGTATCATCACAATGATTCAAAATCCACTTCAACATTCTGATGATTTTCTTAGCTTCATGGATCCAGGAGCAATGGCGGAGTGGGAAGCCAGCGGGGAAAACGCCCGGCGTCCCAGATGGCGCCCAGGTGCCGCTGGGAGGGGAAAACCATCGGAAAACCATCGGTAAATGGGGGATTTTCCCATCTTTTCATACATTTTCCATCTACCCTCTGGTTATTTTCCTAACAGTTTGCCATGGAAAGATCCACCATGCTATTAAGAACGGTATAAACCATCTATTTCGATTAGGGCCATCGAAAAACCATGGCTATGTTAGTCATAACCAGAGGGCAGCCGTGATTTCCAGAGGGTGGAAACCCAGCCTTCCGAGGAACCCTGCGTTACAAGTTTGCTGCGCGGCGTCCGCATACCGCGTGGCTCGGCAAATGGTGTACTTCGATGTGGCCAGGCGATTTGAAATTGGAGTATATCATAATCGGATATTATCCAGTTATTATCCAGTTATTGTAGATGTTATTATAGATGTTATTAGCGGTTATATCCCAATACATCCCAGTTATCCAGTTATTAGATGAATAATAAGCGGTTATAACCCAGCTACTGACTACAGATCGGCTAATTCTGGTGAAATCTAAATAGGGTATATACGGTATAAGTCATTGTAATTTCCATAGGAAACCAACATGTAATCAGTCAGTGAAGGCGCCAAGTCGCCCATTTCCTATTTCAGGAGGCGGAACATTTTCTCACTGGGTACAAGTTGAGGGCTGAATGGTAGATAGACTGCCATTGGATTGGTTTTGTTGGGACAATCTACAGGAAACCATGGTTTTTACCATGGAAAATATCGGGGATTCCAATGAATCTGGGAAAAGTCAGATCTTTCCTGGAGTGTGCACACTTTGTTCCACTATAACTGGGGTGCGGACCATATTGCCATTGCGGGAACTGGGGAATTCGATCATCACTGAGATCAAGGGATTATCGGCTATATCACGTTGATTATAATTTATCATATAATTAGTTATAACATGTTATAACCTAATGTACATAGAATATAAGATATTGTATATAATAATAAACATATCATATATATATACATATATATATACATATACATATATGCACTGTATGTCTCTTGACATCCCATGTACCACAAAGATTCCCAGGTTAGGGAGCCAGCTGGGGTGCGCCACACCAGAGGGTATCAGCCTCATTGAGTCAGGGTGCCCAGGGTGCCTCAGTGCCGACAAGAAAACATGGAGAAAAAGGGAATCCGGTGGAGATTTCCACAACGAAACACAGGCTTTTGCATCATTTGCTAAGTGTGTTTGGATATCAAATGCTATTGATGTTGAGAGTTTGTTCATGATTTCAAAAGCGATCACTGAACTCAGGAATTAACAACTTATCCTTCTAATATACTGACAACAGCACCTCATCCCTACGAAGGCAACAGATTTGAACAATGTAGTTTTTTCCTATGTTTCAGAGAAGGCGGGAACCTATCCATCATTCTGGGCTGTGCCTGCTGTTTGGATAGCTGATCATGGATTCCAATTGAGGTGATGGAAATTTTCCATTCTCCCATGTTTTTTTCAATTGGGGGTATTACTACCCATGGACTCCATGGACCTTCAGAATATGTTGCACTACTTGCCGCTTCATCCCACATTGGTTCAGGGTCGCTTCAGCCCAGTTCGTTGTTTCAACCGGGCATCGACCCAGGTTGAGGAAGTTGGCAAGCAGCGTCTTGGAGCTCTCCTGCATGTTGTTGTGCCGCTTCTGCCAGGCGGTCTCGGCGAAAATGCAGGAGATTTCGAAGAGCCGATTTTTCAATAGAACACATCATGTGGTAAACCCAATGTCATAAACCATCCCTTATATCATCATTAAATTATCATTTTTATGGGTGCTAACGATCATCTCCAAATGGTAGGCTTATGACATTGTGTTGACCACATACGCTGTGTTTGTTGGAGGATGAATCAATGATGAACTTGAATGATCCATCATCATTGGTATATATTATGTTCATCCAAACTTTTATGCTTGTATATACTGAATGTTACTGAATGATAATCAATTATGTATATCAATGTTCATTCTGAGTGTATATACACACATAATATATACATCTATCATTGGTCTATCATCATCTGGGGATCCTGGCAGCGAGCAGGTGACCAAGAGCGGCATTTCGCGGGGCTGCCTAGTGGTCCCACCATGTAATGGGTGATAATCTGAGGCTAGTTAAGCTAGTTGTATAGGGAACCCGTCGTTGTAATGACATTAAATGGGAAAGCTGATAGCCACAGGTATATTCACCGTACATGATAGCTATATTCATTCCATCTCAGACGCTGGCCCCCGCCGCAATCCTTCGATGCTGGCCTCCGCCAGGGCACCCCGCGGTCCCAGCATTGGTATCCTGCATGGGCTGTTGAGTGGGGCATCCCAAGTGCTTGACGCAGCCTGGCGGATTATCCAGAATGGGACAATGGGAACACCTGGGAATATCACCTGGATGAGATCATCTGGGGCTTTTCTGATGTGTTTTATCTATGTTTTATCTATGTTATCTATGTTTTATCTATGTTTTATCCATGAAACATGGAAATCTCATCCAGAGATCATGGTTCATAGGTTGAAAAAATGTCTGGCTCTTAATCGGTTTTTCACGACCTGGCGGATCCGCCGGATTTTGTCGGTTTTTATGGCATTGTTTGATTCTACCGGAGGATGGTTGGAAAGGACATGTCCTAAGTTAGGTAAGTTGGAAAGTCACTTGGGATTGTTTGATATCGTTGGGATTGCCAATGGGTATTTTAAATCCCTGTTCATGGATTGATGACCATCCCCAGATATCGTTTGGGATTGTTAAGGTATTGGGTATTTCAGTCCCTAAGTTACTGGGTCAACCACCTGGATGGATACGTCAATGCAAGTTAACACGGATGCACAACGGGAGATATTAAACCTTGAGTTGCTTTTAGTGGGGGCTAGTGTTAGTGAATGGTACAGTAAGTGCACAATCCATAGCTGGGTAAGTTGGCCATACTGCAGGAAGAGCCATAAATCTCATCATATCTCATCGCTGGAATTCAAAGCTGCCGATTTTTTGTCTCCAGGATGATATAGATGATATTTATTAATATTTATTATTTAGATGATAATTTATAGATGATATGGATGATATATATATATATATCATATCATCTATATCTATATATCATCTAAATTATATATATATGGATGATATATCTATATTATCTATATAGATGATAATTTCCAGGTTTCCAAGCGTTTCGGCATCTTTTTGGGGACTGAACCGCGCATGGTGCCGCTGTGATCCAGGTTTCCTGCACGAGATCCTTAGCTCGGACTCAGGCCGGTCGGAAGGTCAAGCCAATGTTTTATGCCAAGAAGGGCCATGGAGATCCTTATCAGAATATATGATAATATTATATATATATGTATATCTGGGTAAATTATAACGACCTCACTGTTCTCCCTCACTGGAAATCATAGTTAGTAAGGGGAATCATCCCAAAATGGCCTTAATTCAGGTTAGTGGAATATTATAATTTACCCATATATATATAATGTTATATTTGTATATTTATAGATGATATTTATTTTTGATGTAGTACAAGATGATTCAATTCCTGGAATGTTGAGAATAATTAGAATAAACATAATGTAGAGTGATAGAAGATGATAGAAGCATCAGTTCGTATCATCAGAATATTCAAGATTAATATGACATTCTTCTAAGGTGTAAGATGGTGTAGCGAATTGTCTTCCTAGCAGTCCTAGCATGGATGGTCGGTTTTTTGGTTAAAGTCAAGCTTGGATCTTCCAGATTCTATACACTCAATCAGATTGAGCGTGATACTGTGGAGAGTGACTGTTTCACCCTGTCATTTTTTGTTTTCCTTTACACAGTGTAAGGAAAAACCACCTCACCTATCTTCGTTCCTCTCATTGAAAGCTGAACTCACCAAACCTGCCCCGCAATTTTCGACATGGAATTTCGGTCAAATCCTGGATACCCCGGTTTCACAATTCGATGGTAAATCATGTGACATCCCCACAATCGTTCCCCACCCAAAATTTGGATTCGAGAATTCGATTCCGTGAAAATATTGGGGACGATCATGATCTCTAAACTGATCTCTGAACTGGGAATCTGCATAAGCCATTGTCAGGGAAAACCTTGGTAAGGGGTCATTTTTTTTTTTAATAAACCACATTTTATACCCACTGAATTCTGATATAGTCTACTTCTTAGGTACAATAGTTAAATCCCATGAAATCCCTCTCTTTGTTTTATGACTTCGGAAACTCAAAGAACCATTCAAATAATCAATATATAGATACATAGTAAATCTATATAGTAATTATAATATATATATATATATTTATTAGTATATATATATGCTTATATGCAGTCAAGATTAGCCAAGAAGAATCCAGTACCAGCTTTTCTCAAGGCAGCACTTGACAGGTCTAGACCCAGAGACCGTCTCCTTCCTTGGAGCCTTGCACGCCAGGGCCTGGGGGCCCAGTGACCCCGGCCGAGCTCAATGATTGGCTGATAGGGATTGAGTTGCAACCAGACCTCCTGTTTGATCGCCAAGGAACAGCAGCTGGGTACAGAGGCCATGTCCGGTGTTTTGCGTGATCCACAATTTGTTATGAATATATGTATACAGATGTATACAGTATATATATATAATATTATATAATTTATAGTACATTACATATATGTACACATATTATATGCATGCATATAGTTGATTGAGTTGATTGATGTTGATTGCTAAATTCCCATTTTTGCTTGCTGAACTCAAGGATGTTGGGGACATGTATATATTCATTGTTGGTTAAATCCTGAGCTCGTTGGTTGAATCCCCACATATGTTTTTGTTTGTATACTATAGCTCATTCGACACATTTCAACCCCAATCTTAAGTTGGTTTAAAACCTATTGTACCATTATATAATATTTTATATCCTGTGTTCTAGTTGACATCTTGTTTTGTTTAACCCATTTTACCATATGAATTCCCCATTCGTCGATTCGTTCAACGGCGCTGAAAGACGAAGAAATTTCGCCAGGCCAAAGTGCTGCAAGATGCAGGCGCGCCTGGCAGATTTTTTTTCGTCAGATTTTCAATGGGAATATCATGTGAATATCATGTGAATATCATGTGAATATCATGTGAATATCATGTGAATATCATGTGAATATCATGTGAATATCATGTGAATTAGGTGGTATAAACCATGATATTCCCATAAAATTTCATTTAATATCATGTGATTTAATATCATTTAATATGATATTACCATATTCCCATGTTGATTTTTACCATATCATGGTGGTTTCACCTATTTATGGGAATATCACCATTTTTCATGTGGGTAAGTAAAACATCCAGTATACCATTCCCAGTCATGGGTGGTTTCTTATTGTCTTTTAACCCTTGGATATCATTGGAAATATCATGGACATATTTAATGGGAAATAAAACGCCAAGTATACCAGGTAGTAAACTAACGATTGAATGGGAGAATAGCACCCAGTAAACTATAGTAAACTAAGATAGCTATGGTATGCCCATTGAAGAAGTTTTACATAGAAAAAAAAAATATATATATAGATATAGGAACTACACGTAACGTAACTATCTTCTCACGAAGTTTCTGATTGTTGGGACCTCCCAAAAGATGCAACCGCCACTCCCCAACTGTGACATGGCTGGTCAACTTTTGAGTAGCAAAGTGGTTCTCAAATCCGTGGGTTTTCTGGCTGTAGTTCCAGTGAACTAAGTGGATATAGAACAACCATAGTTAAGTTGGGTTATATCCTAACTCACTCGGGGTTTTATAACCATTGTTACCCTATGTTACCCTCTAGTAATCAAACGTGGCGTGCTGGAAAATCCACCATTTAGTTCGATGATTTCCTCTCCTTCAACCATCATTGATAGTGCATGTCCAATATTGTCCAATTGCTATGTTTGACTATCGGAGGGAATAGCCATTTGCAACCTCAACTGCACCCACTTTTGTGGGTCTTGAATTCTCATCGAGTTTCCCAGGCAGCCAGCCCAATCCAGCGTTCGACGGCGACGCGTGGCTTCTGGGGGAAGCGTGAGATCTTATGGCGCGAGCGAAGAAAATTCATGGGTTGAAACACTCACAATGGCGACTTAAGCACCAAAAAGTGGAAGTTTACCACTCAAAGTGGTGAGTTAACCACTCAACACATGAAGTTAAGCACCGCCCAAATTGTGATTTGTTCATATGTTCAACAGCAGAATTTAATCCAAGGAGTTAACCAACAGCAACAGGAATTAAACTGTTCAACAGTAGGATTTACTATGATTTATTGCAATCAGCAAATTTGAGAGTAATTGGATTGGTTTTCCTGGAAAATGTTACAAGAAAGTATGGTGGATCTGAAGAAGTGCAGGGGGTTCGAGGGTATGAATGAAGTGATACCCTGGGACATGGGGTCAAAATTCAAAGTTCTCGAGGATGGGCGTGACAATTTGAAGCCAGCAGATGACTTGTAAATCTTAGTAGCTGTGTGAAAATTCTTGACACTACATACATTATAGAGTAGATATTCTGTATACTTAAATTGGGTATGTAAACATTTTTTTTACGGTGTGTACAAAATACGCAATATAGCATGTAAATGAAAAACAGCAAAATGTTTTCGGAGTCTGACTGAGTTTTGTGGTTTTGTGCCACTTCCTCTTCACCTCCTACCACCAGATTTTGGTCTGGAAATGGCTTTGGGTCTGTCTGGAAATGGGGTATACCATGGTATACCGCCAATAGCCAATAGCCACTGGTAATTTAACATAGCTATTGAAAATGGCCCATAGAAATAGTGAGTTTTTCCATTAATAGCATGGTGATTTTCCATAGTTATGTTAGTTTACCAGAGGGTATAGCCACTGAATAGGGAACAATTATGATGAACCATTGGGGACAAACATCAACATTTGTGGTGGTTTGTCTGAAAGCCAAGGGGCTGAGGTGAGGTGAGTCATGAGTGACGTTGGTCATCCCCCAGTTGATTCCGATATAATTCTAATATAATTCTAATATCTAAATGATGTTTCCTAAGCCTCTTACTGTATATACTATGAAACTTATGAAACTTATATGAAACTACGCATACTTATGAAATTATGTTTACTGATGTTTCCTAACAGTTTACCAAAGGTTTCCTCTTATGTAGTGCATACCCGCAGTTCCAAGCCTCTTCAAGCTTGCAAGTTCCCATTGTTTCATGTCGCAAGCCGCCTTTTGTCCAGATGTCACACAGCTCAGCAAGGCTTTTCTTCCATGTTAGCTGGGTGGATTCTTGCCTCAATGATCCATGCGATCCATGGATGGGTTGAAACTGCCAACTGGATGTGTTCAGTCAAGCACCAGTTGAAGAAACAAAAACTCCAGACATCTCAAAATTCGTGACTTTCAGCACCTTAGTTGGCACTGTGGCAATTCAGAAGTCACAGACCTCCAACCGGGTTACTTCTGGTCTCCTGCCAGCTGTGCCATAGATTTCCCATAGATTTCACAAGCGGAGCATGCGCACTGAAGCATGAGCTGGTTCCGCACGCCTGATGGGAATCAGGTGTGGTCGGCGCTTTTTTGGGGATGGGATCATGTTGGTGTCTGGCTGAAGCAGGGGATGCTGAGGCACCAGATTCATCTTCGTATCGGGTTCAAACCAGACATGACTATGGAAAATCACCATGTTCAATGGGAAAACTCACTATAAATGGTCATTTTCAATAGCTATGTTAGTTTACCAGATGGTATCAAGACTTGAAGTATATTCTTTGTATTGGTGGAAATCTGGCAGAAGTTAAGGTTGAACTAGGTCAACCATCTTTGTTTTCTGAATGGGTTCCCTCTGCGGACATGATTGGTACATGTTGGTACATTGGAACCCTTTCAGAGTCACAAGTGGATTGTGTCTGCAGTGCTCTGCTAGCATTTCTTTGCTGCTTGTCGTGGATTGCTTTTCGAGAAAGAATTTGAATTCATGGCTGCACCAGAACAAACACCGCAATAATCCGCAATCAAGGAATTGGTTGAAGGGACCATTTAGAGGATATCTGTGGGTAACAACCATGATTTCCTCCCACTTCTTTCTTAAACCCAAACCATTGACGATTATACTGGGCTTTTTCTCAAAATCTGAGTGATTATAGATCCACTTTTTGAGTCAAATCATGTCAAATCCCTGGCAAATTTTCCCAAAATCACAGGGTGCCCTGCTGGAAAGCGGCAGGTTTGGGTGCCGCGCGAAGAGATTCTGTACACCCTTCGACCAGCACCTAAGGCTGGATAGCCCACCTCATCACCTGATCACCCAGTTTACTCTTGGGGCTCTCTGGGGTAGCCAGTGGTGTTTTTTGAAAGGTTGATACAGGTGGTGTACCCTAGATAGCTAAGGGTTTATGGTGATTGGGTTACGCTTCTTTGGCACAAAAGATGCCAAAACAAGGCGCAGAATCCAAGACTTGGTCAAGAAACGGTGCTCTGAAGACCTTTCTAAAGCTAAATGGAAATCACCTTTCACCGTCACCCATTATTTTTTTGCAACATTGGGTCAAGAAACGGAAAACCTCCAAAGCTTCAATGGTATAATTCTACATTATTATACTATATATTGTATTACATGGTTTTGCAAAAAAAACGGAATGTAAAAAATCCCACGATATATCATCACGTCTCCATTTTTCAGACGCTCACACACAACAGCGCCTCTGGGAGTCTGTCGATCAGGATCTTTCAACCAAGGAGGCGGGGAAGGAACCGGAGGACGGCTCGCCTCCTTTTTTCGCATGAGTTGAGCGTTGATGTTCCGTTTTGGGTTAAGAACCTTTGATTTCCAGAGAACATCCAGCGCGAGGCACTGTGAATTGGTAGATTCACTGAATTTTGCAGCCCCGAAATTCAGGTCATTTGTGAGCTCTGTTCAACTTATCGCCGCATTCGGAAGAACGAGCAGTTCTTCATTTTAAATACCCAGAGTTATGATCCTTGGAGAGCCTAAGTTCCCTTATCTATCCGTGGTTGTCAAGTTGTCAAGTCATTAAATCTGAAGCTTCTGAAGATTATATAAGTGACTTTCAAGCTGGAATGGTTTACTAAAACAATCTAAAACATATCTCGACGTATTTACGTGTTTTTTTTCAATTTATTCCGTTTTTGGTGTGCCTTAGATTTTGACTCCCGCTGGGTCCCAGCTGTCCAGCTCACCTACCTCTCACTGGGGAGCAGCAAACCGGTCTTCCAGGACAGGGTCAGGAGTTTGGACTGGCAGCTGTTGGTATTGGGATCCCAATGAAGCCTGAAATGTCAGTGCCTAGAAGAACTGGATTATATTTGGGTTATATGGTTGAATACCAGAGAGAGAGAGAGAGAGAGAGAAAAAAGATATCCCATGAACTGCCCATAGGTATGGCTCAGGTATGAGGTGTTACAACATGTGTTTTCTAACCATCGAGTAATTTCAAGAATCATCCTAATAGGTTGGTGGCTGAACCAAAAGGTGGCCAAAGTGATTGCATACGGATGGTGGCAACGCCAGTTCACGGAGCTTTTCACGGAAACCTTCAGAAAGCCCACTTATGGTTTTGCTTAGAGTTGGGAAGCCATCTCATCTCATCTCATCATCACTGGCGTCAAAACAGCCCGTTTCTTTTCCACTGAGCTAAGTGGAGGAGTGACCAGAAATGATGAAAGTTGCTGTTTTTCGCGTTCGGCAAAAGCTAGAGGGAATCACAGTTGGTGGTTTGGAACATGGCTTTTATGACTTTCCATATATTGGGAATGTCATCATCCCAACTGACTTTCACTCCATCATTTTTCAGAGGGTATACCACCAACCAGTATAGAATCACAAGGGAATCACTGTTGTTTTTGTTTTTAGGCACTCCACTGCCGCTGTTTTTCGCAGCTTCATCCAGGAGATTTTCGAAGATGAGACCTGGGATGGAAGGAGGGGGACCAAATCATTTGGTCAAGTGTGGGCTTCACCTAGCTACCCCCTTTTCACAATAGTTACCCTCTGGTTATTTAACATAGCCATGGAAAATCACCATTTTTAAGAGGTAAACCATCTATAAATGGGTCATTTTCCATGGCTATGTTAAATAACCAGAGGTAAATACATATAAGATTATTATATAGATATAAACTTATAGATATAATTAGATGTAATTAGATGTAATTAGATGTAATTAGATATGATTAGTATATCAATCTATATCATAAGTCGTGCCATTTGGGGACCTCCGAAAAAGGGCACATATTTTTTTCACTCCGCCGTTGCCAGGAAGAGGCGCCATGCCAGAAAAGCCGTCGGCAAAGAACGGGGCTATCTGGTGCGCCCGCGACGGGTCTAGAGGATCTGGCGGCCGATCTTTGGAGCAGCTCAGAACTCTAGGAATTATCATGAATTATGCCCCCATAATATCCGAGTTATGCCCTTGTAGTTGATGTGGTTGGGATATAGAATTGGATGGGGATTCGGGTATATCGATTATATTTGCATAGAACAATTGACTCACAGCCATGCCATGAAAAAGGCAAGGTCCAAGCAGTTGTGGGCAACCCTGCATAGGAGATTGTTTTCTTTTTGTTCACAGAGGCTCATCATATGTTCAAACTTGCCCCACTAAAACTGATTGGTTTCCAAAACTGCTTCATTGGGGTGGTTTGAGAGAACAGAATACAGGGAGCAGTGAACACCGGCATTTCCTGCAGAATTTCCTTGCAAGTCTGGGATTGAATGTCATCTCCGCAGCGAATCTACAGTGATGTAGGGATGAAGATTTCCCTGGCGGAACAGTCACAACCTTCACCATCAAAGGATTATTGGTCTTAGATATCTTGTGTTTGGTGGTGTTTACAAACTACCCACCACCAATCTACATATATACGTATATACATATATACATATCTACATATCTACATATCTACATATCTACATATCTACATATCTACATATATACATATATATATATACATACATATACACACACATATATATATATATATACATACATACATATATATATATATATACATATACATATACATATATACATATATACATATATACATATATACATATATGCATATATACATATATACATATATACATATATACATATATACATATATACATATATACATATATACATATATACATATA
>Ga0126342_10011994_pt1 | contig 15471 bp, 14 predicted proteins | sample Cyp1metagenome_FD_92528 | JGI IMG/M metagenome (GOLD analysis project Ga0126342, IMG submission 92528) | Coral microbial communities from Lord Howe Island, Old Settlement Bay, Australia - Cyphastrea 1 metagenome | ecosystem: Host-associated > Invertebrates > Cnidaria > Coral ...
GCTGGCTCCAGCCAAATCTACAGATGCAGCAGTTGCAGCCACAATGAGCGAAATGAACTTTAGAGTCACCTGAGTTGGGCCATGCTTGGCCATACTTTCAGGTACCTGGTATCGCCGATATCACAGCCACGGTGGAAAAAGACGTGCCATGGCGTACCTATACCATCTTTACGGATATCCGCCGTTCATCATTAAAGCCCACAGCCCGCAAGAATAGGGTTCGTTTCAAATCAGGGCCGAACAGCGAATTCTGTCGTCTTAAAGGGTCCTAGCTCCCTAGACTGAGATTTTTTTGGGGGGGCCTTCGAAAAAATAAAGTACGAGGCCAAAAATAAAGTACACCCGCGAAGCCTGTTTATGAAATTTACCAATCTCATGTCCTAAGAATCTGCTTTCCTGCACAGTATCAATTGATTTCCGCGGTAAGTCAACCGTCACCCCAGTTTTGTTGGTTATACCATCCCAGTTTCTTAGTAACAGTTTTTGTTCATTTACCACATTTTTTTAGATCACGCTCAATTTGTCTTGCACGAAACGCCTGGTTTAGTTAGCAAACATCCTCATGTTTGCTTGGCTCACTTGGTTCACTCTCCCTTGTGAGGATGTTGAAGGAAACCACGGCACCTATAAACCATGAATCCGATGAATCCTTGAAACTTCCACCAAGAAAATCCTCAGGAAACCAGACATAAAAAACCAATAAAACGAAAAAAAACGCCTTTTCTCCTACACACTATCACAACTGCACCAAACAAAGCATCCCTAAATAGTAGAAGTGTCATCCAATTGCTGACCAGGTGGCTGCCGACTTCAGCGATGCCTTGACGGTCGAGCGACGCTCGGCCATAAACATTGACTCAAACGCCTCTGGTTTAACGGTGAGCTACGGAAAATCACCAGTATTAATAGGTAAATCATCATGATTATCATCCAGTGAACCTGCTTATAACCTAACTTACCTCGTATAAATTTATATAAATTTATTATAAGGCAGCATTTCTCATGAGTACCCCCTGGTTGTGATCAACGGTTTGCGAACCGGAAAGTCACCAGTTTTTGAGTCCGGAAAATGATCATGAGAAAATCATCCACAAATGGCCATTTTCCAGAGCTATGTTCAATAACCAGAGGGTAAGGATTTTCCCAGTAGATGTGTTTTAAGAGTAAGCCATATCTGATATTTCCATAAAATTAACAGATTAACAACGGGTACATGGCTTCAGAACTTGGGCATTCAAACCAGCCAAATTAGGGATAGCAGGAGAGGGAACAGTTGTAGTGACAGTCAAGTCATTGGGGTATATCCAATGGATGGCCTTTTCTCAAAACTGGGGGATTTTTTCCCCGGTCTGCCCGAGTATCTACAACTGGCATGTGTAGTTCAACAAATAAAGATAACATGTCACTGGGCAAACATTTTAGGGAGGTTTCGAAGGGAACAACTATGCCGAGAAATATCAGGGGTTCATGCACACATTTGAGAGAAACACCATTTCTTGAGACTTCCTTTCGTCTAGCTTCAACCAACCAGCTGCTATCAGCGCAGCCAGGTGTGTCAAACCCATACCTCCCAAGAGTTTTGGGTGGCAATCAGCACCGAATACCAGCATTGTTTACAGATACCCTCTGGTAAACTAACATAGCTATTGAAAATGGCCAATTTATAGTTGATTTACCTATTATAAATAGCCATTTTCAATAGCTATGTTAAATTACCAGAGGGTATGCCGTGTTCCCACAACTTGGAAATCAACAGCCATGCCAATATATGCCAAGCAGAGTTGCGGAAATCTAGAATCAACTAGAAGCTATAGATATCACTAGGATTCCATATAATTCTATATCTGATTGGTGGTTTCAAACATGTTTTATTTTCCATAATATATGGGACAATCCTTCCCATTGACTTTCATATTTTTCAAGATGGTTAAAACCACCAACCAGATATAATATTATATATGATATATACAGAATCTAACAAAAACTTGATGAATCCAACGGCAAAGCGGCCCAGGTTTGGCGCTTCAGTGAGGACCAACTAACAGGGCTGAGGGAACATCCCCGGAGACCATGGGATTTTCCCATGAATCCATTGATCCAAGCTGTAGATTTTTCGCCACAAGGAGTTGGTTGGTCATTTGCCTCTCTATTCACCGTTGGTTTACCACATTTTACCACCCCTTAAGTGTTTGTTAGGAGCACACTTTTTTTTAAAAAAAAAGTGATGTTCTGGTTCGCAAATTGTTAAATTACCAGAAGATAAAATACAAACATATAACATATGCAGTTATATATATATACAAAAAATATATATATATATTATATATATGTGGGTTTGTCTGAAAACGAGGTGTCGCCCAAACTCCCATGGTTATCATGATGTGTACTTTTAGAATTAGCATAGGGGGTATAGTTATTTTCAGACACTCCCATATATTCCCATATAATATATCTGCGAAACTGTTAGTGAAGGATTCCGCTCACCCGTTCCCAAGATCAATGGGTAGACATGCACCAGTTGACCCGAAAGAGATGGGTGGGTGGTTTTTCAGCGGCAAACATGGAACTAACTACAACCAACAATGGAGGGAATAGAATCAAACCAAAGGGTGAAAGAATCATCAGTCTGCTCAGTGTAAGAATTGGGGACAACAAATTTGGGGTCTAGCAACAATATGCAACAACTTCGTGGGGGCTGTTGGACTGGTTGTATACATATTCCATGCAATATCTGAATATTTCTGATATATATCGTTCAATTACTGTAAAGGGGGTAAAACAATGTCATTTTTACCACCCATGACTGGGAATGGTAACCATATCACCTATTTATGGTGATGACTGGGGGATGGTAAACATGACATTGTTTTACCCCCATGTCGTTGATCAACCCCATTAAATTGATCCTTTGGATCCACGCTTTCCACAGTGACTTGGTCAGGACTGCCGGACCTCAAACGAACGAACGTTCCCTGTGAAGCGAGGGGGCGGCTGCGCATAGCTGCGCATCTGACACGACATGAAACAACATCTTTGAGTCCCCATATATGTATACTATATGTATAGTTAACCTTTCAATATCGGTGCTTTCCAAGACCAGTTTGGTTCCAAAATCAGTTTTCAACGGCTTGCAGAGCTTGCCTTGCTGCAACCCAAAAAAATCGCATCGGAAACGACACGAAAAGACGAAATGGATACCATCGCCGCGATCATAAACTTGGTCACCTGCGAATCGCCGGTGGCAAAATGTGTCGAAGGGCTGACACCAAGTGGTTAGGGATACCTGCAGTATTTAAATTTGAATATTTTGAATGCCTGAATATTTTTGAGATTTTGGGCTAATATTTTAGCAAAAAAACAGCAATCTCTTCTGTCGCATGCATCCCAGTTGGCTCTATAACCCCTACAAAAAGGCCCCTGGCCGGTACCTGGGGTTACCTTAAAACCTGGCACCCCAAAATCCAATGGTTGAAAACCTTCTGTTCCGTGGTGATCAAAGGCACATCGTTTGGGACCTTAAAAGCTTCCCAGCAAGCTTTTCGCTGCTTGGCACTTTCCTTTTCAACATTTTCTCAACCCAATTCTGGTTGGTGGTTTGGGACAACAATTTGATTTTTCCATATATTGGGACTGTCATGATCCCAACTGACTCATATTTTTCAGAGGGTAGGCTCAACCACCAACCAGATGATCTCAGCCATGTCTTTGACATGTGCTGGAATCACCAAACAACATGGCTTTCCCGTGAAAATTCAAACATTTTTTTCACCCGTCAGGCGACGCCCGAAAGTCCCAAGGAGGTGTTAAAGGCGGCGCTGCTCTGAAGAATGGGTTTCTCCAGAAAATTCAGCCCTCCAAAAATGTGATTTTTCAATGGATTGGTTTACCCCATATTTAATGGGAAAATCTATGGTTTCCTGTAAATTTTCCCTTAAACCAATCCACTGAATTTTACAGTAATTGATTTTACCATGCAAAATAGAGTTTTGAACCAGCCAATCGGGTGATTTTACTTGACTTAAGAATTGATTTCTTGTCATGTCACCAAACATTTTGGTGAAAAACAACTCAACCGTCTCCCCACACTTTTTTGGGTTGAATCCCACAATTGCTTGGTAAGGGAGAATCTTTGTACGAATCAGCAACTCTCCCTATAGCAACCGCAGGAAAGATGGACAAGAGCAACAAATGCCATTGCATCCCAATATCCCAATCTTAGTGATGCATTCAACCTTTTCTATCTCTTGTCACAGGGGTTGCTATGACTTATCGTGTCAGGAAAAGCCGGGTTAAAACCGCCGCAGGTTTTGCGTCTCCAGGGCGAAGCCTTACAGCGTCAGCTGGAGACGCAGCACTCTGAACGGGAGAACCTGCGCTTCCAGGCCATAGTATGTTTTTCCCAACAAGAATGGTGATTTACCTAACATTACCTAGGAAAATGAAGGTTTCAATGGGAAAATCATAGGAAAAACCATAGGAAAATGGTGATTTACCCTCTGGTAAACTAACATAACTATGGAAAATCACCATTTTAAATGGGAAAACTCACTATTTCTATGGCCATTTTCAATAGCTATGTTAGTTTACCAGAGGGTACCTAACATTAACAAGATGATTTGCCCAACAGTCCAACAATGGTCATTTTCATGGATGTGTTCAATGTTTTGTGGAGGAATTATGTAACGGCCATGACTGGAATGATGGTGAATGGATTGGGACTCTTCCCAAGCGGCCAAACTTTTCGGGCGAAATTATGATGCCATACATTCAGATGCGTGTGTTTTTTTGGGTGATCTTATGTGATTTTAATGGATATGTTTTACCAACATGGTGATTTACCCAGGAACCTTGATAATTTTCATGGATCTGAAGTGGGGATACTGTAGATGATATCAGATATCACCAGTAAAAACTTGGAATCAGAAACTAGCAAACTTCATTGGCTGGTCAAAAATTGTGAACCAGGGGACGACAGATTTCTAGATTTCGGGTATGCCTAAAGAAATCAACGACCTAGTCTTGGGAACTGCCGATTTTGACCCATCCGTTTCGGGTGTTCTGAAATTTACTGTATCACCAATTATAATAGGTGATTTAACCAAGAAACATGGGTGATTAAACACATCAACATTATCAGATTATATCAGATTCACGCACAAACGTAACATAGGGGTATCACTATCACCAGCAAAAAATGAGGTTCACATACATAACCAGCAAATTCCAGATATCACCCGCAAGAAAGCATGGGGATTTAACATGATTCATTTTTTATTTGTTTGTTCAGCCAGCAACCAATGGTTTGCACTGGATGAATTGAAGACTAAGAGACACCAACCATAGATTATGTCAAAACCAGGGTAAAGCACAAGTTACTGTACATGGGTTTATTTGGACCAATGTTTTGGAAAACAATGATGTCTCTTTTACTTAACATCTAATATTTTAAATGAATTCATCACCAATTGGTAGGGTAATAAACCAACCATTTCATGAGAGTATCAGGAGATAATTTAATATATATATATAATTATATAATGCTATAATCTGCAGAAATTGATCACGACCTCACATCGCGATGCCACTGGACTGATACTTGGGATTGGGTTTTCTGTCGGGTCAGTGACTCAAAAAACCCCCAGATGGGCCCAGATGGGATGCACAGAAATCTTTCCGCCAGTCATTGCTTCGTAACTAATTTGGTTTTAGTTGAAATTCTGGAGGGACTACACGGTAGCAACACTTGAGGGTCAAATCAATTAACCTGGGGGTATACACTATCATGATACTGTAGGTACCCTCTGGTAAACATACAAATAGCTATTGAAAATGGTCATTTATAGTGAAATTTCCCATTAAAAATGGTGATTTTCCATAGCTATGTTAGTTTACCAGAGGGTAAAATGAGTGGTGAATGGGGGAATGACTTTTCATGATGTTCTTTTTGCAATTTTTGTGGAGGGATATGGTACGGTTTTTTATGTGGTAAACCCAAGGCTGCACATTCAAGTGACCAACCGGGGGGGTCATGTTGAATCATCCCAAATAGATGTAATACCCAATGACAAAGCCCAATTGGGAATAGTTTATTTTTGGGCTTGCCTCTTCATCATATATATATATGCATATATTGTATCATATTATCATACAGATCATACATGACAGGATTGTTTGAGGTTGTTTGAGGTGTGTCTAGGGTTAGCCATGAGGTTGAAGCAACAGAAGCACAGAAATTGGATTTGACCTGCCAGAATGCAAGTTGTCACGCTCCAAGAATGGGAAATGGGACATGTTTCACACTCCAAATTGGGGTTTTGAAACAACAAAAAGAAGAAACTGAACAAACATGATGAACGCCTGACCATTGGGAATGCCGTAGAAGGAAGCTTTTATGTTCCTCACTTCAAAGGCAAACCATGAATTGGTGTGGGGGTCCTGGATTTTAGGGCACAGATTAGTTTAAGGGGTTTATTGAAGTCAAGGACCGCAAGTACGCTGACAAGCAAATGGAACCTATATATATAATAAATGGTACACTACCAATGTAAGAAGAGACCTTGATCTAAAATGATCTAAGATGATCCAGCAGTATAACATCTAAGATCATGTAAGATCGTCTAAGTCTGACATGATGACCCTTGAACTCACAACTCACATTGCACCTGTCGGTCGGTGTCAAGGCCGGCCAGGGCCCCAGGGCCCCACGTCGATCCGTCCGTTGATCCACGCCAGGTGCGGCTCTTGGAACGTGATCTGCGGCAACGAAACGTGGAGTCCCTGGAAGAAGAGGTCCAAAGCCTGGAGGTGCCGATTGTCCAATGGCGATTCAGAACAGGATGGCTGGATGAAGAAGGGTGCCAATGTATATAAATACTATTATTAATTAGTATTATTATTATTAATATATATATACTCTATATATATATATAAATATTATTGTATATATATATATATATATTTTTTGACTACTGATATTTATATGGTGTTTTTATGGTTGCTTCTTTCATCTTCATTCATTTTTCAGAAAAATCTTGGGGTCTTCATGAGATCTTCATCAGATCAGGTTTTGGTTCCAGGGCATTTCAAGGTGTTCACCAGCCATCCAACTCCCGAAAGGATCATAGTCAGTAGTACTTCGTAAGATCCGAATCGAAACGGTCCCATCTTTTCAGGCATTGCTACATATTCAATGCCCTTAATAACTATAAACTGATACATATGTAAGTATAATGTATATGTATATAATTATAATATACATGATAATGACATTATATAGATCAAAGTCATATTTAATGATTCAAGAACATAAACTACGTATCCTATAGACTTCAGATATCTTTAGATAAGCACATAGTAATAACATGATAACTATCCCATAACATAAACATGATTTGTAGTTTTTCAAGCAATAGAAAACATATTTGAAACCTATGGTTTACCTACGCTATTTCCCTGCCAATCCCTAGGCGGAGAACCGCAACCAGCAAGCGGTGCAGCAGGAAGCCACACGGCTCTTGGCGCGGCGCAAGAAGCTGCAGGAGGCGCACGAACTGGAGCGATTCATGGGCGATGCAGGGGCGAAGTGGAGCAAGTTTCATGGGAGATGTGGGTAATATATGGTTAATATATATGGTCTGGTTAATATATTGTTAATATATATATATAGTCTGGTTAATATATGTATGATATATATATATATATATGATATACATATATGTATGTATATATGGTCTGGTTAATATATGGGTAATACATGGTCAATAGTAATAATCTATACTTATAATTTAGTTAATGTGGGTAAAACAATGTCATTTTTACCACCTGGGAATGGTGAGTTTATACCACCTATGTATTTATGGTGATGACTGGGGGATGGTAAACATGACATTGTTTTACCCCACATTGTATTCACTGTGATGTATGAAATAGTCTATTACTATTATAAATTATAATCCATTATATAATCTATGGACAATTGGGATTACTGAAGATTTGACTTGCGATTTTAGTTGGTGACATCTTCACCAAAAGTTGGATTTTATAAGATTTAAGGGATTTTAGCGAGATAGACATGGCGTATATTGGGGCTTACTGGGATTTATGGCGTATATTGGGACTTACTGGGATTTATTGGGATAGTATGGGATTTGAATATTTATGGGATAGAATTGGATATTAATGGTATGTTACTGAATATTTCATGGGATATGAATGGATTTTACTATTTCACAAAGCAATGGTTTGACCCGGCACATCAGAAAAAGATATGAACAATTGGGACCAATTGACCACGAAAAATGGTGTACCATCGTGATTTAACAATAAACAAATCTATGTCCTGGTTTGGGGATTTTGAACATCACCTGAAAAAGTATCTGTTGGAGATTATATTATATATATATTATATTATATTCCCGTTCTTTTTGGGTGATGTGAAAAAATATGACATTTACTAAGCCCTGATTTGCATTTTTGAAGCGAAAAGTCCTGATTGAACCATGACCATCAAACCACGAACAACGAGGGTTTACCATGAATGAGCTTGACCAGCTAACCAGCCATTCTATGGAAGGTTTCAGCAGAATCAAGGATCTTGATCCAACCTTCCATAGAGGGTTTTCACATTGAAAGATCGATAAACATGGCTTGTGAAAACGGGCATTTTATGCAAAATTTCACGGGAATATGATGATAGTTCATATGATCTTAGCAACAATAGAAGATGGATAGTATGTCAAGAACTGGAGGATATTACATGATTATTACATGATATTACCAACTATGAAGTTTGGATTTTCATGGCAAGAAATACGTACCAATTTGGGGATAACCGACTGAGACTAACCCGACTCATCCGACTAACCCGACTACGGATGACGACGACTGACTAGACTTGACTCACGTTAAACCGACCGGGGAAGCCCCATTGACCCTCTGGTAAACTAACAATTTGCTATGGAAAAACACCATTTTTAATGGGAAAACTCACTATTTCTATGGCCATTTTCAATAGCAAACTGTTTGTTTACCAGAGGGTAAATTTAAATCCACTTATTCCCCACCTGTCAGGTGAGGGTTGTTAGATTTTATGTGAGCTGGCCTGCCTTCCTCCGAGTGTTCCCGGCCGGACCTTCACCGCAAGCTCCGGATCAAAGTGTTCCCGGCCGGACCTCAACCACAAAGAATCTCTGAAGATATACCAGATAGAATGCCAGAAAGAATGTCAGAATATATGGCAGAAGGTATGTCAGAATAGATGCCGGATAGAATGCCAGAAAAGATGTGAGAATAAATGCCAGAAAGAATGACTTCCAGATGGTATGTCAGAGACTATGGCAGAATAATGGATCAGGGCGGGGATCACTCAAAGAAAGTAATTTTGAGGGTTTCCTGTTGTTTTTCTTTAGACATCTTCTCATGTTCTGGACCAAGTCTGGGTTGGATTGAGATCTAAACGTGACTGACGTGATGTTGCTTGTAGATATCCCATAAATATCTCATACATATCCTACGATTAGATATCCCAAAACTACCTATCCCCATCTATCCCCATCTATTTCCCGTATTTGTTATAACATGTTTATATAAACAAATCCCATCCAACTCCAATTTCTGGGCTGGAAAAGATTACCCCACGCCCTGAGGCTGAGCTTGACACCGCCACGCTTGAAACGGGCAATGTGCAGCGCAAGGCCGGGGCCTGGGGGCCCCCAGGGGGGTTGGGAACAAACCTTGCTTCGTCTGGCGAAACGGGAGGGGTTGAGTACTTGGCTTCTGGGCTATAGTGCTGTATATCCATCTCTATAATAAATATATATATATATAATTTAATATATATATATACTATATATAATATAATTAATATATATATAATATAATATATAATATGATATGATATGACATGATATGATATAATATGATTTAATATTATGTAATATAATTTAATATTATATAATATGATATAATATAATATATATAATATATAATATACTATGTATCCGTGCATGTCCATGTATATCCCATGTATATCCCATATGTTTTTCCCATGTTTTTATTTTGCCTGGTTATCGCATGATGGTTGTTAGCCATGGATGTAAATGGGCTGCACATCCAAGTAACTCAGTTGTTACAGATGTTTTTTTACCTTGAATGGAGGAATGCACAGAGCAGAAACAATATGTGTTTGCAGGGTATCTAAGATTGGCCATGGATTTTTGTCGGAATGCGTCACAACCTATCTATTGATGATTAAACCAAAAGGTAGTTGGATGAACACTCCAGCTGGTAAGTTATTGAAGACCGTGGTTGCCAAGGCTTGAAACCAGTTTTTTGAGTGTGGTATCTGAGCTAGCCAGAAGAATAATTAGGGTACCCACCAAATGCACTGCTTAATCATGCGAAATCATGTGTCCTATTAAGATTCATATCCCATCTTTGGGCAACACCACGTGACTGGGGGTATGAGCATCCATGACTCAAAGCATTTTGATAGGAAGACCCTTGGAACAGGATTTTGATGCTGTGTATCCAGTGAAGAGTCTAGATGCACCTTACGGCCGACCTCCACCATACGGCCGATGGGGTTACAACAACCAGAATTTCGATCCGTTTCATCATGGCGGTCATATGATGGCCTTGGATTATTTATGATTATATAATTATCTTGTATATATATATATACGTATATCATATCATATCACATAACTTCACTTCATATCATTTAATATCCTTTCATATAATATCCTTTCATAGAATATAATATGTTATAATATCAATTCATATGAAATATATATAATTATTGTATATTGTATATTCTATATTATATATCATATATTATATGCTATATATTATATATTATATATTATATTATTATATTATATATTATATATTAGATATTAGATATTAGATATTATATATTATATATTATATGTTATATGTTATATATTATATATTATATATTATATATTATATATTATCTATCATATATTATATATTATATATTTATATATTTATCTATTTGTATATTATTTATTATCATATATATATATTATATTATGTATCATTTATTATAGAAAATATATAATATTATATAAAATAGAATATATATATTATATATTATATAATATACATAATATATGATATATTATATATTATATACAATATATAATATATTATATATAATTGATTATGTATTATATATAACATATAATATCATATCATATTATATTGTAAAATATTAGAGTCTATTCGATTCATCTACACATCCATATAGCATCTAGACAGAATTCATCACGACCGATCCATGGCCAGCTTCACCAAAAAATCTAGGGCACCTCCAAATTTGATGCTAAATTAACCATAATTCTCCATATGATCCATATGATCCCTATTCTTCTAGCCATGACTTGAGGTCCCAAACATGGGGGGGGTATTTTTCATAGTAGGGGGATAAGATTAGTTGGTAACAGCTCCCCAATTTCAGGCTCCATAGATGCATGCATTGAATCACCTGGTTGGTGGTTTGGAACATGAATTTTATTGTTCCATATATTGGGACTATTAATCCCAACTGACTTTCATATTTTTCAGAGGGGTAGGTATACCACCAACCAGACATTGTTTTTTTTCGGGGGTCCTGTCGATTTTCCCCTAAGGTCTCGACCCCCATGGCTGAGATTGCTGATGAGGTGAAACGGGGTTTCACGTGGCAAGGGTCACTGAGTGGTTGCAGTGGCAATGGCAATTTTCATAGGGAAATATGATATATATAGTGTTTAATACATAAATATGTATACAATTGGTGTGTATAGATATATATACACATAATGATATGTATGTATATACATAATCTGTGCAACATGCATGTATACATATATATATACATACTATTCAAATTTTTACTGAAACTGGGAATACTACAGAAACATCCATGGAAAGAAACACTCCTCTCAGTTTTGTGATTTTATAGGTCAAGGTTTAGGTATCCCCAAATTGACAGTTCCCTGGGTCTGTAGCTATCCCTTTCTCACTCGCTGGTTAACTTTTGGAAGATGCAACTTCCCATTTGTTCCAACAGATGTGTCAATCATGGTAGATCGAATGGTATACCAAAGACACCCATCAATTTTCCCGTTTACGGACGATATTGATGATGATTTTCTGCATGAAATTCCAGGGCCACATAAGTAATTCACAGTTTGTTTGGTTTGAGACCGACTGGTGGATGGACATTGGATAGAGAATACTAAGTGATGAGCATAGCAATGAATCCCAAGGGGGACAAGGTCCATGGTCCACTAGAAACGCCAGTGATTCATATACAGTATGTGTATGTATGTATATATATATATATACGATATATATATATATACAGTGTATATATATATATATACAGTGTGCAGGTAGCCTCCCTCTGTTTTCCAACCACTGCAGATATCTATCGGCAAAGTTTCCCTCAAATGTATTTGGATGTAGTCACTGATCGCCCTCACAGTATATCGACACTTAAGATGGCTTCACCGCAATCTGGCCAAGTTGCAACAGGGGGTCTCCGCTTTTGATCCAAATGACTTGCAAAAGTGTCAAGTGACATACGCATGTTTCACATGGGTGTGAACGGTTCAGGAACTGACACAGTGTATATATATATACAGTATATATATATTTACAGATATACAGTATATATACAGTATATATACAGTATAGTATATATGTATAGACACCGTATATATATATATGCTGAGCGAATGACTTGGTGCCAGGATGACTTGGACCTGGCACGCTGGGAGCGCAAACGCCTTGAGAAACGCTTGGCTCAGGCCCCTGGGTTTGGTGACATTTTAGCTGGGGAAACTGCACCCAACTTGGGTGTTTTTTTTTGGGTTAGATGTTGATGCCTAGGGTCATAGGTATAGCATGTGATAGCTCAGTTGGTCTTGATTCTCTTGGTTTTTCATTAAATTGGGTTGGAGATGATCATAATGCACTGGGTTTCTCCATGAAGAAACAACAGTAGCGACTTCGCACGACTGGTTTTAAATCCAGAGTATGACATTATTATAGATGCAACCGCTTAAAATGTGGACATACCTTCAAATGGATTGTGGTCAAAACAATACTGCAAGTCTTGCATCCCATGAGCTAGTACCTCTTGTCATTGTAATCAAACATGATTTGCTGGAAATCACCCATTTAGTTCGATGTTTCTTCCTACTAAAGCATTCAGCAAACTAGGAGATTTCCCATTGCTATTTGAACATGTTGTTCGGGAGTGGATAGATCTGTCAACATCAACAGGCTGTAGGTTTCGGGGATGAAAACTGTTGGTTGGTTGGTTGTGATGACTGTGGTTTATTGGTTTGGGAATTTCGAACTTAAACCATAATTTAACGGGATAGCTATAAAACAATCATATACCACCAGTATTTCATGTGATGAACGATGGATTTTGCAGGGCTCAACGGTTGCAAGCAAAGTCCTGGGCATTTAGGCCCCATGGTGTCCCTTTTCCCCATTGGGGCAATGGCATAAAATGAGAGTTAGCCAGTACAATTGGGGCAGAAGAGGGATTCAACCAACAAATTGGTGATTTATTGTTGGTTAGGGTTTATGGATTTTATGGTAGATATAGATCTATAGCATTCTATAGTTGCAGTTGATGGTGCCTTTGAACGAACCCACGTCGAATAACAAAAAGGCACCACAGTGTAGCAAGATGTCGCGACAAAATGATGGTGAACGGATTAGGGGAATCACAAACAGCTTAGTTGTCAGACATGGAAATGCTTGCTGAAAATTTGGGAGCCCTATCAGTCCCCATTTCGATTCATGAAAGGGTCCATGAATCGCCCAGGCGCGGAGCTACAATTGTCAGCTCCTTCAGGCAACTTGCTTGTATATCACAATGGGTAATAAACATATGAAATACACCAGTTTGTATCATGTGCTGGCCTTCATGAACTGCTCTTGAGATACCCAAAGCGTTTGCACGGATGACATGATTCAAGCGTTGGTCGGCAATGATGGCAGATGTTTTTGTCTGAAAATATTGGGACAACTCCTCATCATGTTCGTTTTTTTTCATGGTGTTTTTCTTGTTTGATTTTGTTTTGTATGTCCCATTTACAGCGTATGGGTTATATTGCAGTTACCAGTGGCTTGAACAGATAATGATGAACAACTTGCACTGCCAGGGAGGCACATCCAACTAGCTGGAGTTGAAAAAAACGTTTTTTTTTTGCTACCCTCTGGTACACTAACATAACTATGGAAAATCACCATTTTTCATGGGAAACTCACTATTTCAATGGCCATTTTCAATAGCTATTTTGACATAACCAGAGGGTAAATGGGTGTTCACCCAACCCGCATGGACTCCATCGTTATGGTTTTGATTTGAAAAGAGCCTGAAAGTTGGATGGAGTTCACCACCCAAGCATATAAAAGGCCCCATATTTACCCTTTGGTTATTTAACATAGCCATGGTATAGATGGCCCATAGAAATAGATGGTTTACCTATTAATAGCATGGTGATTTTCCATGGCTATGTTAGTCATAACCAGATAGTAATCCGTTTGTTTTTTGGCTTATGAAGCACCAACAAGCAATGATCGCCGGGCTGGCCGGAAAAGCTATTACCTGGGGGAGTCACCTTTGAGGCCCCTTGGATAGCTATGGATAGCTGGCTTGCCAATCCTCCACAAAGACGGGAATATCATCAGAATCATCAGAAAGAAATGGTTTGGTTTGGTGTCCTGTGTCATCTGAATTGGGAAATTCAGAGGTTTCAGATTTTTTCGAAAAAACTAGCCATGTTGTGTAGTTGAGTTTTTCCAAAATGAGCTTTTTTCAACTACTAAAACAACTCACCAGATAGCTTCCAGATAGCTGTTGTAGTAGTTGAGTTTCAAAAGCCTGGTGTTGCTTGATGATCCTGATCGTTTCATGGGGATCCACAGAGATAAACTGAGGAAACTGAGGATTCAAAGACATGGTTGGCTTAAAACTGCTTGGAGGTTTGGAACCATGGAATTTTAAATGACTGGTTAATAATGGTTGAGAATGGTTAATAATGGTTAATATATGGTTAATATATGGTTAATAATGGTTAAAAAATGTTAATAATGGTTAATGACTGGTTGGTGCTTTGGAACATGATTGTTATTGTCCATTTCATATATGGGATGTCATCCGAAACCCATTGACGAACTCCATCATGTTTCAAGACGGTTATTGCACCACCAACCAGTTACCCTCTGGTAATTTAACATAGCTATTGAAAATCACAATTTTTCATGGGAAAATTCACTATAAATGGTGATGTTCAATAGCTATGTTAAATTACCAGATGGTATTTCAGTGGTTCCATGGGGAGTGTCACATGCCAGAACCAGTCACCACGCCTTAGAAGCCAAGCCACGTGTCCTTGTTGTATGAAATATCCCCGATATACCATTGGATATATATATATA
>Ga0126342_10011995_pt1 | contig 15471 bp, 11 predicted proteins | sample Cyp1metagenome_FD_92528 | JGI IMG/M metagenome (GOLD analysis project Ga0126342, IMG submission 92528) | Coral microbial communities from Lord Howe Island, Old Settlement Bay, Australia - Cyphastrea 1 metagenome | ecosystem: Host-associated > Invertebrates > Cnidaria > Coral ...
ACTCCAACCACCTTTCGGTCCATCAGTGGATTCGCTCTGCCATCCGTGATTCACAACAACCAACCTCTCCTATAGGTTTCCTATTTTTGAAACTTCCGCCACCGCCTTGTGCGGTACTACTGGCATTTATGTTTATATCTACATTTTAATATATATATATGTGTGTGTGTGACATATAATGCATACACATACATATAATTAGAAACATATGGATTGATTACCCTCCAGGCCACCTTAAAAACCCCGGAAATGCACCGTCCTTTCCAGCATGGCCTTTTTCCCCATCCCCAGGACACTCATGGCCAATGTGTTGCGGACGCGGCTCACCGCACCAATCAGATTGGACCTGACAGGAACTCACGGGGGTTTAAGCCGGGACCTTACGGCACAAACAAAGACTTGAATTAATCGGTCGCGTTTGCTGATCCTTTCTCCCCTCATCTTCGTCCTAGAATGTCCTAGAATCCTTTATGTAACAGCTTTGGGCTTTCAAAGCCAGACTTGGACTGCATCCATGGCGGTTATATATATATATACGTATGTAGGCTTTCGTCAGAACATGCTCGAATTCATGAGGCCAAAGTCCATCTGTCAAAGTTTGCCCCAAAAATACATCAAAAAGAAGAAACTCCAAGGCTCCAAGGATCTCCAAGGCAAAAAGGTGAGACCTAATGTCTCACGTATACTTGGTTCCCCTACGCTTCCCTCAAAAGTCACAAGGCAAACCGGGTGAAATGAAATATACAGGATAAAGATGGATAAAGATGGATAAAGATGGATAAAGATGGATAAAGCACAACCTGACTGCTCGCAGCCACCAAAGACAGCCGGCACTTTTTCGACCCATTGAAGGCATGGCAATCATTGCTTCACGCCAACCAGCCGCTTCCAGAACTTGGCACGGAGGCTGAGCATGGACCACAGGCAGGCACTGACCCTGAACTGTTCTCCACATTCACAAACTTCAACATAAAAACTGTAGAATACTGATCCTCAATGTTGCCGACAAAATAGTGTGATGAAACCGATCCCCCGAAGCTGTCTGGTTGCAGAATGAAGGGAATTGTGTGCCGACCTTGTGTTTATGGGATATGACCAGTTCATTCCGTTTTTTCGGATCGTTGGCTGCTGGCAAATGCTGGGTGCTGTTTCCTCCTTCTGTTCATCTTCGTATAATTTGTCCTTCTTATTTCAGGTTGCTTGCATTTGTTTAGGGCTTGTCAGGATTGCGAATCATGGTTGCTAATTGATTCACTAGCAGTTATCATGCTCGGCGTGAGGACATTGCAGATTGGCGTTTGGCCCTCTACTATACTCGTGTACTCGTTACCGGATGAAGCTCGTCTCAAAATAAGATGGATGTTGCCAACATCAGCAGTTCCAACCCAATCTTGAGTCTTGCCACAGGGATGAGGGATGATGAGGGTGTCGGTCAATTGTGGGGCTGAGATCGGCAATTCGGCGCCCCGTACGTTGGCATCAACTCATGCCATCTGTCAAACCCAATCAACTCACTATAATTCACAATGTTTCTCTCTCTCTCTCTCTATACACCTCGCCAAAGGGTTGGGAATTTATATCACCAAGTGACTCTGGTCATGGCGAGTTCGTCTTTGGAACTGGCCTCCTCTGGCTCTGCGACTTCTGAACCGATCCTGAGCCGCCCATCGTCGATTTGAAGCGACTACTCTCAGAAGGATCTCAAACTGCGATAGGAATAAAAGCTGCCGAAAGGGTTTGTGAGGTATAATATGCCACAATATGCACAGATACATATATATATACAATATATATATATATACACATAATTAATGTATATGTATAGCAGCCCCGGAAAAGATAGAAAAGTCTGGCGTCTGGAAACGGGAGGGCCGGTAATATACCCCCTCCAACTTTTCTATCTTTAGGGGTGTGCTGCAAAAATGGAGAAAAAATGCACTTCGATGTTTGCACAGCATTAAATGTTCTTGCTGGGCCTGTGCAAGGGCTGTTTGCGGCTTGCAGGATACCAGTAGCTCTTTCCATGGTGGCCGGGGAAACACGCCGAAGGCGGCCAAATAGATGTACATGTATTATACGTATGTATGCGTATGTATCATATATGATTAATTACACGTTATCCAAACTCCAGGAACGCAACATCTGCCGTGCCATCCTTCATTTGGCTTGGGGGAAAGCAACCTATTCCTCCATTTTAGACTCTTAATGACTCTTAGACGTTTTTGCATCGCACGTTGGTAGTTTGGAGACTTCCTGCTACAGGTGGCCCTTTGTTCCAATTGGTAAGGGCCAGGAATCTATAGAATATTCTAGTATTAGTTATGTATAGTATCATTTTATAAGCGATTACAAGGGTGCTGGAGGTAGAGGGGAATCACATGAAATCAGTATGGTCCCACCGAAGATGTGAACAAAAGTCTGCCATGGACGAGAGACAGAAATGAGTCCGCTTTTTGGACATGGATTGGGAATCAAAATAGACCAGCCCAACCAAGACCACATGTGGCCATTTGGCAAAGAACCACCACTTTGACGTGCAAATACCTGAACAACAACCATCTCTGCAATGTAAGTTGTGGGAACAGCCATCCTACCACTGTGGCACAGCATGGCACAGCTATCTTGTCCAGCAGCGAGACTGTAATCAACTCAATGGTGTACGTCATGATCTCCTCCACACCAGGTCGGTTCATGCCTGAACGAATGAGATAGAACTGCTGCTGCTGTGTGAGAATCAAACTGTTGCCTATGCAATGGTTCAAAGTCAAGTGCAACAGTGTTCAAAGTAATTCAAAATGCAGAATTCACCACAACATAGCCCAGCACTTCCCAAATCTTCGCAAATGCTTGGGCTAGAACTTTGTCTTAGCAAGTCACGAGGAGGTACGATGAGTTCGCGACGTCCGCCTGCTCTCCTAGGGCGAACCCAATCCGACACAATATCATATCTAAACTACCACGAGACAAGCTTCGAAATGGATGGACTTTGGCTGCGCCCTCCGGACCATGGATTGGGGGACCCAAATGTTTCGCGTAAAAAGTATGAAAATGGCTATGGATCAATACCTATAGATACAGTTTATTAGGGGATGAACATCCATTTACCAGCTATTTACAAGGTTTTGACCCATCCCCAAATATATGAAAATTGTCTACTGTATATACTTCAAGGTTCATCCCAGTGGGCCAAGTGGATCCAAGTGGCATCCCCAGGACGCCCTCCCCCAGCGCAGGGAAGTCTGGTGTGCGTCCTGCCTTGCTCGTGCTGGAAAGCACGTCTCCCATAAATTAGATTAAATATGATTAAATTAGAAACATTCCATTATCATTTCAAGAATTCAACCTCCGCAAAAGTTGCCGGCAACATTTTGGTGACTCTGTGCCATGGTTAGAGCCCAGGACCATCCCCAAGCAGACTGCTCAACAGAAGGACACAGTCCACAAAACTGACGGCACGCAATTCCATGTAAATTCTAATCGCTAATTCAGTCAACTTCCAATAAGGTTTTATGTGGCTTGGATGATGCAACCTTCGGCTGCCTCAATACACGGAGGGCTGCTGGCCACTGTCCACGTGGATTCCTTGAAGCCATTGGTGGACCGACCAGGCAAGGATCGGGAAAGGTGGCCAGCAGGGAGGGCTTACAATTTCACCCAAGGAAATATAAATTGAGGACCTCCCAGGCATATCCAACCCTCGGGGACAAAGAACCTTTGACCACAACCTCGAGATGTTCAAAAAATGTTTCATGTGCCTACAGTACAATGTGTCACTGGAAGCTTTTCCGTCCGCCCCCCAGCTGAGAAGGCCAAAATCAATCAAAATCATCTAAAAGCCGCTGAGCTTTTGAGAAGGCGCGGTCACTTTGCCATTGAGCCGCTTGCCTAGTCCATGTGCAGGTCATACGATGGTTGTGACATGTTGTGCCTGGCCTTGGGCCACTTTTGGCACCCAAATGCACCCAAGGCCATTTGATCTTTCTGCAAGTAGTTTTCCCGTGAATACTTCACGGTGGGTACCGCACCGTGAAAATTGAGGGCATCCTTCAAAGCAAGTTGGTTTTGCTGATCGCTTCGCTGATTGCTTGAAGGTCCTTTGAACACGAAACCGACAAAAACCCGTCGGTAGTAACTGGAGCGGCCGAAGGCGCACTGATAATCACTGAACCAGACCCAGCCTTCAAAGTGAATGCACACCAATACACCCTTCCTTGCAGCGATTCCAATGTTCACACTGTTCATACACTGTTCACATGACTGCTTCTGAACATGCGTGGAACATGCATGAACACATTCAAACGCCGCGGTCTTAGCATCGCTGCCCCTGAATGCAAAGTTAAAGCTAGGAGTGGCTGCACATCTCACTACAACCAGGCAATTGCAACTTGTACCGCGCACCTGTCGTACAGCTGAACCTGATTTGAAACTGATTTGAAACTGAGTAGCACTGCACTGTGACTTGAACGGGTGCCCCTGCTGAAAACCAAATGTCTGGTCGGTGAGTCGGTCTCGTCGCCAAGCTACTGAGCTAGCTTCCCAGTACCCAACTTCAAGTCACAGCATCTCATGCCTCCAGCCGCCTGCGCGGGGAGCAGCATATCATATCACATCATGGGATGGGGCCCACATTCCATGTTCCATTGTGTTCCGATGGGTTCATGGTGGCCATTTCTTGGATTTCGCGCTCCACAATGAACATACTGCAACTCTGACACAGCTTGCGCTTAAGCTACAGCGCCTCGAAATAGATGGTGGAAGCTGCACGCTTCGACTGGAAGTACTTCTCCTTCCGGCCGAGTCTCCCGTCTCTTGATGGCGTTCCGCAACTTGAAACGTGCCGATTTTTCTGCACTTTGGCGACCCGCAACAGATGGAATCATCTACAGAATCTACGGTATGACATGATGGAAAGACTCCGAAAGGCTGTTCTAGTTCGGGGGACCTCTATTTTTTGCGACATATTACAACCACAAGATTGGGAGGACAAACTGTTTCCAAAAAAAAAAAGAGTGTAGAGCGCAGAAGCTTCGCGTCACCACCACCCCAAATTAGCTGCAGCAAATCATTCAACATGACTCATGCTGAAGAGGAAACCGATGGAGTCAGGGCGGCGCCATTTCAGACATACTCTGGACATACTCTCCATGATGTCACCGTAAGCATTTTTGCTTCACCCCTGACCTTGCACATCTTAATCGTGGAGCCCGGATCCCCAATCAAGCACACAGAGATTGGGTTAGTATGGGTTAGTTATTTCCAGGTTCCTAGACATTTACCCACTAAATATACCACAATATACCACACATATCGATAGATGGGAGGAACACGGAGGAAGTTGGTTGCTACATGTTGCTACTCATCTGACCTACTGGGCTCATCCCAGCCGCTCAGCCTTGTCCACCAATTCGAAGCGGCGCTCTTCGCATGCTGAAGTCTTCCGCACCCGTGCCACCTCCAAAGGGTAATAAGGGGCACTCAGCTCTTGGCAGGGATTGATCTACTTCACTTTCAGGAAACCATGGATTTGCAGGATTTGGCAATCAAATTAAAGGAAAAAAAACTGCAGTTCTTCCCTGAAACCAAGTTTGGGAACAAACGATTGATGGCGCTGAAACCATGTGTTTATTATGTGTTTGAACAATTAGATAACTAAATGTCGTATCACCTGTAGCCACCCAAATGAATCTCAGAATGACCGTGATAAAACCCTTCCTGTTTAGCCACCACGCCTGTGTTGCCGCAAGGGCCGCAGCCGCTCTCCAAGACGTCACGAAGCGAAGTGGCCGCATGGCGGGAAGTCACAAGCTCGAAGTGGCTTAGTCTGATTGATTCTGTCTAACTACGGCATAGGTGCATTATTTATACCACACTTAAGCAAGGATACGCTGTATATATCAATCTGATTCAATATGTATATATATATATATTTATACATTATATCATTCTAAATTATATGTATGCCTGTTTCTCAGTCTGTATATCTATACGTCTGTACGGACTTGCGTAGGTGGATGGGTAAATTAGTGTAGCTGGGCAAGTCTGTACGTACGTACTATCTATGTATGTATGTATGTATGTATGCATGCATGCATGCATGTATGATAATGTAATAATGCAATAATGTAATAATGCAATAATGTATGTGTGTATGTAATGTAATGTAATGTAATGTAATGTAATGTAATGTATGTATGTATGTATGTATGTATGTATGTATGTGTGATAATGTATGTATGTATGATAATGTAATAATGTAACAATGTAATAATGTATGTGTGTATGTATGTATGTATGTATGTATGTACGTATGTACGTATGTACGTATGTACGTATGTACGTATGTACGTATGTACGTATGTATGTACGTATGTACGTATGTATTGTTATGTTATGTTATGTTATGTTACGTAATGTAATGTAATGTAATGTAATGTAGTGTATGTATGTATGTATGTATGGTAATGTATGTATGTATGTATGATAATGTAATAATGTAACAATGTAATAATGTATGTATGTATGTATGTCTGTCTGTATGTATGTATGTATGTCTGTCTGTATGTATGTATGGTTCTGTATGTATGATTCTGTATGTATGATTCTGTATGTATGATTCTGTATGTCTGTATGTCTGTATGTCTGTATGATTCTGTATGTCTGCATGTTGGTGTGTTGGTATGTTGGTATGTTGGTACATTGGTATGTTTGTATGTTTGTATGATTGTATGATATTGTATGTACGTACGTATGTAGTACATTCCTGCCATACTGAGATAGATTTGGGACCGCCTTACGTACTAGTGGCATGGGGTAAGGTCAAGCCTTTCTTGCTTGTAGTCACCGATGCTCCTCTTCACACAAACTCACGCATTTTGAATTCCCGACCGAAGTGGCCCTGCAAACACGGACTCATGTGTCTCCAACCGAGTTTGATTTGATGCATCAGCATGAGAGCTATAAACTTTAAACACAGCCATGGGTTGTAGATTCCACTATATAGTATTGCTGCTGCTGGTGAAATCTTTTACCGGGGTTCCAAGGCAACAGCAGGAAAAAGGATGACTGTTTGCACGAAGGTATCGCCGTAGCTTCTGAAAAGAATAGGGCACCTCGAACCCTCAATTTTTTTCCATGGGTAGAAACTTCATGAAACTTCTATTCAGAATCTGCGAATCTGGGATTACACGCCCTTACCACATCTTGTGACGATGTCATTGGCTGTGTCATTGGCTTGTTCCGCTGCAGCTCCGTCCCATTCTCCATCCAGCCACGAGCAAAAGTTTAGAGTCGAAGCCAGGTCGCATTGAAGGATATTAAAGTATGACATGATGAAACATAATGGAACAGAATGAAACATGATGGAATATGATGAAACATGCTGGAACATTATAAAACATCATGGAACATGATGGAGCATGATGAAACATGATGGAACAGAATGAAACATAATGGAATATGATGAAACACAATGGAACATGTTTCATGATGGAACATGTTTCAACAGGATGGAATTTGATGGAATTTGATGGATCGTGATGAAACATGATGGAATATGATGGGAATATGAGGGATACTGATGGATACTGATGGATAATGATAAAGTGAAAGTTTTACACAACCGGCCTTCCCTACTATCGAACCTCGGCCGCAAATGTGCAATCTCTCGCATATATTCGATAGTATGCTTCCTTGGCACAGCAGGACTCTTCAGAATTCAGCTGGCACCAAAACTTAGGGCTGTACGAGACGTAAACTGCTACCTGGATAATCTGCTTGTATAGCTGTTTAAAGTCTTCTAACAAAGCTAAGGCCAAAGCTTTTTTGCCAGGGGATACTCCTGCCCGCACAGTTCATGCAGTGGCAAGCACGCCATGACACTGACATAAGGCGTTCGCTTTTTTAGAGCTCCTGCATATTTGGTGTCGCCACCTTAAAGCAGAGCAAAATACTCCTTACATTTTTGGATTCTCTATCACTGTCTACCTGCCCTCGGACAACTCCTAGCTTGCTTCTAAACCTAGGAGAGCAGATCACACCATCCGAGTCTCCTTGGATTCCACAGTGCCTAGCACTTGAACCTTGGCATCCGGACGGCATTCATTCAACTTCAGCCTGCTTCTTTGGAAGATCCACACTCAGCTCCTGGCGCTATGTTCAGCCTCAGTCAGTCAGTTCGTTCAGAAGAGACCCTCCGACAAAAGCACGAGTTGGGCCCAAAACCAGTTATTTTTGAATTTGGAGTCTAATGTCACACAGCCAAAAAAGCACACGCAGTATCCTTTACATGCTGATCTTGGCCAACAGATTCCCTTCCGGACCACAGCCATGGGGCCCATGGGGTTGAAGAATGAACCTCTCCCAATGGCCCAAAATCGCCCAACGTCACAACTTGTCGTTTGCCAAGAAGCAGAGCTACATGAAATCTCTACAACCTGGCCTGGGAAGTGCTGCAAAAACACGGCATTCCACAAGGGTACAGTAGTCTACGATCTAGATTATGATATAGGCATATAGGCGATATAGGTCATAATAATTCATAATATAGTTTATGATGTTTGTGGTCTGTAAATGATTTACATGTCTGCAATCAAAATGAGTTGATAAGCATAGAATAGATAGTTATTTCTAGATACAAGAAAGAAACATTTACCCTCTGGTTATGACTAACATAGCCATGGTATAGATGGCCCTAATCGAAATAGATGGTTTACCGTTCTTAAAAATGGGTGGATCTTTCCATGGCAGATCCCCTGGATCCACTGAATCCGGCATGCGGCGATCCGGCGCCTTTGGCTGGTGACTCCACCACCTGGCCCTCCACGCGCACCGATGCACCGGTGCCTTGAGCCTTCACCTTAGAGTCGGCAGGAGAGTCGTTGGGGGCCATGACCGGATGGTCTTCACGCCATTTCGGCCTAGTAACTACTAGGCCAACTAGTAGTTAACCTTACTAGAAATCTAGTTCCGAAATGTTACGAAGGTTCATCATGTTCATCCCCCCGAGAATGGCAGAAGATTTTTGTTTGAGATGTATTGATTGTGCCTGTGCCATCTTGGAATCCTGTGCCATGCTATTATGTTGTGCCTCTCTGTCATGCATTTGATGACCCAGGGATCCAGTAAAAACCATTAAAAACCCAATGCTGGTGACCTAGTGTGAAGCCATCTTAGTTCGCTCGCTTCTACACGCCCAAAATTCTGAAGCCACGGCTACCCAGCTCTGCCCAGCTCAAGCTTCCCCACATCCTCGAAGCCCTTGGCATCTGCGAGCACCTCGGCAGCCAACATGCCGATCACATATCGATCACATATGGGGATGGGTCAAAACCCTGGTACCTAGTGAACCCCAAAATAGCTGGTAAATGGATGTTCATCCCACTAAAAATGTATCTATAGGTATTGACCCATACCCATATCAATCATTTTTGATACCTTTGCTTTTGCCATTTCGTTATGCCAGCGGCCGGTGAGCATCAAATCGGCAGTCTATCTGGACTGCCACAAACATCTCGAAGAAGAAGCAGAAAAGACACATCCTGATCCTCCCCAGTCCAAGCCCATCCAAAGAGCACTTGGAGGTGGAAGGGATAAATGTGACCCCTTTCTCTGAGAGAATTCAATGTTCAAACAAAGTCACATGAGGGAGGCCAGTAAGAACGAGCCATCTCTGTCTGTAAGTTGTCGGGGCATTGCAAGGCAAGGTGTAGTACTATTGTTTAACTTGCTGACGTGGACCTATCATGCTAGTCACTGCTAGTCCGTGGGTAGTCCCTTCACAAGCCCTGTTCCCCAAAGACTTGCTGCTCATCGTGCTGATGTCCCGACGGAAAAGGCTGGAATGGGCTGGTGGTTGCGAAGTCACACTGCGCAAGCTGCCTTTTTGGCCCTTTACCACACCTTTGCCAAACGCTTTGTCTAACGAAGCTATTCGTTGCGTCATGGCTACTTTAGCCCTCCGAGGACGGCTCAAGATCAGAGGTTCCACATCAATGGACAACCGTCTGATTTTGAACCGCAGGCTCTTTGACGCTGGGCACTGCTGGCTGCTAGGAAAATATTTGACGTCCAGCATGTCACCATGTCATGGTGAAGCACATGGCCACAGCGTTGGACAGAAGAGACGAGAGGCACCAACAATCAAAAATCTACATTTTTTCCCTTGAGAATAAACTGCCTAGACAACTGCATTCGGTGGGTACATTTTCATGAGAATTACCAGTGGCATGTTGCATCTCGGGTGTCTTCAAAGTCAAGGTGAGCTATGGTGACCTATGGTGACCGATAGGTGCGCAGATTCACCTCTGGCGAATGTGGAGTCTTTGCTCTCACCAGGCCTGGCACTCTGCCTCCCAGCAGGAAGCATGCGGACCTCGTGGACGAGGGACTGCTGGCTGGAAATCACTCAACATGATGATCGCCTGCATTCGTTTCCATTATTTTCCATTCATCTCCAGTTTCCTCCCAGACCTTTCCTGAATCGCAGGCCAGCCTGCAGTCTACCGGCATCTGCAGTAAGTACTCTTGCCAAGTGCAGTCAGGGAACGCCACAGCGCAGAAAGGTACAGTCAAACATGGCATGTCAACTTTGCCCAGGACCGCCCTCAGGAGCAAAGCGGTACTTACATTTTAAGATATAATTACCATGGAATTAATTTGCTACATGTGCAAATTGGTACCTCATGCTACCTCTACGAGGGTTGCTTTGTCTGTGTTCTGCCTCTGCACTCTACACAAGCCATTTCTGCACATAAGGACAGAACTGATATCCGACACATACTTAAGTGATCTTAAATGTCACTACCGAAGCTGCAGTTGGATGACGTAGGGAACGGGTAGGCTGGCTCCAACACGGGCACATCTTTGGCGCAGTTTGCAAATGATCTGTCTCTGATTTTTGTCTTGATCTTTCTTGAATGGACGGAAAAAGCCAGCTGGATGGTTGCAACCAGGGGATCTGATGGCTTACGTCATACCAACATTCGGATCCATTTTGTGGCTACGACTGTGCCTATGGTGTCGTCGAGGCATCAAGATCAACCTTTTTGTGAATGCTTCCTCAAGGACTCAATCGGTAATTGGGTCCAGTATCCTGGAAGTTTGTTAGTTCAACACCCAAATCTAAAATCTGCTTCCAACCTGTGGGCCCTAGCTACTAGCTGCACTAGCTGCATAATGCTGCATACAAAGGGTCTTCACGCCGATTGTAGCAAAGGTGGACATCACTGCACCTATGACAGCACAGCAGTTGAGGCGTGCTGATGGTGCCATCATGTCCCACATCACAGCAGATAGGTCGCACCTCCAGCTGCCAGTGCCGCAAAGGGCAAGCCAGTTGGGACAAAGAAGATCCTGACAACTTTTGGCACCGTTGTGTGTTAGGGAGTCTCTAGCCATCCAAACAGGGGCTCTAAGATGGCGTAAACTTCTGAAGCTAATTAAGCAGACAGTGAAATGCATCGGGACAGACAAAACGCTTCAAAGTGAATGTGTGTGAGTGTTGACCACCCAGATGAATAGCGAGCTGAATGTTGTGTGGATTGTTGCGGCCAAGTTGCCCTACAGCCAAGCACGAAAGCGCTGCGTTGTATCCCCACAGGCCCTCCTGGACCTCCCGGCAAACCAAGTGACCCAAGTGACCCAAGTGACCCAAGTGACCCAAGTGGCAGAACAACCCCCCGACCTGGTCGTAGGAGTAGCCCAGTGCCAATGCCGACAGATTTCCCATAAAGGCGCCAGCGAAGGTCAGCCCGGCTGCTGCGGGCGAATAGCAAAAGATCCTGGGATGTGCTGCGGCAGTCTATTGCACCAACTCTGCCGATTGCTGCCCCAAATGAAATCGATTTAGCTGAACTTGACTTCAGCTACAGTTTAATGATAGTGCAATCTGATTGGAACCCACTGGCGCCATGAAAGATTCACAGCAGCTCCTCTGTCTTGTTCGACTCTTGAGATGCAGCCAGGACACCCTGCAGTAATTAGGAGTCCTGCGACTGATAGGTTCATTCAGGAGTGTTTGCGAAACCCGTCCCAGCTACAGGTGGAATCTCATCTCGCTCTATGGTTCTGTCCGCTTGCTCACTTTGTGACAAGCCACACGATTTGTGTCATACATTGTCATACCATGTCATGGTACTGTACATGAGCCCGTCAAGATATGTCGTGACTAACCTGACTAACCAGATTTTGCGCCCGAGAATTCGACCATAAAAACCCCATGTCCCTCCTGTGAGTGGGTTTGGCACCACAAAAATCTGTGCCACGCCACAGGCCGCTGCTTCGCAGAGGTCGGCGAAGAACATACCTGCTGACCATCGCTGCCAGCGAATTGGGGAAGACAGGTTGCACCAAATTCAAAGTGGGCTAGCCATTGCAGCATCTTCCTAGAGACAATAACATTGAGGGGTATTCTAAAGACAGTTTTTTTTCCTATCGGCAGTAATGGTAACCGCATGTAACAGCGCTCAAATCATTGAAATCATATTGAGATCACGTCGGGGCCCCACCTGGATGTTCATACACGAAGCTGAAGTCCTGACACGGCAATCAGCGATGGTATCGGGCTTCCACCACACAGGCTCTAATTTGCAAGCCTCCAAGCCCCGAAATCCAATGCCTCAAATGCCAACGTTCAACGATATTCATCGTTCACCTCCGACGGTTTGGATATGTTTGGATATAATTTGACAAGTTTGACATAGTTTGATGATGTTTGATATGTAGTGTTTTATAATTTTATACTATCTTGATCCACTGCCATTTGCACCACACCGTCCTTAATGACCTTGGGAGTAGAATCCGGAAGCTTCACTGGCTTCGGCTTTGGTGGTGGCTGTGTGTACCACTTGGCCGCAGCAAAGCCGCCCAGGACCTCAATGGCCATGGAGCACCGGGCACAGCTGTCGAGGCCTGTGAGAAACTGTTGCAGTTGTAAAGAAGGGCAATCAGTAACAGAATGGTGATACAAAATGATACAAAATGATACAAATAATATCAAATATTATCAAATAACAATACAGTAATCTTCTGAGAGCTGGGGGCCGCAAGCTCTCATCTCAAAGCTGTTGTGGCTGTTTCCGCTCTCCCAATCTCTCCCATGTTTAATATGTTTTCTCCAGCAAGTCCAGCCCACTCGACCACCCTTTGGGGATAGTTTTTCACTCGGAGGACCTCTCAGGAGTTACCCCATGGCCCATGGGGCGCATACACCTTTGCATCCGGTTTTCCTGTTGGAAAATATGGGCATTGTGTGGGGTCTGCAGCCGTCGATCCCTTCAACTGCCAGGATACTGTCAAGGCTAGCAAGTTGAAGGCCACGGTCCACTGTGGCACTGGTGCCATCATGGGACCCAACTTCCTGGTGACTTTGGGCTGACCGAACCATATCAGTTGGAATGCTGTGATGCAAAGTAGCATCAAAATCATCGCTCACGTGGATCTCACTTAGAATGTGTACCCCTTGTACCATGGAACATGTGACACTGTGACACACGTGCTAAAGCGTGCCATGATCCGATTCCCGGAAATGTCATGAAATGCCCATGAAATGCCCGGGCGTCCCGGCGCAGCCACTGGGGCTGAAAGGCCGCCCACCACAATGGTCAACAGCACATCGCCCAGGGCACCAGAACTGCAATGCGCTTGGTCAATGCCCTTCTTCATCTTATTCGGAGAAAATTGCGGGGTTAGTTTTCTTGTTTGAGAGCACCCTTGATGTTTAAGGAAAATCAGCAAAACAACCAAAAATGGACATCTACAATCATCGTCGTAGGACACACGTACACTGGTTCCAACCGTTTCCCCAAACATACCTGAAATCAATGCATTGAATATACCTTTCTCTGCTTACTCACTGGTGTCAAGAGGAAAAGCATCAGATCTCCGCAGCCCTCGGCCCCGACGTGGCCTAAATGGCCCAAGCGCACCCAAGGCTGGCGGCATGAAGGGCAAGGCTGGCTGGAAGACGGCCAAGGCACAGCCAACCAGTGCACCGTTGTAACCTGTAAAATTCTCGGAGTCTGAGGCCCAAAAGGATTGTTTAAGGTACAGGCGTAAACACATCTGCGAGCATGGATTGATATAGTTAAACACACCTTTTTGACATTAAACATATTCTATAAACATATCCAATATGACACATTATAATTGTATAATCATATCTAATAGATATATACGCACACAGATAGTGTACATAAAGAGTCTTTGTTCAGCCTATCCAATGTGGACAAGCACGTACTGCAATTGATCATATCTGTAACGCTAACATCGCCATAGTTTCCGTTATTTTCGGCTGTTGGTGCATGTGCGCACATGCATGAATGAAGGGATGGAAGGATCATCAAGCTGGTGCTTAGGCCAGCGGTGGACACTTTACCCGAAACCATCTAAAGACTGACAAATATTGATACAAATTGATTATACCTGCATCATTGGTGTTGCTTTTGGTTGCAAAGGTGAGAGAACTTCAAAGTGGAAAACCGCAAGAGATGGCAAAATCGAAGACTCAACCTTTAGGCACAGGAGGCGAACATGGGTCCAGGAAACAGGCCAAGGTCTTGCCTTTTGCCCAACTCAAGTACGGATTAAAATAAAGAAAGAACTACCAGGCAACATTGGTTCCCCACTATTTGTTGGTGGCTTTTGTGGATGTGTTCATTGGGGGTAAACGCGCAGGGGGTTGGCTTTCCATTTCCCCACTATGGTCGGTGACGATTTGTCCAAAAATTAGGGGATAGCGATTTGTCACTTTAAAAGAAAGAATACATGAACACGATGTTATGAATCCCCCAAAAAACAAACATCTCGAAATGTACTGCCAAAACAGTGGTCAATTTCTGATTGCTCTTTCTGTTTGGTGAAGATCCATCCTAATATTTATTTAAATTCCATACCCTGCATGCCTCCAAATGAATAGATCCAATACATCCAATACTAAAGCAAGTTTTCCGCCCGGTATGTGTATGTATAAATAAATTATATAGATAAATAGATAAATAAACAATATAATATAATATATATATTATAATTATATATATATATTATAATTATATATCATATGATTTCATATGATATAGAGGGACCGGGTTACAATCCATCTTGTCCCGTTCCAAGACCCCACCTGCCAGGCCATCACTCACCATCTGTCGATCCAGTCGCGCCAGGTATGCCACGCTGGTGGCGGAGCTGCAGCCCAACAGGGCCATGACACCTGTCCTCAGACGTGGAGCTGGGAGCGCTGCGAATGGATCTCTAAGACTCTACACATTGTACAATGTACATACACACACACACGTATGTATTAATATATATGTGTGTATGTGTGAGATATATTATCATCTTATACATACATTGCATTACATTACATTACATTACATTACATAACATTACATAACATTACATAACATTACATAACATTACATAACATTACATAACATTACATAACATTACATAACATTACATAACATTACATAACAT
>Ga0126342_10011996_pt1 | contig 15470 bp, 19 predicted proteins | sample Cyp1metagenome_FD_92528 | JGI IMG/M metagenome (GOLD analysis project Ga0126342, IMG submission 92528) | Coral microbial communities from Lord Howe Island, Old Settlement Bay, Australia - Cyphastrea 1 metagenome | ecosystem: Host-associated > Invertebrates > Cnidaria > Coral ...
ATATATATATATATATGATATCTTTGTATATGTGTATCTATCTATACAGTTATGTATATGTATGTTTGTATGTATGCATATGTGTTTGTAAGTCAGGATGTAAGTATGCGTGTATGTATGTTTGTATACTGCATATATGTTTTTTAAAAATATGTCTGTCTGTAATGTATGTAAAGTATGTCGATCTGCATGTGCATATATGCAAGACGTGATTCAAATTGAAACTGTGCTGAGAAAACCGGATTGGGAGTGATATCACAGTATTGAATCAAAAAGGTTCTGAATTTTCCAGATAGCTCATCGGAGTAGTCTTCAAAGCGCTTCTTGTACTGTTCAATTGTTGTGCGGAGAGCATGGTCCTTCGGTAGATCCAAAGCAACTGACATCGTTGCAAGCTCTTTCTTGATGCTAGCACCTTGGAACATCATGGTGTTACTTCCACCAAAAAACACCCATGGAAAAAAACACATCTTTTGGTGAAAACAATGTAGGCAATCCCCAAAAAGTTTTATTTGAAACCGGTGCAGGCTGCCAATTGCAGACTTGCGCTCACTCGCAGTCATCGGTTCCACGGAAGTCACTCCAGTGGCAGCCGAGGCTTTCGGACCTCCCTTCGGCTTCGCCTTGGCCTTCGCACGGGTCTTAGCTGCTGCAGGAGTACCTGGGGACACCGATGCAAAAGACCCCAAAACTATTCGGGGTACATGTATCATGGGATAAAAAATATTTTATCATGCATATATAAATATATATATATCATCACCCCATCACATCACATCATCATAATATCATCACATACCATCGTCATCACCATCATCATCGTCATCATCATCTTAATCATCACCATCATCATCAACATCATCATCATCATCATCACAATCCCACCTACATATATATATATATTATTATTTGTATCTATGTATATATATATTTATTATTATTATTTGTATCTATGTATATCGGAAGTCATTTGGAAGGAAAATATGTTTCCAATCTAAATATACTCCAATGGAGTTTGGTTATCCTGAAGAAGTTGCAAATATAAATGCAGTGGCCCAATTGAATGAATGGGGTTCAACATTAAACGGAAATCAAAACATATGTTTGACAACCACCCGCACCTTGGGGCGCGACAGATCCGGTTGCCTGGGCGATCTCATCCAGCTGTTGCTGACTCACACCTGCTGCATGTCCCAAGTTGGGTAAAGCAGATCCCAAAATGCCACCAATCCCTTCCGCACTGGTCTCTGCTGCGATCTGTGTCTCTGCTGTTTGTCTCACAGATTCCTCCTCCGTTTGAGTTCTTGAAACGTAGCACCAGTATTGGGTGAGAGCTGGTACTGAGGGTGCATCGGCATCTGGGATCCCTCCACCTCTCGACACGATTCCCCGTATTTTCTCCATAGGCCAATTCTTCACCAAGATCATATCCCGGATGGAAACCAATTCCCGCTGACCACGGTAGATGTTCGCAGACTCCTTGGTAAGGATCACCCTGGACTCACAGGATTGTCGGTTCTCACCCTCGGCCACCCACGTCTGCAAAAGCTTTCGTTTGTCCTGAAGTGGCTCTTAACCCCGAAAATAAATAGAAAAATAGCACATAATAATATATATATGTATTTATATATTCGTGATATCCCCCAGATACTCGATTTTAGATATATGTATATGTATTTGTTTATGGTGTTATATTTATATATATATGAATAAATAAATAAATAAATATATATATATATATGTACGTGTGTGTGTTCTATATAGCTCGAGTGCTTGATGAGTAAGCAGCTAGCAGGCTCCATTCCCAGATGATAAGGAAAATATGCCAATTTTGGATTTGACCCAAAGCACCTGGGGGTACAAACAAAAAGGGTCCCAAATGAAACAAGCTTCATCATTGTTGGAGCTGAAGAGCTTCAACATGTGTGGAAACTTTTGCCCTTCTGCAGATTCCATGAAGCGGTTGAGCCTCATAGACGCTGCCCGGTGGGTGGATGTGTTGATTCTGGGATCAAGTGCTGTCTGGTGAGGCACTCCACCTTGTTGCTGGTTTGGCCCGGAACTGCCTGGGGGTGCTGCTGCAATCATCTGGGCTAGGTCATCGGGAATGGCTGGCGTACCATGGCCTTCACTTCGCACACCTGCCACCATTGCCTCCACAGATGCCAGTGTAGGTTCCGAAGGAGTTGCAGGTGTTGCCACAGCTGGTGCAGGTACTGCAGGTTGCTTGGGCTCCACAGCTGGTGAAGGTGCATCCAGTGCAGGTTGCTTAGGCATCGGTGCAGGTGCAGCTTGCTTGGGCTCCACAGGTGGTGGAGGTGCACTCATGACTGCAGGTTGCTCAGGTGCAACTGCAGGTGCAACTGCAGGTTGCTTGGGCTCAGGTGGTGCTGTGGGCACTGCACATGGTGCTGCAGGTTGCTTGGGCTGCGGTGGTGCTGTGGGCACTGCTTGCTTCGGCTCTGCAGGTGCTGCAGGTGAAGCTACTGCATGTTGCTTGGGCGGTGTCAAAGTTGCACCCACCACAACCGGTTCCTTCTTCAAAGGTTCATGAAAGAAATGGACCTTCTGCTGCTTCTGTTCTGGGCCACTGCTGGATGCACCATGCCCGGGCGAATGGCTTAAAACCTGGGAGTCACCAGGCTCATTGGGCGGATCAACCATCTGCGTGTCCTCATAGGTGTCGGTGGGCGGCTGATGGATGCATCCATCAGGGGATGGGGCAGCAGTGAGGCAGGCACCAGGCTTTGCCATCGGATCATCTGGATCACGATCTGGGGCAATAGGAGTACCATCCTGCATGCGTGCAGCAGGGGTGCATATAAACAACAGGAACATCTTGGAAAATGCACATCTATATATGTGTATATTTATTAAGGTCTAGATCCAGGATACAAATGTATATGTTTATATATATATATGTATATCATTTATAACTATGGGTCGATTCTGTCACAAACTGTGCCATTAATTTAGCTACCTGCACATACTCTACAAAAAAGTTTGGACCAAGAGTCCTGCGCTAGGAGCAATTGATCCCAAAGCTCTGCATCCATACGTCGATAAAGTTTATCCCTGTCAATGTCAGTCACTAAACCCAGCTCCTGTTGGTGGCTGACCTGCTTCGCCTTGACAGCATGCAATTCAGCCTGAACAGCAGCAAGTTTTGCCTGCAATTCCAGCTCTAGCGGAGATGCCGCCACTGTAGTCCCAAGAGTGCTCACACTTGCACCCAACCTGAAGACACGGGCTGATAGAAGGATAAAGTTTTCATGTTTGGAAATCAGTTTCAAATGGGACCCCTGGTTGGCAAGCTTTCTATCATTTCCCAACATTCAGTGTAAAGCTAAATTATCCACCTGGTTGCAATCTTGAACAGATATACCCCATATATTAATTGAGCCCAAGCCACGGCAACGTGGATGCCTGGGACCCTGAATCCTCCGGCTGCGTCTCAGGCTCAAGACTTCCAGGAGGCAGCTGGGAATGCTGTGCGGCCACCAATCCGAGACCCTGTTGAAGCGTGTTGCAAGACCTCAGATCCCAAAAAGGCGGGCCCCTTAATGTATGCTGGTTCAATAGGCAATCAGGTTAATGGTGCCTATTTCTATTCAATTGAACCAGGCCCCAAAAAATATCACCAACCTATATAGCTCAGCGATCACATGCATTTTTTCTCACCAACATCTTAGCCCAGAATAATTCTGCAGTCATTGTGTATACGTTGAGTCCCTTACCCATAACCCATAAGGGAATAGATCCGATGTCAATATCATAATTTACATACGAAAGGGCAACCAATGGGGATCTACGTATATACATTACTTACGTTACGTGGTGACGTCAACATACCCCACAGAAAGGCTTCATATATATGTATTGGTGTTTTGATGAAACTATAGAGGATATGGGGCTTGTTGACCCAGAGATGTAGAGGAGCACCACCAAAACTGGATGCCAAATATTTTTCAGGGGACCATTGGGTAAGCTGTCCATCAGTGCGCGAGCACTTCAAAGGTTGAACAGCTTCAAGTGCTGAAACTTCTGCCGCTGGGGTCTCAACCGGGCTGGGGGCAACGGAAGCTTCTTCCGCTGCAGGGGTCTCAACTGGGCGGGCAACAGAACCCTCAGCCGTATCGGGGCCAACGGACCCTTCCTGCTTACTTTCCAAACCAAAGATCACAGGGGCCTCAATTGGTGGTTTTTTTGCCCGGGGAAGCTCCACTGCAGGGGTGTCAGGCTCAGCAACCTTGGCTCCCTTTCCCTTGCCCTTCTTGTTCTGCGGTTTGGCAGCTGGACGTTTCATGATAACAGGGGTTTCTTCTACCTCGTCATCAGATTCTAGGGTTTCCTCCTCTGCCTCTTCCTGCTCAGAAGGTTCCTTCTCCTTGGCTTTCTGTGCAACCTTGGTAACCTTGCCTTTTTTGACAACAGCCTTCGGTTTTGCCTGTTTGCCACCATTCTTAGACTTTGCCTTTGGTTTGGCCTTCCCTTTAGCCTTGCTTTTCGCAGCGCTAGGCTTCGGTTTCGCCTTGCCCTTCACCTTTGGCTTGCTTTTCCCAGCTTGTCCACCAAGGTCCTTGGATGACGCAGAGTGGACGCCGGGGGTCCCGAACAAAACGGGTATGTACAATTTGTATATATATATATATATATTTACATATATATATATATATGTATGTGCAATGTAATTTAGATATAGATCATGAATGATACATTATATATATACAATTGTTTCTATATAGTTTTTAAGCACACGTGACTGTACATGAAACATATGTGTGGGCATTACAGGGACCAAATTGCAAACCAAATCCACAAATGTCTGATTAACATTTGGCCCAGGCTGGGTATCAGAACTGTTTCTTACTAACATTTGGGTGGAAAATACTTTGTTCTAAACAATTGATCGAGTCTCCAAACCGGGAGGTGGGTCTCCACACACAAGCTTCATGACGGTGATGCACTCTTCCCGGGAAAGGTTGGCTGCACTCTGAACTTCATCAAATTTATCCCAACCCAACTCTGACACCGGAAAGGGTAAGTTTGGTAAGGCCATGGCCCTGCTCAAGCAGTTTCCCTGAAACCACAAAGTGGCTACGATAAATGATGATTCACGCAAAGCTCCCAGCTTTCAAAGAATTCAGATTCTGTCATGAAGATGTTGAAAAATCCATGTCTGACCTTTCACGGTTTTCACGGCCTTTTCACGTCAAAATGGGGTATTTTCACGTCATTTTCACGCATATATTTTTTAATCACCTCATCGGAATCTTGTAATACCAGCCGTGTTTTCACAACTGGTCATAATTCTTTGCAACCCAGAATTAAGTTGCCAACAGCAGGGTGGGTTGTTAGCCGTAACACCAAATGACACCACGTTTATCGTATATGGTATATTAACTTATTGCCACCAACCCCATCGTTGGAAAATCAGCCATGACCCACTGGATCACGATGGCTTATTGACGGGTCTTTCCACCGGCAGGTGGAAGGACTTGATCGCTTCTTCCTCAGATCATGATCAATGGGCCAGTGCAGGTGACTATAAACGGGGTGCCTTCCTTAAATGCTCAGAATGGCTCATGTTTTTGCAATCACCAGATTTATATGCGAAACTAGGAGTCAAAGGTGGAAAGATACACTTCTCATTAATGAATGGGGGTTCGAGCATCCACCATTTAAGGATCCTTTCAATCGTCCAGCTTTCCCAATTGATGGGGAAAAACAAAACACAACCTGCTTCTTTATCTTTCAGGGGATTTCTGTCTTAAGCCCATTGGAGTTTAGGACCCCTAATCCATAAAACAGGTGGAGATATGCGATCCATAAACCATTGGTTTTAAAACACAATAAAGCAGCATGGTGGATACATACTGTGAGTGTACGTGTGTGTGTGTCTATGCCTGTGATTGGACATAGTATATATAGAATTGCAGGCATATATATATAATTTATAATATGTATTCAAGAAACAATGTACATGCATATATGGGTTCGTCTCCAGGACCACATGGGGATACCCATTTGTCGTAGATATGCAAATCTAATATGTTCAGCATTGAGGGTGTGGCAGCTTTATGCCCACAATTGCCCATACATACATACCACAGGAGTTCTAAGTTTTCAGAAACAGCATTAACAAACCCTTTGGAACTTCCAATTCCACGATGGCGAGATGCCAAGTTTCTGATAGTTTGGATTTTTTGTTTGGGGGATACAGTACCCCGGATTCTGTTTGGACACAAGCTATACCAGGTGCTTCCCATATTCACTGGGGGTGCATTCAATATATGAATACCATGAAGACATTGAATACCCGTGGTTAACCAATAATCCTTTGTAAGTTTCCCTTATTTTGGAAATCAATGAAAGATCAAGTTTATCCCACGAGATATCGGCCTTTTGACATGGAAATCAATCATGATATCGAAACCCTCAGTGCGCTCCGCTCTAGGAAAAAGAACTAAATGGGTCCATATTTATATATATATATATATGTATATAAATATGGACAACCTACCCTTCAGAGATATACACAATATATATATATATATATATTAAATACATTCAGCAGAGATTCCCAGCGCCCAGGCGGCTTCAAGTATTTGCACCCAGCCAAGTAGTCGAGGCATTCGGGCAGTTGGGCCTGGGCCACTGGAAGAAGGAATAGCAGTTAATCAGTTAATCCTTTCTTTCCCATGTATCCCAATAAGCTTTAAAATTACAGGGATCACAAGGTTAAACCCACCAAAAAAACTCTATGAAGTTAATGGGGGCCTTCAAATCAAAGAACATATATTGAATTCTGGTCAATCCTAGGGACATCTGTCCACATATCACCAATCCCACACAGGCCACCATTCGGGAGAACATATGGCTGGAAAAGCTCAAAGTCGTCCTTTCTCGCATCAACTTCTTGATGAATTTTTGGAGGTGGTAAGGGCTCCTCAGGGCATACACGATCCAAAATCACTGTTTGAAAATCACAAAAATCATTGAGGTATTTCGATCACACACCATCGAATATAGCTGGTAATCTTTAGGCTATAAGCAATTCTTGAAATGCCTATATAGCGTGGGAATTTCATCAACATCGAATCAATGCGTAAACAAAACCTCAAGATTTCTGGGGATTAACATATACGTTGCCTTCCGAGAAACCCCAACCCTATTTTATAAAGATGGATCTTCGGGTCAACGATTTTCTGTTCCCCATGATGATTCCGTGCTACTTATTAATCACCCACTTCAAATTGCAGTATACAAACGCTTTATGAAGACGGATTGCCCAGCTGAGTGTGGCTGCCATGATGGGTGGGTAGATATTGGGGATGGATTACATTTCGATCAATTGGGCCTGTCATCGACACCGATTGTTTCAGTTCAACCAAAAAGGAATCCTGGATGAATGGGTGTAAACTGGTGTTGAAGCTCCTGATGAGATTGGGACGGTGGGCAAATTCAAACATGGTATAGATGATCATATATAGATACATATATGTGTATCATCACCTGTTGGTTGAATGATATTTATGTTACTATATGGAAATAGTCTCAAGATTAAGTGCAGTTGGATCCAAGCAGAAACAATAAGGGGGCATCATACCTGTTTGTTCGAGTATGGATATCAATACAGGATATGGTTGATAACATTTTGCCCAAAACCATGCCTCACGAAGTTCTTTGGCCAACAATGCCACTCGCTGCCCAAAACAAGGAGTATAGGCCCTGAGCAGAGGGACAAGACAGACCCCGAAAACTTATGTTGTTTGGCATTTACAATATCACAATTTTCATGGGCATTTCATCCGATGTATAGTGCCTAGTCACTAGGAAAAAACATGTTTGGACAACAACACCACTGCTAATTTGTTCAAGTAGCTGAGAGGCTTTCAGCTTGTCTTTCAGGCCAACAGTACGGGCAACCCCATTACGGTCAGTGTACTTCCGTACTAATGGGCCACCAGGAAGTGCACGCATTGCTTCCTTGGACATATAGCCACCAACCTGCCAAATACCCCCCAGCAATTTGGAAGAGTTGCTCCAAAGCCTATGCCTTTTGGCCGTAGGTCCTTGGAATGCTCCCATCCAAAAACTTGTCGTGAAAGCCTCAGGACCGATTGGGGTCGGCACAGTCACCGCATTATATAACAGCAACCATCTAGACAGAAAGAGCCAAATCAAGAATGATCGAGCACATATAAAAAGGGACATACATATTCCTTTTGGTTTCTACGTATGCACCCAAATAGCATAACAACAATTTTGATTGTTTGAAAAGAACTCTTGATTTCAATCAAGTGGCAGGGCAATGGGTCACAAATTCTTGCCACCGGGGATGTAAATTGAAAATGCTTCCCTCAGGCTGTTCAACAAGCCAAATCAATCCACGGCTCACGCAGTACTACCCTGCTTGCTAAGAGGTTACCCTCCTGAACAAATCTCCTCGAAGTGTCACCAAGAGGAAACAGAATGCCACGGCCCGATGTGGATCGACTCCTAAGTGGGAAGCATATGGTGGAATTGTTGTATAATGGGGGGTATTCTACACATTTTGGGATACATATATGCTTTAAATAGATGCGTGTATAATATGTAGATATTATGTGACATGCGCATGGCATTGCGCTGAAAAAAGGCAGTGTTGAGATGTAAGTTAAAAGCGGCTACGTATTTATATAGTATATGCACCTGTAGAAACCGTGCTCTTAGCTTTGCATGATGTCAGAAAGCGTTAACTACAAGTAGTTGGATGGCTATAGGTCAGCTATGGATGAATGGTTTGATTGATGAATGGATATGGCTGGATGGATCTGGATGGATGGATGGATGGATGGATGGATGGATGGATCGATGGACGGATGGATGGATGGGTGAATGGGGATGGATGGATGGATGGATTTATGATCGAATTGATATATATATATATATATTATATATATATATATAAATATATTATATATATATAAATATATTATATATATATATATATTTATTTATTTATTTACGGAGATGTATTCACTGATGTATGTTTGATAAGTTCAATTCTCGGATGAATTCTTTGCCCCCTTGATATTCCAGCCTGGGTGCATTCGGCAGTAGCTGTTGCAGCAAAGTGCAAAGACACAGAGCGAGCCAGGAACTGCACGAAGAAGCTCATTGACAGCCATCCTGCAGGATCATTTGGGTGAGGGTGGCATGGGCTGAGATTGAGAACCATGGAAACTCATGGCGACCCCACCAATTGTTTTTTCACTTCCCATATATCATCATTTTGATAAAACTATATTATATATACTTGATGTTCCATGGTCATCGGTCAACCCCTATCCCAGGGCCGAGGGTTAGACATTCCAATTTTGGACGAAACCCAAGATATGAAACTGGACAAATTGAACGTATGATTGAGATCCCAAAAATTGATATGCACAAAAATCTGATTAAGCCATGGTACAGGAACCCAGTGCGTCCACACAAATCATAGTGTGCAGAATACGTGATATCATGTGAAGATCCCACCAGGCCATGTGCTCTGCAAGCTTTGCTGATTTCAGCAACACCTGCAAAAACCTCCACAAACTCAACGTTCATGGTTCTGTCCACCTTCTCGTTGAAAGTGAGGAGGAGGCATAGTAGCATGAGAACTGCCGGAGCCGACCATCGTCGAAACTCTAAGATCATACTGGCACTGGCAACGGCGTTGCTCAAACCCAACTGAGCTGAAGCGGCTCATGATTGTAACTATTTTTTTTCAGGCAAGACAATTTCCATATCACTTGACTAGTCAACTCTTCACAGAACTCACTCTAAGTTCATGGTTCTTCGCCAATGGGACTCCATGCTATCGGGCAAGGCTGCTCTTTAGAATCTTTTTCCCAGGGCTTCAACACCGCGCAAAGATGTTGATAGGATAGCCTCGCTAAGTCACATGAATTTGTTTGGACTCGAGATGTAAGATGCTGAAACAGCATGCTCCCGAAATAAATGTGATCCTAAATCATGCCCAAGGGTTTGTTTTGGTGCCCTTTGGACAAAACCGTCTTCGAATTAGTTCCCCCACCTCAAGGGTGCTGAGAAGTTCCTTTTTTAAGGTACTTTCATTCCACCTTTGGGTACATTCAGTATGGGAAACGCCTTCATCCTTCAATTTCCGGATGAATTCAACTTTCTTCGCATGGTACTCTTTAGGGGCGTATGCACTGCCACCAGAGGATTCATCCTTCGATGGGGGTGTTTTTTCTGGGTCCTTAGCTTTGGCACACCTCCTCTTTTTCACAGGGGGCTCAACCGAAGAGGGCTCCTCATGTTCCCCACTCCCCTGAGTAGCTTCAACCATGTTGGCTTTGTACTGTTTGTTGATCGCGAAAGGCTCCGGAGTAGGTGGACATGCCAAAGTTTTCAGCACCTCATCCAGAATAACTCTGCGAGTAGTATGATGGAACGAAGGAGATATATGAATGCATACTGCACAAATAAGATATATATATATATATATTCCAACATGATTCTCAACAAATGGGCTATATCAACCAGGTATTCCCATTCTGTGAGCAGCGAGCGTGGAAATGCGCACTTAAAAGCAGACAGATATATATCAGCAGACATCTTTTTTTTAATTATATACACACCGATACATGAATATTTGACAAACAAAATCTGTATATACTTTCGAACAATGGTTTTGCATGATCTCCAAACTCGCCCCCAAAAACATACAGTATGTCTCCATATAATTAACTGTGGTTTGACATTGTCTGTGTGAACTCCCAACTCTTGCATATAAAGGAACATAGGATGGCAGCGCATGCGATTGCTGATCAGGAGACTTCTTCGCACTTGCAACGGCAGCTTTCAGTGCCGTCGCCAAAGATGCCAGATCCTTGGGCTTCTCCGGGCTGATGTCCTGGCGAGTGATATCAAGTCGACAAACCTTGCACCATATAAACCGTTGGAACACTTAAAGAAATCCAGAAAACAGACCAAGATCTAATAACTGTTGGACATGCATGGGCTTCAAAGTTTTAAACGATTGGATCGTGTTGACACCGAATCACCAGATGCTTCAAATACGGCACACATACCTAGAAAATTTGTTTTTTTTCATTGGTCAATCTATGAAATGCTAACATTATCAGTATACATAATGGGTGATTTTCGGGTACCACGATATATGACGCATCCCATCCTGGATCTTGTTGATCTCTGCTGCATGCTCCTTGGCAGCTTTGAGCTGCTGTGCCAGCAGCACCAATCGGCAATCCGTCTGGGTCTGCCCAGCAAAGTCCGGAAGTGCACCAGTGCTCGACTGCAGGGTTGGGGCATACGACATACACAGCCATTTCAAAAACTTTCCACATGTTTTTGTAGATACAAATATATGTACAAATATATGTAGATGAGACATGGACCCTCAAAATTGATAGCCAATACCCGTGGCCAGAAAAATATGTTTTGACAGAACGACCCCAGGAAACCAGTAATTGAGCAAAGTTGCAGCTGTTGACTCAGAAATCTCCGACAAGGTTTCCAGGCTAGCAGGGCTGAAGTCATCCTCCTCCTCGTCATCATCAGGGTGCGAATCGCTAGGCTTGAAGTCCTAGGGCGCAGAATATATTGCCAATTCTCCTCAGGTCATAATCTTTTGGGGTAGTAACTTATTTTTTCTACATACAAGGGTGGATGTTATAGCATGAAGGGTCCACAGGGTGGTCACTTGGATCCACAAATATGGTTTCAAAATCGTTTTCAATCGATCCAAAACATGCCTTAACCTTCACCGCATGGCAGCTAGGTCCCCTTCTAGAAACACTCAAGGGCTATCAATGTATAATATATATATATGATATAAATAAAACGCTATATATATATATACATATTATACCTATGATTTGTATAAATGACATGATCTATAATCATGTGTATAAAAAAAAATATTTAAATATGTAAATATATAATTATGTACACATAGTATAATATATATATATATATATATATATTTGAGCTTAGCCACCACGATGCCAGCCAAGCTCTTCTTGAGGTCAGAGATCTTCTTGCGCTTGCTGGTGTCAGCCAGGCGGTAGAGCCGGCGGAAGCGACTCACCTGGGCATGCGGGCTATGTCAAAAACTAAGTGATCTACCTAACTGCGAGATTTGTAAAGACACCACGCACTATGGTTCCAAACATTCCCAAAGATAGAGGAAGCTGATGCAGAAATATTTTGAGTGCCTAGATTTGCAGTTTGACCCATGCACTCACCCTGACCACAGCTGTGCGACATCCCCAACATCATCTTTGAGGACCCAAGCCCCATGATCCTAAACGCATATATATTAATATATATATATATATAGGTGTGTGGGATTTTTGCATATATACATAGATTTTTGTTGTAAATGCATACTGATCAAATTCAAATTTGTAATTGCGAGCCCCATAGGGTTGGAGAACCACCACTCTGGAAAAAACAACATTTTTGGTGACCTCATTGTTTTGACCCTACCAAATTTAAGATTTCACACCATCAGAAATCCAAGTCACCAAACGCTGGAGTGCACGACCTTGACGAAGGGCCCAAGTATCAATGATGGACATATCCTCAGAGATACCTGTAGGAAACAAATGATGCTTTGTGTAGAACCTGAGAATGGCATGCTTGAGGATGAAGGCGCTATAGCGCCCAACCCCTCTTGAAGCCTTCATAACTGCAAAAATTGCTTCCCCATTTCCTTCGATATCACGGAGTGAAGGCTTCTTGGGAAGGGGCTTATACAATTTCCCCGAGCAGTCGAGGAGAAAGCTGAACCCGACCTGAGTGGGATTGAGTTACAAATATCCACATGTTGAAAAAAACATGAAAAAACCATGAGGCCACAGTTTATGATCAAGTACATGGGGGAAATGGGATAAATTCTGACATATTATAAGCTCATCCCAGAAACCTCCTTCAACCGCGGTTGCTCCGCGAAGGCCTCTGCGTAGCTCTCCACCAGCTGAGCAGGCAGTTTCCGCTTCATGGTCTGCTAGCTATGCCTTGAACCCCTAAAAAATTGACCATGCAGTTAACCACACGAAGCGGCCAATGAAGTTCATTGCACGGACTAAAACCACTGAACATAAATGTGGTATATAGCCATATATATGTTTGAATTTTGATCTATGATATAAAGCCACATCTGAACAATTCCTGGTGATTTGTTGGTTTGTTTGATGCCATATTATTGGCATTTTTGGATGCTCCCAATATGGTAGTAAGAATTAGATGTGCAAATTCTCTGTAAGGTTATGCGTATATATTTACATGTGCATATGTTTAGATATATATCTATCTCTATACATATCCGAATTATTTCTACTGGTTATGTCTTAACCATATCTGGATTCTTGCCCGCTTACAATACTGGGATGCTGATATATGTCAGGTACCCATCCATAGTGGTCCCCATTTTTTTTTAAGAATGAATCCTCACTGAAATATAATATAGGGTGCATTTACTATACTATATTAAATTTTGGAGGGATTGCTCCCCATACAAAGCCCACAGGGGCCCATGCCCGGTGCAAACACCGGCGAAGGCGGATGGGGGCACCTGCTTGCAGATCCAGCAATGTCGCCTAGGCGGCAAATCCGCAGGATGGAAAACAGGGTTCCATGCTGATAGCAACAATCCAATGATATCCATCCTATTCCCCAAAACCTCTATATATCCAATCAAAACAATTAATTACAAGCTTTTCTGCCAATTCCTAAAGAACAAAATACGAGATTTCATAGGGCCTCTGTAGATCCACTATATGATACAGTTTTCATTCAACCCCGTAAACCCTATGATCACATATGTTTTTCCATACGCTCGGATGGCCCCCCGAACACACAGATATTGGTCCGATGGGGAGCCGAACCATAGCAAAGACCAGAAATTGCGCTCGTTGCCATATGGCCTTCCAAGGAACAAACTCCCCAAGACCCATGTACAGTCTCAAAATGGAAAATGCACAAATAGGCTCAATTTTTTTTTGCACTTAGAGTGAAGGAAATATCTCACCTTTCAGCCTGACAACCTGCAGCAGCATGCCAGGCGGATATGCACTGAGATTCTGAGATGGGATCCGTTTGGAAACAGAAAATCGAGCCCTCTAAAAAAAAGGAAACATGGCGTGTGCTAAAAAAGTACAAATATATATATATATATATAAGTTCCACTTCAAACCAAAATGTCAAGTTGGCTAATTCACTGGACCCTGCAGCCTGGAACATCGGAGACCATCCGCAAAAGGCCGCGCACTTGCTAGCTCTGGAGGGTGATTGGCGTTGTTGAAAAATTTTTTGGGCACGAGATTGCGAATTGGATGAGTTTTTTTTTTTGGGGGGGTGGGCCCCGACCCAAAAACTTGTGAGATCGTGATGTTTCTCAATTGTTTTGTTTGAAGTTCCACAGCTTCTTCCTACGATGGGCCACTGGGCGGTGGACTTTCAAAAATCACAAATCTATACATACTACATACACGGTACTTCAACTTGGTGCACTTGAAGAAAAATAAAATGACCCCAGCTAAGAGGATCGACCTAACACAGCCAAATAAATAGGAATGACGCGTCATCCAAACAGGACAAATATCGATTGTTTGGTGTATGTGCAGGTCAGCACGTACGTATATAAAATATGTATACTTAAAATTACAGGGCATGCAAGAAATTGTCCCATCATATGTTGAAAACCACAGAATTTTATACCATCAAGATTGTATACCACGATACCTTAAAATAGTGTTTGTGTGGGAGCCCAATATGATGAATAAGGCCATGGGTTGTTTGGGGGAAATCAAATTTCGAAATGTGGGCCATAGGTTGTAATTAAAGGTATACATTCCCCATGAACCTTGCAAACAAAAGAAAAATGCAAAACACACACGTATATATATATATATATATGATAATATATATATATATATATATATATAATATAGTCTTCAAAGTTCATTATATAATTATATATTTTTCCCCTCAGCGCTAAAGTCGTGCATGGCGCACCCATGTTTTATACATGGGTGCTGAGAATTTCTTTGGTTCCAGCCAAATCTGACCAGGAAGTGATTTTCACGCACTTTCACGTCTATATGCCCTTTCACGTCTATATGGCCAAATGACCTATGTACCAGTTCACGTTGTCAAAATGCATGTCTAGGAACAGGAAACTACTAGAGGTAGGTAGGGGAAGCAAGGTGGTTTTTGTTCGCCTACCCATGGCCTTGCCGCGGAGTGGAACGACCTCTAGTAGCCACTGTTGGACCCTCAACCCAAGTTCCCCTAAAGTGGACCCTGACAACACTCCCAAACTTTTTCCACTTTCGGATACACGAGGTCCCGAAGCGTCCAGGCCGCTGTGGCCCAAATCAAAAGACACGTGGCCCTGGTCATCAAAAAGGACCGGGTCACTCAACGGAACCGGGCAAGGCTCCATCGGAGAA
>Ga0126342_10011997_pt1 | contig 15470 bp, 17 predicted proteins | sample Cyp1metagenome_FD_92528 | JGI IMG/M metagenome (GOLD analysis project Ga0126342, IMG submission 92528) | Coral microbial communities from Lord Howe Island, Old Settlement Bay, Australia - Cyphastrea 1 metagenome | ecosystem: Host-associated > Invertebrates > Cnidaria > Coral ...
TGTGTGTGTGTGTGTAACATCTAAATAGATGTAAACTTCTCTCTCTTTTTCTTCCTTTGTCCTCTCCCTTTCTAATTCTAAATTCAATGCAGGGGGCCACCGGGGTCCCGGGGGAGTCGGTGGCCACCGAAGACACCCCCCCGGGACCCGTGTAAACGTACCTGCATTATTCGTAGGATGCATCGTTAATTTCATTGTTTCGTATCATAATCTGCATGTTTCAGGATTCAGTTCCTGCCGGATCATATAATGATCCATTCTTGTCTAGTGTGTGTATGTGTGTGTGTGCGTGCAAGTATGAGAAAGTTCATGTTGGAAGAGTTGAGCTGTGCTTTGGCAGGATGTCTGACAAGCACAGGCTTTGACAGCATCCCATGAAATCCGCTGGAATGCGAAAGCTGGCCCGTCGTTGTTTTCTTGCGTCTCTTGATCCGATCACCATGGGGGAGGTGACCAGACCCATTTGCTAGCCGAACATGACATGGGATGTTTGAACCTTCATTGCATGAACATGAACATGCTCAGTTGAATAAATCACACATGTTGGAAAAGGTCACTGGGCCACTGCCTTAGGTGAAGACTGGCAAACACAATAGTAAGAAAAAATGGTTTCCGGTTCGAATCGCACCCAGCTTCTTGTAAGCATAAACCGGTGGGTTTTTGAAATCCTTGCTACAATGGTTCGTTTTTTTGGGAATTTTGGCCCTTACAAAAAGCATAGGTTTTTAGCACCCACATTCGAATCTAAAATCCGTCATCATTTTGTAAGGTGACAACTTTTTTCATGTTGTATCCAACTCGATGACCTTTTTATAAAAAGTTGTGACAGTTGTGATTTCAGATAGCGTTTTTTGGTATCATTTTGTAAGGCAGCAACTTCTGGTTCCCTGCTTCTTTTTTCCCGGTCTCGTTGATTTTCAAGAAGCCTTTTTGTAAGGATTCCTTTTCTTTGCCACCTTTTGTATTTCTGTATTTTTGCTTCTTTGGTACCATTGCCTGCGAGAACTCCTGATGATTGAGTCGATTCAAAAACATTATGTACCAATCTGAACAATAATTTGTATCAATGCCTAAAAAGCATATATATATATTCTTACAAAATGGTTCTTCTACTCTTGACGACATCTCCTTACAAAATGTCATTGCACACCCTGCTAAGTTTTTTGTTTTTTGATGTTTAATAACAGCATCTTGACCTTACAAAAAGCCTCAAAAAAACAAACTCGATGGTCTTATAGAATGAGTTGGCCCCTCAACTCTTACAAAATGAACACTTCAAAATGTACAACTTTGCCTTTTTGGTGTCCTGTTACAAAATGCCCTGGTTAGGCGGCTTCTTGCAACTACAAAATGCCCCTACAGAAACCATTTATAAGAGGGTCGACCTCCCAAATTATGAGGGAAATTCCAACCGGGATGGCTGTACTTATTTCCACGTCGAAGCTAGCACGGACAAACCGACGACACACTCATATAGGCTCGATGATCATGAAGAAGTTGGGATAGGGACCTGGCCGCAAAGCAAGTGTGGATGCAATAGAACTGAAACTCACAGTGGTGAACGGCGCCATGCAAGCACTTCTTCCCACATTGGGTCGAAGATGGTCGAAGCTAGCACAGACAAAACAACGACAGACTGTCTATCGGGGAAAACTACGCCTGCCACGCAAAACCAACGTCGATGTCGCCAAGCGCCACGCCTGCCACGCAAAAGCAACATGGATGTGAGTCTGAGCAAATGCCACGGCCACGCCTGCGACGCAAAGTGCCGCAGCGAAACCAAGGTCGATTTCGCCAAGTGCCACACCCGCCGCAGAAATGTTGATGTGAGCAAGTGGCACGCCTGCCACGCAAAACAAAGGTTGATGTGAGCAAGTGCCACGCCTGCAACGTAAAGTACCGCGGCGCCCCGGGCGACAACCAAGGGCGCCACCAGATCCAGCCCAGAGCCATAAGTGCCATGCCTGCCACGCAAGACCAAGGTCGATGTCGCCAAGCGCCACGCCTGCCACAGAAAATAAAAGTTGATGTGAGATGATGTGAGCAAGTGCCACGCCGACCAAGCGCACCAAGTGCCACGCCGCATCGCCAGATCCTACCACGCAAAAATAAAGTCGATGCCGCCAAGTGCCACGCCTGCCACACAAAGGTTGATGTGAGCAAGCTCCACGCCTCCCACGCAAAACGAAGGTTGATGTGAGCAAGTGCCACGCCTGCCACGCAAAGTGCCGCGGAAGTGACACGCCTGCTACGCAAAGTGCCGCGGCGCTGTGGGCGACTAACGGCGACCAAGCGCGCCACCAAATCCAGCCCAGTGCCATAAGTGCAACGCATGCCACGCAAAACACGAAAGTCGATGTGACAAAGTGCCACGCCTGCCACACAAAGTTGTGTGTGAAAGATTGGGTGCGACAAAGTTGTGCGTGACAAAGTTGTGCGTGTGACAAAGTTGCGAGTGACAAAGTCGTATGTGTGAAAGTTGTTGTGTGAAAGATTGTGTGTGACAAAGTTGTTGTGTCAAAGATTGTGTGTGACAAAGTTGTGTGTGAAAGATTGTGTGTGTGACAAAGTTGTGCGTGACAAATTGTGTGTGACAAAGTTGTGTATGACAAAGTTGTGTGTGAAAGTTGTTGTGTGAAGATTGTGTGTGACAAAGTTGTTGTCAAAGATTGTGTGACAAAGTTGTGTGTGAAAGATTGTGTGTGTGTGACAAAATTATGTGTGAAAGATTGTGTGTGTGTGACAAAGTTGCGTGTGAAAGTTGTTGTCTACGAAAGATTGTGTGCGACAAAGTTGTGTGTGAAAGTTGTTTTCTACGAAAGATTGTGTGTGACAAAGTTGTCGTGTGGAAGATTGTGTGTGACCAAGCTGTTGTGTGAAAGATTGTGTGACAAAGATGTTGTGTGACAAAGTTCTGACTGAAATATCAAAGTTGTGTGTGACAGAATGTGTATGTGTGCGTGCTTGTGTGACAAAATTGTGGGTGAAAGATTGTGTGTGTGTATGACAAAGATTCTGTGTGACAAAGTTGTGTGTCGAAGGTGTGTGTGTGTGTGACAAAGATTGTGTGTGACAAAGTTGTGTGTGACAAAGTTTCTGTGTGACAAAGATTGTGTGTGACAAAGTTGTGTGCGTGTGACAAAGATTGTGTGCGACAAAGTTGTGTGTGACAAAGTTTCTGTGTGACAAAGATTGTGTGTGATAAAGTTGTGTGTGTGTGACAACAGTTGTGTGTGACAAAGTTGTGTGTGAAAGATTGTGTGTGACAGTGACACAATTGTGTGTGAAAGATTGTGACAAAGCTGTGTCTGAAATAATTATCAAAGTTGTGTGTGACAGAATGTGTGTGTGTGTGTGGCAAAGTTGTGGGTGAAAGATTGTGTGTGAAAGATTGTGTGTGTGACAAAGTTGTGTATGTGACAAAGATTGTGTGCGACAAAGTTGTGTGACAAAGTTGTGTGTGAAAGATTGTGTGTGTGTGACAAAGTTGTGTGTGACAAAGTTGTGTGTGACAAAGATTCTGTGTGACAAAGTTGTGTGTGACAAAGATTGTGTGCGACAAAGTTGTGTGTGTGTGACATAGTTGTGTGTGAAAGATTGTGTGCTACAAAGTTGTGTGTGACATAGTTGTGTGAGAAAAATTGTGTGTGACAAAGTTGTGAGAACGATGATTTTACCAGCTCTGGTATTTCTGACCTGCTGTCTTCATACATTTATGAAATCCCAGCACGCATTCAGCAAGCCACGTGTATTTTGTTTCTCATGTCTTCTACAGGGTTGCTTTTTGATGGCCCTCGCAAACAGAAGTTGTTGTGATTTGTTGTGTGCCCATATTGTCAAAGCAGCCTTATACCATGTTTAACGACGGCGCGGTCTTGCAAACCACATGCAAGTAGTACTATAGAGACGAAGTCTCAGTGCTCACCACAATATACGGCCTAGATTTAAGCCTGCGACCCGCCTGCGACTGGGACCGTGTGAATACTTTGCAGATTTGCTAAGACCAAGTGTAATCATACATCTTAGACACGCCTCACACGCCAAGGTTGCAATTACGTATGTAGCGTATACGCGGGGAAGTAGATGCATAGGGTGCTCCAACTCCACTAATTATGGTTCTGACGCTGTCCAAATTTCAATAAATTTCATATATACATCAATCAAACTCAAACGAGTGTCGTCTAGACAGGAACTCCTTCACTGATTCCACGGAGGTAATAAATAGGGTTAGCCTAGTTGCACAGATTTTCCGGGAACATTGGGCACCCGCAAAAAACGCAAAAAGAATCAGGCAAGCCGCTCAAACAGACTGAGTAGATCGTGGTACTCCAGCTCCTTCACAAGGCAAAAATACAAGTCTGCTTGGAAAAATGTTCAAGCCGCCAAATATATTTAATCTATATAATGAGGTGGCCACCTGGAACTCCCAAGTCAGAAATGCACCTCTGAAATCATATGAACTCTCGGCAGCTGCTAAACACAACAACCTATGACTCGTTGCAAATAGTCTGCGACTCCAGCTGGCTCATCCAGAATTTCAGCTTTGGAGACTGAGCCAACTTCCTTGGAAGTCTCAGGAAGCGTCCAAGAAAGGGTTCCCTCCATGCATTTCTCTGGGGGAACCTTCTTAAGGACATATATGAGAAACACGTTTGCTTCAACTGCTGTTTTTCCGTGACATCCAAGACCCTGTCACAGCTAGTCTGCAAACATATTTTCTACGTTTTTCTAGTGAACCTTGTGAACAAAGACTGCCGTGCAAACAACATCAAGGGACTCAAGGGACTGAAAACGCACATTCCTGAAAGAAACACATTGCATGTTTGGATTGCAGTGTGAAACAGGACGACCAAAACAGCCTCAGAAAGATCCATTCCCAGCTTGATTTGATCTTTGATGCAGCTGTGCCAGGCAACTGAAACTCCTCGAGGTTCAAGCAGCCGTCACCCGTCTCATCCATCGAGTTAAACAATTTGCGAACCTGGCTCAGCAGAAGGGTCGGAAACCCTAATGATCCATCCAACAATGTGGTGAACACAAGTGACCTCTAGCTACTTAAACAAGTGCAACTCTTCCGCTGGGCCTTGGGATAAACACCCCCGCCTTGCGAGTGTACATAGCCACATCGCGTTCTTTCTGTTTGAAGGCTAGTTCTTCATCTGAACTGGCAGTTTTCATCGTCTGTTGCACCTTAGCGCAGATGAGATACCTACAAATGCACAGGAGGCCATAGCGTCACTCGACACGCAGGACTCACGCCCTGGAACACGTCACAATTCGGCATCAGCTGGGTGGGTTCTTCTGGCGTTTCACATGGAGGTCTGGGTGCGCCTCTGCACTGCGTGTCGCATGGAACACGCGTTGACTAATCGCAACCTGATTTCCATGTTCTTCACAGCTGAATCTGCATCAATCTGTTTCTAGACAATCTATCTCCAGATCTGTTCTCATGAATGCTTCGCAAAGGAGCTATGCTTTTTATTGCTTAGCTTAGCGCTTTAAACTCATCAAGGCTACGTGAAGTCTACGCGAAGCCTACGCGGACTGCAGAGGTAGCCTATGCGGGGGGGACTTCGAGCAACTTATTTCCAATCAAAGCGGTGGAAGTATGACCCCTAATTAGTTTATTCTATGTTATCTCAAATTCTCTTAATATCTATCTTTCTATGTGCCCCTATCTCCTCAGCTCATTTATCTCACAAGACCTCAGCCTTTTTTCTGAACTGGTCTCCGCATGTCTAGATTTACCTGTTTGTCTGTCCACCTTTGTCTGTCTCAGAACCTGTCAAGTGTGATCTGCTCTCCTTTTTTACATGCTGGTTCATTGATGGGAACATTGAACATGTAGGGCTATCAGGCCCTTGATTGTTTTTGTCCTACATCCCAGCCTTCTTCTCCTCCCCATCCACCTGCGCGGCCTCTTTTTTCTCCAGCCTCTCCAAAATTTATCGTTTTGATTTTCTGAGCCCAAATATGTGTATCAATTGTGTTTCTCTCCGTGTTTCTGTCCTACCAACCTTACATGTTTTTTTGTCATACTTTATCGCGATATATCGCCATATATCTCGATCGACCTCTTCCACGTCAGATGCAACTCAGTTGAAGCGTTCTTTGCCCAAAGCTATCTCTATCCAAAGTCGTCCCCGGCATGAATCTTCTTACTGTGCCTGCCTCTATCACACCTGTCTCTGTCAACTTGTCAATGTCCAAACCTAGATCTTACTTTCTGATCACCTCACATGCTCGTCGCCCTTGGGTTTGGGCGCGCGCACGGCGTGAAGAGTACTGTATCTGATTCGGATCTATTGTGCACTGCGGTTGCATGAGCTTTGGGCCGGCGGCATACTGTCCGGCTAGCTTTGCGAAGCAATCTTCGGCCTCTTTTTCTCTTTGCCCGTCACAGCATGACCCAACCCTCTCCACTTGCCCCCAACAGCCTATGCCTATACGTGTATCTTCAACATGTCGGGGCGGCAGGTTATGAGGTTTTCTCTTAGCCACGATACTCCAGCAAAAGTCGAAGCCTGTGCAAAGCAACAAAGAACCAACAGGAAACAGTGGAGCAAGTTTGGCTCCGTTTTGCATTCGGTGAAGGCAAAATAAGCACAGAAAAGAAATCCACAAACGCAACTATGACCAACACAGGGCATTCTGCGTGATTGCGCGCGTCACAATCTGCTCTTCACATGTTGCCCCACACTCCCGCGAGGATGAACAAAGAGAAAGACACAAGCACATTGCAAAATGCCTCGGCCTAGCAAGCACCATGACATGGTTTTGAACTGGCACTACTCAAACCTCAATGGGACTTGGGCCTCTCATTTCCATTCGTGTGCCACACTGGCTTTCCACTGCACTGCTGGTGTTGTCTGTAGAAACTATGGACTAAGGTCGGCACAAATACTGCGTTGACCACATTTAATACGGCGAACCCCAGAACCTGAGAGGTGAAACATGTCGCTTTCATGGACGACAAATCCTGTTTTTGCAAGCACTTACAGTTACCTGGTGTGCCACTCAGGTTCGAACACATCGATAGAGCAGAAAAAAAAGGGAGAACCATTCCTGGGTACTGGCAGCCGAAGATTGGGTTGGGTGGCTTCTTTGTGAACGATTCTTCCTCTGCTAGCTACAGGCAGAAGAGGTCATGAAACACTGCTTCATGACACATCATGACACATTCATTCGGTATACGCAAACTTATTAAGGTTATTAAGCCCCACTGTCATGCAGTGGAAAATATTGGAAGATAATCAGATCATCATCATCCAGGGTCGACTTTTGCCGAGTCACGCTGATGTTCTCCACCACCACTCGACATGGTGGTCCCCAATTCGCGAACCTAGGTTCGCGTCAAATCAATAAGAAAAAAACACGTTGGAGCGACCCCGAAAGACCTGCAACCCAAAGAAAACCCCGTACCCCCAAGAAGTTAAGAAAACGCTAAGAAAAACCAAGAAATCACCAAGAGCCCCCTCCTGTTCCCAAAGAAAACCGAGGAAAAAGCATGAAACAACTTGTGGCAAAAAAAAACACCAAGGGAAAAATGAAAATGATTCTATATATTGTTAAGAAAAAACGTAGAAAAACCTACGATTTGTCACTCAAGGAACAATATCTCAAACATCGACAGGAAGGTGCGGGTGAAGGTGCCATAGTATCGAAACACTTCCTGGGAGGCAAACAGTTTCGAAATTGGGAAATTGTGGCAGGGGCGGAGCGGGAGGCTTGCCCGCATAAAATAACATGTCATGTTCAGCTTTATATTGTTCGATCAGAAAAAAGAAAAAGCTGCGGAATCATGTCTCAACTCAACTCTTTGGAATTCTCGCACACTGCATTCGAAAGCTGCATGGTAGGTTTACTCGAACTTGAGCTGCCCTCGCCCACAGAAAAGGGATCGACATAAACGTTTGAGATGTCGGCACACACATGGCTGGCATTTTGGCGGACATGTGGTGGCTAGGGCTGACAGTGTGCTGGCATGTTGCGACAGTGGGCTTTGAGAAAGGCTCTACACAAGTGAAATGGGTCTGACGCGTGACTGTGCATGATTTGTATGTTTTTGGACGTGCTTACTGAGGTGTCGACTGGCATTTGCACTGGCACATGGACTAGAAATTCGCCTTGACACATGCCCAAACATGTCAGGTTATATTGCTGTATATGTTGCCTCTACTGGACCTGGAGTATTGGCACAAAAACAGTACGAGTACTGCTATGTATCAGTATCTGGCATTGACAATGACAAATGCCTGACATATTGGCTGACAAGGCTACGTACGGACCTGCAGTCGGAATTGTTTTGACAAATATTTAGTTACATGTACTTGCATATTTGCTGGCATGTTTTGGCCGCATGGGCTGACGCATTGATGAACGTGTGCACCTCTAACATTCGTACAATTAGCAGGTGTTCTTGAATAAACCCATCCAAGAGATGCTGACCCATGTGTGATCAGTTGTTTAACATGTATACCAGCACGTGCGAAAGCATATGCATGTACATGTTTTCAATGACAGGTGCATTGACGGATCACTTGCACATATGTTTTTGCTCACATATTTCTGCATGATACATTGACAAACCCCTCGGCAACCCGCAAACATGTGGATTGGATTGGATTGTATTGACATGCATATACTGCCGTGATCTGGCATGTACATACTGACATCATTTGTTTGACGTATGTATTGACATTTAGTACATTTGGGCTGACGTTTCCGACATAAATACTTTGCAATGGCATATTTTGGCCGACACTTGGCGGCATTTGCAGGAGCCTTTTGGGCGCTTGACACCTGTGCCACTGAAAAGAAGGGCTGCGGGGTCGGGAGCTGCTGTGTTGAGTACACGATCTTGTATTGAGTCTTACAGTCTGCGCACACAAGTATCACAAGTAAACAATTATTAACAATTGGTCTAAGAGCTGTGATTTGATTGCACTACGCCAGGCGTTTGTCTTTAAGAAATGGTTAAGAAATGGTGCTGGTAGTCAGGATCTCCCTGCAGTGCCAAGCATCCTCTCGGATACTCTCATTCTGTGTTTCATCCTCAATAAAATCTCGAGATAGGGCGCTCACCACCATCCATGCAGGGCGCTCCCTTTTTGAAGAGTTTCGGAACAGTAAAAGAGACACCAGCCAAAAAATAAAAAACCTGCGAGATATTACCATCTTACCTAGAGTCTGCGGTTTGCTTCTATATTTTTTGTTTGTACCTCAGAAGCTTCACACAAAGTGCAAGCAAAATCAAAGTTGAGTGCAAATGAAACACATCCGGAACAGGATCGAATTTTGAAATTAGGGTTTCAAACGTTAGTGACTCAAATGGCCCGCACATTGGATTCCCATAGCCTGCAACACATTGGATTCCCGTCAGAAGACAGAAGGACCAAAACAGCATGTCCTCAGGCTTGAGCGACATGAAGGGAGTGCAGACTCTTCGAACAATTTTCCAACACCCCATCTGCCCCCTTTTGTGTATCAATAGAAGAACCCTTAGTCATGCTTCATACTGGGGCTAGCATGATCTCTATTCCTGACATGCCAAAGAGTGAATTCAAAAAAGCAACGTGCAGCAGGGCTAACCAAAATATCAATGTCAAAACCTTGCGACCAAGTGGCGACACTGGACTGTAAGCACTTTGTCAGCAGCTCCAAGGAAGCCAAAGTATTGGACATGGTCACAACTCGCAAGGCTCGCGCCAGCTTGCCAATACGCAGGATGCGAAATAAAACCTGCCAATGTGCTGAGACTCAGATTTGAGGCACCATATCATATCACACAACTTCAAGCAAAGATATGGAACGATCATACAGTGGAGGTGTGTGATTATTTCATTACAATGCATTTATATGTCCTGTTTGTAGTCAAGGAACTGGGTTCACATTCGTCCACGTGCTGATCACGAGTTGAAGCAAAGATGCCTCCAAGCTCGGTCTCTGATATGCGGTCAATTTCTTCAGATTCAAAAGAACAAAAAACAGAAGTACCATCCGGTAATTCAAGGTAATTCCCCATCCATAGATGATTTTCCCAGCTTTGAAGCTCCATTTAGTTCGGGAATCTCCCATTCAATATGTTTGATGACCAGGAGGTATCGGATAGGATTTCAACATCTTCAGGTTGAGGGACTAAGGTCACTATCACGTCGATGTAGTTCATGCAATTCTTCCAAAACTTCCTGAGAGCTGAAGTGCGGCCCACTTGAACAGAATGGGTCTAGCAGAAAGGTAGTATTTGTCATTGAGCTACAATATCAACATACTAGAGCATATTTACATTGTTATCATCACAACAACACATACATAAACCCATGTTGCATCTCCGAATTAATTATATACACATATAAGGCTGCTTTGCTTTGTCAAATTAACATGTATTTTCCACAGAAAATATGGAACCCAGCTGGGGACAAGAAAAAAAATCTGAGCATTGGGAAAACCTGGGCATAGGGAGCCGTTGGCATGTTGCAGACAAGTCTCAACCTGAGGACCACAATCCTCACAACTACATCGACAGTAAACAGCGCCGTAAACACGTTGTCTCCGACCATAAACATGACATCCTTAGCTGTGCAACAAGTGTGTGAATCATACAGGGTCCAAGCAATGTCACATCAGGTATATAGTAGCCTGTGGAAAAAATTAGCAGCTTTGCCCCGAACAAAGAGATACAAAGAGTAGTAGATCGAAACATCAGGGGGAAACTGTTCGAATCGACCCATGACAATTGCCATGGCAAGTTTCAAATGTTGGCCGCAAATGCACCGGGACTACCGTGTCCTGAGCTATGCCGATTTGAACTTGGTGGTGACAAGTCAATTCTCAGGTCTCAGTGGATCAAAGAAATCCAGTTTTTTTTGACACTCACAAGTTCAACTCCAAACAGCTGGAGTACTTACAACCAGTGGAAGACTCCCCAACTCCAAACAGCCGTTCACCTGCGGTGCTGTCCTTGAAGACGCCCAGTTTGACTCCAGTCCAAGCTCCAGAATATTGCAACTCCAAGCCCATCCAAATTACCTGTGCCGATCGGATTTGAGACACATGCACAGCAACTTGGTACATGGGGGATTGAACCACGTTAAAATTGCAAAAGACGAGGAAACACAGACAAATAGAGGGAGAGGTTCAGACATTAAGACCTTTGAACCAGTGAGGGTCTGCAGCCTGCTAAGCTTCTGCCAAATGTCAAAGTCAAACCTGTGATACAAGTGCGGTAAGAGTCTATCCAAAGCCAAATGAATGACCATGTGCAAATCCCAATGAATTTCATGTGCAACGTGTCTTTTCTGCCCTCTTGAAACAATGAAAATTGAATCTGCCTTCTGTCGGAGACAAAGCATCACGAAGCCAGGAGCCAAGAAACGTTGAGACATAGCAATGATGTGATCAGCATATCAAAGCGATGAGATTGTAGCCAAATGTACATGCGGTCCCAACAGGGCAACCTAACGAAACACGGGGCTGGTGCCTATATGGCGAGGCTTTCTTGCTGCCTGCTTCTACCAGTACCATATTTGTCAATCCTAATACAGTAGTCAGGAAGTGGACTTCATCTTTAGGCAGCTTTAGCGGTGGAATGCGGTGGACATGTCTTTTTGATTTTTTTTGTCTTGCTCACTTCTGACAAATGTATCAAATACATGCTAAACTTGGCCCCAACCATGTGCAAGATAACAATCTGGCAAGGTTTGACTACAAGTTGGTCTGTATACCCATATAATTGGATACCCATATATATATATATATATAAGATTATATAAGTGCAATGGACAAATCCCCATCTAGAATCTAGAATGGTTAATCCCCTACAAATGGCTGATTCTGCTTGATTTTTCCCATGAAGCCACATCGGTGCCCCGTTGCTTGGGCTCTTCCTGTCCCCACCTGGCGAAGTCGGAGCCAAATCGTTCCGCCTTCTTTTTGAGACCCGATGCAGGCCTAGGTTTGTCATGGCACCTGCTGACCCCTGGAGAGCCCGGAACAATGTTGGGAAACACCACTCAGAAAACAGCCTGTACCTGAAAAATCTTGAAATGTGCCCTCTACCTCTACAGTGCTTTGATATGCGTCTTTTTGGGGACATCGAGCAACCTGCGCGCTGAGAGTGCATGTGTCAGGCCGTTTTGCAAAAGTCTCAGCTTCAGACAGCAACTCATCGCCATCTTCGCTGTCCTGGGACGATGGAAGGCTGTCGACCGAGAGCTGAAGAGTTTCTGCAAGTGTCCGCTTAAGATCTAACCAGCCGCGTGAGAACGATGGGATTGCTGGAATTGCAGGAACAGAGAACCCAGATCCGACCAATGCATCGAACATGTACTGTAATTTGTTGATGTTCGTTGCATGAGTTCTTGTGACCAATGTTTTGCAGAAGTGTTGGGCGCTGGCGTTGAATTCATTGTTAGGTCCTCCTGCGGTGCATCAGAGCAAGTTTGTTTGGTGTTTTCACCGTGGAGTCCACTGGCACAGAAAGTCAGAAAGTTGAAAGATGTTGAAAGGCCCCCCAAACTGTCAACCCAACCATGCCCAACCACTCCCACCGACACCCCTGCATGGAAACAACAGAAGCACTTTAAAATTGATGCATCAAAGGACTGAAGGTGTAACATGAATGTCACGACCAGATTGCCAGATTGCATCAAAACACGGTTTCTGAGCTGCTGCAATTCATGAAGCATTGATGAAAACTGGCCAGGCTAGAGGGATCTAGAGGGATCTAGTCGGGTAGAGCATCAGCATCAAAGTGCGCCAAGCTATGCCAAGCTTCGTTTTCAAAGAACTGCTCTGCAGTTTCATCTTTGAAGTCCATGGCCTCCAACACCTGACGCGCTTCAACTGCATGTCGAGTTCCTCAGCGTTCCACGGCGAGGCATCTCCATCAGGTCTGACTCACTGATCAGGTCTGACCGCACTATCTCCACAAAGAAAGCACTGCTGGCACAATCAGAACCTTCTAAGGCGACACAACCATTATACCATTAAGGATTTGAGTTACATTATGCATCATTATACCATTTCACGTCCAAACCCTACTGTTAAGTTAATGAGTCTGGTAGATACCTTCACCAGTAAGAAACGCAAAGGAAACCATGTTTGCTTTCCTGGGATATATCTACCTTGGTGGGCGTGCCATGTTAACATCTTTTGACACTGGGCAAACTCAACTTTTTCGTTCAAATATATAGTTAGGGAGACCACTCCATGATGGATTCTCCCTGAAAACTGTCTCCAACTCTTTCGCAAAGCATCGTCGTGCTTCTAAGGCATGGTGGCGAAACTTCTTGGCCAATGAGGCCGAACCAGTGAGGCTGTTGTTGCCGCTGGCGCTCTGCAGACTTTGCATGCTTCCAGAAACTGAACCTGCACAACATCCAAAAGTTTCCCAGTTGCAAAGATTGCGAAGGGATGTGCCTATGAAGATCACCATGCATCCTGTGCACATATGTGCACATTACATCACAGTGTTATATAAGCATTTATATATGTATAGATTCATATGGTTCAACACCTACAATACTGTACCATTATGTGGGGAACTTCCATTTACTATGTGCTGTTCAGGATACCAGGGTTTTGACTATTTGGACTCATAGCCATATACCGTTTGGATCCGTTTGGTGATTTGATGTGCATTGGACAGCGATCCCTCTGCAGAACTGAGCAAATCATGACAAACTGGTAGCCCAAGGATCTATACGAATTTGCATCGGAACATGGACCACCTGCTAACCCAAATTGTCATAGCCATCCATAGCCATCCATAGCCATCCATAGCCATCCATAGCCATCCATAGCCTCCAAGGCCGAAGGAAGTACGATTTCTCTTCGAGTTGTCCAGCTCCATCTGGGAGACAAACGAAGCCGCCTGGCTGGTCTACCTTTAAGGACCCAAAAACATCTTCAAAAACCACATGTCATGTGATGCATGTCGTTTTTCGGAAACCAATGGCCGGGGAATCGTGCAAGAAAAGTACGTCACCTGAGTCACCTGGTCCATTGCAGAACTTTGAGGACTCATTGGAGCACTTCGATTCTCATCCTTCGCAGTGGGCAAATGAGATGCAGCAAGGGGTTTTAGAAACTCGACAAATGATGTGCAAGTACTTTTAATCCTGTTTTCCAAACCTCAAATTGATAGCAACGCGTTTTGGTCTGGTGAACTCAAGTATTGTCTTGCATTCTCTTCAGTTTCGAAGCGGAATTGTGAATCTTGTAATGGACAGCGGAAAGTCAGCCACATGCTGGCTAGGTCTCAGTTTGAGTTCACTGTCTGGAACCCTAAGCAAGTATCATGAATGAGTTTCCAACCCTGGTACTAAAGATGTCCAATGCATGGTAGTACAGTCAGTATGCTGGCATAGCATATATAGCATGGCAGAGCAGAGTGTAGCATACACACTGCATTTATAGAGGAGTGGAAGACTTGGCTTCGAGTCGTGGCGTGGACGAAATCCACGGTCCTCGTTGGATATACGGAGCTGGGAAAGCTCTGTGATCTCGGTCAGGTGCTGTTGTACCAGCTGATCTATGATCGCTTGAAAGGAGTGGGAAACTTGGGTCGACCTGGCTGGCGCGTTGATCGCTGGGAAAACAACAGGCTTGGAATGTCTTGGAACAGGGAACTCTGGCATCTGTTCAGAATCACATCCCAGCGATTTCATGCTGTTCAAAGATCTTTGAAACAATATGACATAATTCTATAATTTGTAATTCCATGTAATTCCAAGATTCTAAGGACAAACCGATAAACTGCGTGGAAGTCATCTCCCATTGTGGATCAAGTGGATACCTAGTCCATTCCCAGCCCGCCTGGACTTCTCGAGACTCGCACACCACGTGTCAAAATCATGAGGTACTGGCATGATGCTAGAAAAAAAAACATGGACTGAGGTTTCCAAGTCTGCTGCAAATCACATCCTGATCATAGACTGCAAAGCAAGTGACCAGTTGTATGTGAGGGAAATCACACTCCAACATAACATTTAACATATCATAACATACTAACAAACTTTTTTTGATGCCAACCTGTTGCTGTTCTCATGGATCCTTCGATGCAAATCAAGCTGGAGCCATTGACGGATCCACTTCACCATGCTGGCCACCTACTTGCCTGGCCCTATGAACGATGTCTTGCCGCACTCTATAGTCCTTCTCACTCTATGCACACATTCTGTATGTTTATATTATATGTATATAATAGTTAGCATTGTGCTCCCCCGTCTTTCTCATCTAACCCCCCACATTATACAAGCAAATTCTATGGTGTTAATACCAAAGACAGGGGGAGCAACACCTTATAGAAATCAATAACATAAATCAAAACAACAAACAACAAAACAAAAAACTCAAACAACCTAAACAATACAATAGATTATAAAATAGTCTATACCATAAATCATAACAACAATAACAAAATCAAAACAACCTACTACAAACAAAATACAGACAAAAACAAAGCAACA
>Ga0126342_10011998_pt1 | contig 15469 bp, 13 predicted proteins | sample Cyp1metagenome_FD_92528 | JGI IMG/M metagenome (GOLD analysis project Ga0126342, IMG submission 92528) | Coral microbial communities from Lord Howe Island, Old Settlement Bay, Australia - Cyphastrea 1 metagenome | ecosystem: Host-associated > Invertebrates > Cnidaria > Coral ...
CAGAAGAAAGAAGATGCAGATGCGCGAAAAGGTAGGAAAGTCGCGAAACACTGTGTTTTTCCAATGATTTGAGGCTCTGGAGGGTCGAAAAGTAGGCTCGCTAAAGCGGCGGGTGCGGAGCCATCTGGCCAGATGAGAGATGAAAAATTGCACGCCGTTGTGGCGCGAAACACATTTCGAAGTCAAAATGTACAAAACACACCAGCTCTGGACCACTTTTGGAAGTTGAGATGTCGAAAAAGTGCACGCGGTTGTTGCGCGAAGCACATTTCGAAGTCAAAAAGTACAAAACACACCAGCTTCGGACCACTTTTAGAAGTTGCGATGTCGAAAAAGTGCACGCTGTTGTGGCGCGAAGCACATTTGGAAGTCAAAATGTAAAAAGCACCAGGGGCTCGGACCACTTTTAGAAGTGGCGATGTCGAAAAAGTGCACGCTGTTGTGGCGCGAAGCACATTTGGAAGTCAAAATGTAAAAAACACCAGGACGCCGTTGTGGTGCGAAGCACATTTCGAAGTCAAAATGGACAAAACACCAGGGGTTCGGACCACTTTTGGAGGTTCAGATGTCGTTTCGCCTGGCAGACGCAAGGGATTGTGCACCTTGTCAAAAGTGAGCAAAACGTGAGGGTTTTGTAGCATTTTCAACTACAACCACCACTACTCACTACACCACACTACGCTCCAACACATTACACTACACTACAACTACACCTGCGCTGCATTCCACTACACTACACTCCACTACGCTCCACTACACTACACTGAAGTACACTCAATTACACCCTATTACACAACACTACACTACACTACATTACACTACACTAGACTCCACTACACGACACTGCATTACACTACACTACACTACACTACCTTCCACTACACTACACTACATTACATTACACTACACTACACTCCACTACATTACAACTACAACTACGCAACTACACTCCACTACACTCCACTACACTAAATTTCACTACACTACATTACACTACACTACCTTCCACTACAGTACACTACATTACACTACACTACACCCCACTACATTACAACTACAACTACACAACTACATTTCACTACACTCTGCTACACTCCACTAGACTAAATTACACTACACTACACTACATCACACTACACTACACTACATTCCACTACACTCCACTACACCACACTACATTACACTACACTACACTACACTACACTACACTACATTCCACTACACTACACTACACTACGCTACACTACACTACACTACATTACACTACACTACACTTCACTACACTACACTACATTCCACTACACTGCGCTACACTACACTACAACTACAACTACAGCCGCAGCTACAACAACAATACTGCATTTACACTACGCTACGCCACACTACACTACACTACACTACACTACGCTACACTACACTACACTACACTAATCACACTACACTACACTACACTACACTGCACTGCACCGCACTGCACTGCACTGCACTGCACTACACTGCATGACACCGCACCACAGATAGACAGGTAGACAGGTAGACAGATAGATAGAGAGACAGATAGAGAGGTGGACAGATAGACAGATAGATAGATAGATCGATCGATCGATCGATAGATAGGTAGATAGATAGATAGATAGATAGATAGATAGACCGGTAGACAGCTAGACAGATAGACAGATGAACGAGAGAGAGAGAGAGAGATAGATAGATAGATAGATAGATAGGTAATTAGATGAAGGGGAGAGAGAGAGAGAGAGAGAGATAGACCGATAGATAGATAGATACACAATAGATAGATGGATAGATAGGTAGGTAGGTAGGTAGATAGTCAGAGAAAGAGCGAGAAAACGAGGAGACCTCAAGCACCTTTCGGTCCATCAGTGGATTCGCTCTGCCATCCGTGATTCACAACAACCAATCTCTCCTATAGGTTTCCTATTTTTGAAGCTTCCGCCACCGCCTTGTGCGGTACTATTGGTAACTCCAGTTGAAGTTGCCATGTTGGGGTATCTTGTTCAGATTTGGTACAAATCCATAGATGTCACGCAATCTGACATTTTGAGGTTTGCAAGAAGAACCCAAATTGATGCAATTCACACAGGCAAGGACAGCAGTTCAACAGGCTTTCAGCTAGCGGACTGGTTCTGCAGGAATACAGATCCAGTACATCGTTCGGAACTGATTCTTCATTGACTCAATTCACTAGGTATGTGTATACAGTATAGAAATATAGTGTTTCTTGCAAGTCGATTTGCTATTGACGGAATGTTGATTAAGTACGGCAGAAAACTCTGCAGCTCCAAGGATTTGTCAGGGAATTGTCTGACTGACACAGCAGCAGCCAGGGACTCAGACTTCAAGCGGAACTAATTCAAAAGCAGAAGGTTTTTCCTGCTGGTTGGTCTGTGAGATGATCAAAAATTTGGTGGGTGCTCTTGTCATCTGACCCATTTGACCTTGACTTTGAATCAGCAGATTGTGGTTTGACTTCAAATCACCTGTCAGCGTGTAAAACTGCATCCCCAGGCGGCACTGGCAGAGTGCTTGGCCTGGATTCGGGAACATTTCGGCGGTCATGTCTTGAGGCGTTCTGTGCTCTGCGACAGCCTTCAGCCTTCATTGGGAGTGTGGCTCAATTCTATCAATTTAGAGGGATATAGGCTAGGGATCTGGCTAGGGTGATTATGTAAAGTTGAATATGTGTTGTATCATTCCTTCAACATGATCAGACTCACCGGCTTTCACTTTGACTGCGCAGGTCATTGCGCCTATCGAGAAATGACATTGGTCCTTCGGGTGGAGAGGCTGGAGAGTGGAGGGAGTGGGAGCTGCAAGGTCCACTGGATTCCGACTGCAGGATGTCGCGTTGAAATTCTTTCCACTTGGAGCGCTTAGCCGCGAACAAAGGAAGGAGCATTGACCCCAGCAGTTGCCTCGCAATGCTCGTTTCCATTGCAATTGGGAGGGCTGCAACTCTAAGGTATGATTTGGATCTCTCTGAAAACCCGTTCTTCCCCCAGCAATAGTTTGCAACCATTGCGAAGAACCATTCAGTGGTGGAGCGGTCCATGTTTTTCTGTGATACCTTTGTATCCAGGCTTGGTGACCTTGGAGTGAGCTTGCTGGCGAAGGCAGTCCAAAGAAGAGACTGTCATGCAGCTCTTGCCCCAGTAGCTGGAAGCATTCTGGCAGTTTGTTTGCCAGCCATATGTGGATTCGCAGATTTCTTTTCTGCAGAGCCTAACTCAATTGGTGATTTGGAATTTACTTTCCATCACTTCCTGGAAGGAACGATGATGTCCAATGGACTGATTCAAACAAATCTTTTTGTCGCGCCGACGGATTTTGCCAAGGTTTTGCAGCTCCGGGACGTTGGATGTGGTGCAGAGGGTGCTTCTCTGAGTGTTGTGAGTTTTTCGCTAACGCCAACCGTCAGTGTAGGTGGCACAATTGATGAATCAAATTGAGGTTGCAGATCTTTGACACAGTGCTTTCAAACCTTGAAGGCGTGAATCGAGAGTGTCAAAAGTAACTATGCACGGCTCTTTCAATGACTTGCCATCAAACGGCTTGTCTTTGTGTTTGCCAGGGGCTGGACTTAAGTTATGACCTCAATTTGAGTGCCCAGAAACAAAGTACCCGAGATGGATCGAGATGGTATTGACCATGCTCCAGTCTCACATCTTTTCCTACTTTTTTTTTGTGTACGCAACATGTTATCCAAGGTCAGAATGACATTCCAGAGGCTGAAGTGAATGCATTGGCTAAATGCTTAGATTTTGACGCAAAGAAGCTGCGGGACTTCAGAAGAATTTGTGCAGCGCCTTGTGCTGTGAGGCAGCGAAGTTGCCAAGAAGCTCACGCTTTGCCTTGCCAGGCACAGATGCGTCTATGAGTCGCCTATGAGATCCTATAGATCCTGTCAGATCATATCAGATCCATTCAAATTTTAGGCTTTCAAATCCAGTTGCACCCAGACACTTCGTTGCAGGACTCAGCCAAATATCAAGTGTCACAGTCGCAGCAGTCGCAGCAGTCGCAGCGGTTTCCTCTGACCACGTCAAGGCCAGGAATGGGACGAATGTGTTGACCAAAAAATCAGATTCCGTCAGATTCTGACTGTCGAAAAGTAAGCCCAGGATTCCAAGGCGACTGGCGCGATATCAAGGGCTCAGGTGGGGGATCTCAGGTACTGTCTTTGACGGAATTTTATTCAATTTCATTCATTATTATTTTATTTTTTATTGTTAATCCACGATTATTTCATGTTTTATCCATTTTATCCATTTTAATTTTCCAGAAATGTGTTTTATCTCAGCTTGTGATTTGGTCATCGTTGCTCATCAGCTGTGCTCAGGCTGCCTTGGAACGTGCACGACTGGCTCTAGGGAAGGACAGATCATCCTGGCATGGCACCAAGGCTGTCCCGTTCAAGAACGTGTATACCCGGTCCCTGTACACAACAAAATTGTTATTTCATGCTATTTTGAATTGTTATGGAAAATCAATGAAAACGATGAAGCATTTGATTTTATGATTTTAGGGATGCTGCATCGTTTTCATTCCACTTTTTTTTCATCACGAGGGATTACAGGAACTTGAAGCGCGTTCTGAGGTCACCTGCCTCGATTTCAGGTGCTGGGCCAGGCCGCTGTGATACCAAATTTCTGCCAGTTTAATGGGGACACTGAACATCATGACCAAGATGACCAAGCATGCTAAAAGGCAGACTTCGGAGGTTCCAAAATTTTGTGACCCTTTGTGAAGTGGCAGGTGCGCGTCTCCCTCGTGCTCCTCAGCCTTCTCAGGTGCGGATGGTAGACAAATGTAGACAAAGGACCAAAGGACAAAGGTGAAGATTCGTTGAACTCTCCTGACACTGGTGAGGTGGGGAGCGAGTCTGACACCATGGATCCGAGCATTTCTGCATCTTTCATCACTGCCATCCCTGGGTCCAAAGCTCGGCACATGAGGATGTCCAGATGATGGTTTCGGTGTCACTTGATAAACGCATGCCGTCAAGGCAGCGGTTGCCCGATCAAAGGACATCAGCAAAGGCACAGGCAAGGGATTGCAAGGGGCAGCAGAGTATTGCTCCAGTTTTGAAGATGCATTGCTTTTGATTTAGGTGAGACACAGCTCCTAGATGCTCTCAGTCGTGTTGTTGTCAGGCAGTCCTAGATCGTGCACGCCTTGTCTTATCCTCCAAGACGATGAGACATGGCAGCTTGCAAGCCACTTTGCAGGCCCCTGGGCAAGAGCAGCTCATGCCAATGCCCCCCATGCCCCCCATGCCCTCCATGCCCCCCACGCGCCCCATGCGGGTGGAGGCGGCAGCAGATCTGTCAGAAGATCTGTCAGGGGCGGTGATGCCTCATCTTCATTCAAAACAAGGGGTAATCTTACAGTTGCGGAAGGAAGTTGAGGTGCCACAACTGCCACAAGCAATGGATGGAGTGATGCAAACACCACTGTCAAAGCCCATGGTGGTGCCGCAACCGAAGCAAGGGGTGCCAACAGCTGCAGAGCTTGGCGGTTCTCAGGAAGGACAAAGGCCGCAAAGTTCACAAAGCTCAGATAGCTCGAGCTGCAAGTCACCAGCCTTCGATCGGGCGCTTGGTGAAGTTGCGAGTTTGCAACAGGCTTTGGGCCAACTGGCAGGCGGCCTTGGGTTGGCAGCCAGGTCGCCATCTTTATCGCTGTCGGATGAGAACGAGCCTGATGCAGAGGCCCTCGCAATGCCTGAGCGAACAGTTCGGCTGGAGCGAGAGGTGGCTGAGCTCAGGGAGGACGTGCGTCGGATTGAGCACACTGTTTCATCCTTGCAGGTGGAGCCTGAACAGGAGGATGGAATCGAAGCTGTACCGGCTCGGGACTGGGCGGAGAAGATCAAGCCCAGGGAAAACGAAGATTTGAAGCCTGAAAACGGAACCCTGGCGCTGGACGAGGAGGACATGTGCTCCATGCCAAGCATTGCATCTTTGAAAGCGGAGAAGGATATGAGAGAGTCTGATTTCCCCTTGTCTCCGAAATCTCCGAAAGCCCCACCAAAGGGCAAAGGCAAGGGCAAGGGTCCACCTTTGCCTGGCAAAGCTTCGCCCCAGAAGCCTGAAGGAAGTCCGAGTGCCAGGGCTAGTCCAGCAGGGCCCGGGGCAGCAGAAGCGGCCGAGGGGGCCCAGGGGGCCCAAGCTGCTGTTGATCTATTGGGTCCACCAGGTCCACCCCCAGCTACCAAGGGAAAAGGAAAGGCCAAAGGTGCGAAGGGGGGATCCAAAGGTGGGAAAGGCCCACCTCCACCTGCCAAAGGACCACCCCCAAAGGCCCCAGCTGCGAAGGCGGCTCCCAAGTCACAAGCAAAAGCCGAGAGTAAGGCACCTTTTCACAAAAAGTTGTACTGGAAACAGGTTGACATCGCAGATGCTGAAGGTACCATCTTCAGTCAGGAGAGTAGGGCCAGATCGAACACATGCAGTGCAATTGACTTCAACGCACTTTCCAAGATTCTGGAAGCTGAAAAGACAAAGGGTTCTCAGCTTCAGCGCCGGTCTTCTGGCGTTTTGAGCAAAGCTCAAATGCGGAATATTGGAACAAAGGTCTTAAGTGATCACCGAGCTCGGAATATCGCCATTGTTTTGAAGCGCATGCCCACAAGCACAACAGACCTTGTGCATGTTTTGAGCAGCTTGGGGTGGGAGGATGACCGCATCAGCAGTGATGACTTGGAACAGATTTTGGAAGCAATTCCGACGCATGATGAGGCCAAGAAGCTGCGGGAACATAGTGCTCCAGAAGATTGCCAAAAGCTGCGCGATGTTGAACAGATGGTGATGCCCTTGACCCTTTTGAGCAGATCTTCAGCCAGAGTTCGTGTACTTTGCATTGCGCGCAATGCACGATTACACTTCAAATCAACCATGAGGAGTTTGGCGAGAATTCGGGCTGCCTGTTTGGCAATCCAGGGATCTGGCATGCTCCGAAATGTCATGCTCTTGGCACTGGAGCTTGGCAACTTCGTCAACCACGGGGATTCCAAGAAAGGAGCGAAGGCCATTGCCATCAGCTCCCTATTAGCCCTCCGAGATTTCAAATTTAGCGAGGGCATTTCCATGCTACACTTCCTGTGCGCATCAGTGATGCGTTCAGATGCCAATGCCAATGCAGCCCAAATCCTTCAGAAAGAGCTGGATACTTAGAGGATCACCATTGCAGATAGACGTCCAGTCATGGAAAGATCTTAGGGCTCTCAGCTTGTCTTACAAAGGTTGCTGCCAGCAGAGAGGATAGCAAAGATGCAGGCCACTCTGCCCAGTTTGATGAAGGGTGCATTAGTTCAGTATTGCTCGAAACTAAAGACGTCCAAGATTCATCGTAAACATGGCCAAAGAATGCCAAAGATACTATAGATTTGCTTCAGCATCGCCAGCCACTCCAGAGATCTCTGGAGTAAGTCTCATTGACTCATTGCACAAGTTGTGCTTTCGAGGTTCAGGGGCTTTCCGCTGCAATGAAGTCTTTTACTCGCGACCTGGATACCATCAAATCAGAGTGCAGGACACCCAAATGCTGAAAAGGTGTATGCTATCCACAGAAGTCAGCATGCTTTGGCCTTCAAAAATGGAAGTGTGCTTGGTCTGGTGCACTTTTCCTTGTTGCATTCTGTGACGTGCTGAAGTGTTCTGAGGCCAAAACTATTTGGCAGAGTATGAAGGCAAACCAGCTTTTGATACACAGAGAGAAAGAGAGAGAGAGAGGGAGAGAGACTCAAATTCAGTAAAGTTTCAAGTCACAAGCCCAAGACTCTTCAAGGGTGCCTATTTGAAGAAAGCGTGCTGCAACCATTCGCCATCTCCTTCAATTAGACCACCAAGCTGCTTTCGGCAGCAGGTGCGGATACAGCCCCAGCAGAGTCGGATGGTGAGGAGGATGCAAAGGACTGCCCTGAATTCTGGGAGCGTGTCGTTTGCTGTTGCCGAACATGCACAGTGATGTGGAAACTAGTAACTAGCCAAAACTATCCCCTCCGTATTTTGATTAAACATCCACCATTTTAAGATTGCATTCCTGTTGAGACCTGGACTTTTCGATATTTTTTGCACGCTGCACGTTGTACATGCAGGAGTTTGGGCAGGAGCTGGCAGAGGTTCAAGCTGCAGCTGCTGCCGCAGCTTGTGACATGCTGGACAGCCCACTGAAGACCCAAAGAGAAGATGAAGACGCAACCCGCTGGGTAGAGGACCACCCATATGTGGATGTCAAGCATGTCAACCCATGAGATGGATGGCATAGTACTCAAAAGGATAACATTCCTGGTTTTACTTGGCACCGATTTTTTTAAATGTATACCCCATGTAGAGGAGGTTTTATCGTACTGCCTTCAAAGGAAGCTTTATCCAAGAATCAGCCGACATGTTTTCTGGTGTCATGTTCCCCAAAAAACAATACCCCCAGCAAGACTTTCTCTTCAATGGATCAATTTGGGATCTTTGATTTTTCCAAGTTTGGCTGTATGGTTCTGTTGAGAGAATGGGAACCCTGAAACTTGGCTCTGTTTTTTCTTCCGATCTGCGAGGATGTCATGAAGATTCGCGGCTCTGCCCAGCGCCGTCTGCGGTGTATGAGGTGCCAACCCCCCGGAAGGGGGTTGCCCCCAAATATTCACTGAGGGGCCCAAAAATGGAGATACAGAACAGATACAACAGTTGAAACAACAGTTGAAACCACAGTTGAATGAACAGTTGAATGTAGTTGAGGAGTCCTCCAATGCTACTTTGACACGGCTCTCGTTATCGATTGGAAACAGCCTCTCGTTATCGATTGGAAACTGGCGAGATTGAAAGACAACTACTAGCAGCGCAAAGCAATGATCTGTGGCAGGCGTATTCTGGAGAAGCTTTGCAATCTTTTGAAAGCAGACATGGATTCCACTGCAGTGCAGGCAGGGCAATGTGCGGAAAAGGTGGAATTCAGGAAACCAGGAAAGTGGCCGCAAACATTCTTATGTAGATTTGATCGAGCGAAAACATCACACGTTAACACCCCTGAAATAAACATGGAAGCCGAAAACTACGAGTTCCAACAGGATCATCAGGATCTGTTTTTGGGATTCTACTTGGGTTCCACTGGCAAAAAGTCCTGCAGAACTGTTTTTGGTTCGCGGTGAAGGACAGAATTCTCATAGTTTTCTGCCTTGCAGGTGCATGCTACCCTGCGATTTTGCGGTGTCATGCTGCCCAGGGCATCTTCGTCAGAGGTGCACTTGCCAGAGGTGTAGCAGTTTAAGCAAGGCCCGAAGCTTCGGGCTTCAATTCGGCCTTAGGGCCTTTCCTTGCCATTTTTTTTTTGTTGTTTTTTGTCAAGAGAAAATACATTGAGGCGTGAAAGCACAAGAGTCTGGACCTCTTGCCATCGTCTCGCTTAGTCCTCTGGAGCCATTTCCAAATATGAGATTGAGCACTAGAGACAGCAATTAGCTGGGAACTCAACCCGCTATAACCCGCTGCACGGAAACTTCGAGAACCTGGACAGTTCCACAAAAATAAGGCTATCCTTTCCTTGATATGCTGCATCTGCAGATGAGCAGGAGCAAAAGTCTTTAAACGTGGATATGTCATGGCCGCTAGAGAGGTATGTTGTCATGGTGCTAAAATTGACCAGTAGCATTGGATTGACCAGATTGGAAATACGCCTGGACAGTATGACATAGTGGACTTCTGCTCGCATGTAGCAAGTTGTAGCATCTTTGCGAAACCTGCGCAAAACTCCAAAGTCTGCTTCCTTTCTGGCCTGCCTGCTCTGTGCTTTCAGCCATGGTGAAGAGTCGCTTTTCGTCGCTCGATGTCCGCGCCATGGTGTCTTGGATTTGATGCAGCCACCGCTGTGTAATTTTTGAGAAAACGAGAAACGCGTCTCTCATCGCGCCATGGTTGGTCAGGTCAACTCGATTCGGCCATCCGCAGTGGGCTGCAAGTTAACCAACATCTATGACATCAATTCGAAGGTGTATCTGCTAAAACTGCAGAGAAAAGGCAAGACGTTTGGCTGGTCATTGTGTTGCCATGGATGAGCAGTGACAGCTCAGATTCCCCCAAAAAAACAGAAAAGTTTACGGTGGGTTTAGCAGGGGTTCGGCACAGTTGTAGCAGCCAGTTCTGTCGGTTCGCTTCCTAGAACATCTGACATCAATTTCCGTAAACTCAAGGAGGGGTACCGCTTTCACAGCAAGAAATATTCCTTCAAAAATGCAGAGAATTCAATTTATCTAACTAACTGTTGTATGCCAATCAAAAAGATCAAAGACGGGATTTGAAATGATTTGAAAGCTTTTTTTGCACTTCAATCAGCGACAGGCTTTAGATGTTTGTTGCTCTTGGAGAGTGGAGTTCGCTTCCACCTCACGGAGTACCAAAGAGACAAATCCTTCATTCCATCAAACTACACCATGAAGCTCAGAAAACATTTGCGAAACAGGCGCTTGACAAGCATCACGCAATTGGGTGCTGACCGAGCCATCGATATTCAATTTGGTCATGGTGACACTGCTTTTCATTTGATTCTGGAGATTTATGTCAGTGGCAATTTGATTTTGACGGACCATGAATACCAGATTTTGGCACTGCTTCGGGTGCACAACGACCAGGAAACCAAGGTGGCACTGCGTCAGGTCTATCCCATTGGGAAAGCCACAGGGCTGCTGAAGGTTCCAATCGCCGAGTTTTCCGATGCGATTGTGGATCTTTTGGATTTGGCTGATGCTCGGGCTGAGAATCAGGAAGTAAAGGAACTGGAGCTGGGAGATGAACGGGCCGCCAAAGAGAAGAAGAAAGGTGGGATCTTTCATTGTCTTGAAATGACCAATGGGAATGGCTGGAGATACTGTAACTGTAACTATAGACAACTCTCAGTTTTTTTGGCACTGAATGTCTCATCATTTTGCTATTGAGACTATTATCCCCCCCATGATATGTGTGCATGATATGTGTATCATATGTGAATAGCTTTTCGGGCTTGACGAGCGCCTTGGGCACGTTCATCGGCACCAGGTGGCGACTCAGCCTTTGCCAAACGCTCCAAGGTACAGCACAGCGCCATGCCGGTGATTGCCTTGCTGCATAAACTGGCTCCGTTTGCGGACCCGGTGCTGTGTGCCAACTGTGTGGCCAAAATCTATAAATCCAACGGCAAGCCGTTGCCAAATCCCTTCAAACTCACCATTGAAGATATGTCCTTCGAAGAATTGGTTGAGCTGGAGCAAAGTGCCGCGGAGCTTCTCTTGGAGACCTTGAAGAGTGTGTCCAGACCTGACGATCTGGGTGGAGGAAGCATGCCGGAGTTGGAGCCCGCAAGGCTAGAGGAGGATCTCCCCCAGGATGAAGAAGACGAAGATGATGGTCTCAATGGTCCCAGCGCCAAGGAGGAAGCCATTCTGGAGCCGGAAATCAAGAGCAGCGCTCCTGCGGAAGCTGGAGCTCCCATCGTCCCGGGCTGGATCGTCCGCAAGAGAGTGGGAGCTGCCCAAGCTGAGCCTACCTTTGCCAATGAGGAGTTTTGTGCAGTGGAACCTACTGTGGCAGATCCAGAGTTGCTGGTGGCTTTTCCAAGTTTCCACCGTTGTGTCGATGAGTTCTACACCCAGCTGGAAGAAAATAAGGCGGTGGAGTTAAAAGCTCAGCATGCACAGAATGTCCTGGCACGAGTGGATCGAATTCGGGCGGATCAGGGGCGGAGACTGCAAGAACTGGAGGCTGAACAACAAGCCTCAGAACGCAAGGCCAGCCTCATTGAGACAAATGTGGGGTTAGTAGATCGAGCTCTAGCCATGTTGAATGCCATGGTGGCTTCGCAAGTAGATTGGAGTGAGATTTGGCGGGAAGTGAAACGGCAGCAAAGGATGGGACATCCAATTGCAGAGCATATCCACTCTCTGAATTTGGAGCAAAATGAGTTTAAGCTCCTTTTGGCAGATCCAGAGGTCGAAGAGGTTGAAGCAGAGGGTACTGAAGATCGGCCTATGGAGGTGGTCTCTTTGGATTTGAACTTGTCAGGTCATGCCAATGTTGCACGGCTTCATGCTCGAAGAAAGGAGACTAGAGAGAAGACCTCCAGGACTTGGAGCCTTTTGGAGCCAGGCTTTTTATTGGTGGTTGGACATTGACAAAATTGACGTCCAGACAGGAATGCAGGTAATGTGGTAATGTGGTAAACCCAATGGTACTCCTACCGTTTGGGGTGGTGTATACCGTGTATACCACCTATGTGTCATATTGATCATATTGGGGATGGTTTATTGGTGGGTTTGATGAAATCCTAGTGATTGCAGGACCCAAACTCACGCAGAGGCTGCAATCAAGAGTGCTGAGCGAAAGGCCCATCAAGATATGCAAAAGTTTGACCTGAAGCAAACCATTCGCCGTGTGCGTCAGAACTGGTGGTTTGAGAAGTACATTTGGTTTATATCATCAGAGACACTTGGCATTGGACCATAAATTTACCAGATCCTTGAATCTTTGTTCTCAGTGTTTCAGCAACACACTTGGTAGTCACTTGGTTCCAAGGAATTATTTGGTCATCTCTGGCCATGATGCGATCCAAACGGAGCAACTCTTCTTGAAGCACGTGGGTCCAAATGACGCCTTTGTGCAAGCTGATGTAGCTGGTGCACGCACTTGCTTTGTGCGCAATCCCTCAGGCACTTGTCGTTGATTGTGGCAGGGCCTGGCTTTGGATAGGCAGCCATTGATACAGCAAAATGATAACGGCTTTCTCAAATTGAAGATCCCAGTAGAAATTATGAAAAGATCTGAAAGCGTTTAAATTTGTGGAATCTTTGGTTCCAGCTCCCAAACGTATTTTCAAGTACTGTTTTGAGTCAGTCCCCCATCTCTATCCATATCCAGAATTGTCAATTCCCGAAATTGGATTTCTGGAGAACATCCCTATTTTTGACGGTTCAAACATTATAAATGATGGTTCAATCCTCATTTTTGTCGGTTTCCATTTTTGGACTCCATTCTTTCAGGTGGAGAGGTGCCTCCAGCCACGTTGCGCGAAGCTGGGACATTGGCCTTGTGTCACAGTAGCGCCTGGGATAAACAGATCGTCATCTCTGCATGGTGGGTGCCACTTGACCAGGTGACCCGAGGCGGGGTATGGGTAATGTTTAGTAGTTATGCATAGTTAAAAATAGTTAAATATCCATTTTCTGTAGATCATTTCAAGCCTTTCATCCAATTGGTGGAAAGATGTATAAGTTATACAAAAGTTTCTTTTTTTTTTTCTGGGTGGAAGGTATGCCGCCCGAGGGCGATCATCATTTGATTGACGATTTCTATATCTCCGGCCGGCGCAACTTCATGCCGCCCTTGCACCTTGAGCCGGGACCCCAGGGCCCTGATACAGGCCCCTCCAGGAGGCTGACACGGCTGACACGCCACACCAGCTCCGGTTTGCACTAAGGATGGGCATGACCGTTTTGTTCCAAGTTTCTGAACAGAGTTGCCAAGAGCGCCACAAGGCTTGGCGGGGTCAACTTGGGCAGACCCTTTCGTTTGCAGAGCTGGACCAAGTCAAGTGTTTCGGAGTTGAAACATTCCTAGGATTTCAAAACCTTTATTTTATTTTTGTGGTGGCGTCTGGTTCTGGGCAGGGAGAGCGGAAAAGCAGATACTTGGAAGCCATGGCCAACCAGGATGAGAAGGACAGAAGAGTTTTTGTCTCATCTTGAGACTTTATTCTTTCCTCGCTTGGTTTCAGGAGGAGTTGGTAGAGATTGAAGCTGACGAGAAAGAGAATGGTGATGCAGCAGAACATGGTGAGATCCATGAGGAAAATGAAGAGAGCTCTTTGACTTGAAATAACTTGGGGGATGGGACATTTCAACTTCCCCTAGCAGGGTATCTTGGCTGATCTTGAGCTTTCCTCAAACTAAATCTGCACAGTGCCAAGTCACCAAGTCGCCTAAAACGTAAAAGAAAATCCAACGCAGAGGTGCCAGTGGTGAGCAAGCTGAAGCAGAGCAGGAAGCAGAAGCCAATGAGTCGGAAATGGAGCCCATTGAGCCGAAGGAAACGGATGCCAACGATGCCGATGCTGCGAAAGAGGTGGACAAAGGAGGCAAGGTGCGCCTTTCAAAAGCGGAGCGCAGGCGGGGAATTAGTTTCAGATGATATTCGAAATGGTCAAAGTTTGGTCTGGCTTGGTGTTTTGGTGCAGTGATAGCTCCGACATCATCCGACACTGCGGCTGCCCAATCCCGGACAGTTCCATTGCAAGAAGACCCTCTTGGACAGACAGCTTCGACAGCTTCCATCTCTGGATTTGGCTATGCCAGGCGCCAGAGGAAAGATGGAGAAGATCAAGCAGACTGTGTTGAGGTAGATGAGTCCTCCGTTTGGCGGGGGATGGCTGGTTTTCACTCTATACTTGTCGTAAAGTTAAATCCAGACGCATGAAAGGCTTGTAAACTGGGTACCCGGGATTCATTACATTTGCTGCCGCCCTGCTGGAGTTTTAACCGAAGCTTGAAACATCAAGGCAGCCTCAGCACGTAACAAAGCGTCGCTGCATTTTTTCTTCTTTCCTCTGGCGTCTGGTAGGGCACGGATGTTGTATTCTGACGCTTTGCCCCTCGACAGACTGGTCAAGTGTCGTAACAAATATTTTTTTTCCCAGTGCGTCCCACGTCCTGTCAACAGGTTGACACTTCCAAAGCCAAGCCTGGAAAGACTGCCAAAGGGAGCACCTGGCATGTTTCGCAGATAGATCAACAACCCAGTTGGGAACCCACCCGGTTCAGCCCTGGGACACATCTTTTGCTTTCACCAGGATTGAGTGTGAGTGAGATTTTCCGACTTCCAGGCCATCACAGGCACCTTTGCCAAGAGGGCAAAGATCAAAGGCGCACAGCATCAGTTGGACGGCCAGCAGAGTGCTGTCTTTGAGCCGCTTTGACCACGGCAGTCAAACAGAGGCCAAGAAGATCAAAGAGAAGTATGCAGATCAGGCTGGGCCATCCGCAGCATTTGAGGCCACACCAGAATTTTGGGGAACAAGTGGACGAGGAATCGCTGTGAATCACCTCTTCAGCGAAGTTGGAAACTCTCACTATGGGGGCAGTGACAGGCTCGTGGCCACTCCCATATGTGAAGTGATTAGGACGAGGAAGAGCGAGAGCTTCGACTTGCGCTTCTTGGCAGTGCGATCCCCAACAGATGTGGATCACAGGATCACTTGCGGTCAAGGGCCCAAGTCTCATTGCGTGCTTCCCAGGTCGGGTCACCAAGAGAGCAGGAGGCCAGAACTGTACACAACACCAGTGCTGGAAACATCAGATCAACCTTCCTTCTCTACCTATATATTCACGTCGCTTCGCGACGGCAACCGCCCGCACCGCATCGTTGGGCAGCCGCTCGTAACTGCCAATGATGTCGGCCATTGAGACCAAAATCATCCGAAAGTACCGATTGTCGGAAAA
>Ga0126342_10011999_pt1 | contig 15468 bp, 8 predicted proteins | sample Cyp1metagenome_FD_92528 | JGI IMG/M metagenome (GOLD analysis project Ga0126342, IMG submission 92528) | Coral microbial communities from Lord Howe Island, Old Settlement Bay, Australia - Cyphastrea 1 metagenome | ecosystem: Host-associated > Invertebrates > Cnidaria > Coral ...
CTTGAAAAACCAATTGCTTCTATTTGAACGGGACTTGGGGGGTTTGCAACGTCCATTTCAAATAGAAGCAGGGCTCTCCGATAATTCCGGCAATTGCTTCTAAAATTGCGTCCCGGAATATAACGATGGCAGGAACTGCAAATCCTAAAGTTTCTTTGGTTGTATCATCGTCATTCCTTGTGAAACCATCCAGTTTGGATGCAGAACCGGATGGATTTTAATTGTTTTATTTTTTTAACAATGTTGGTTTATTTGGAGAATATTCTATACTAGTTGGTGGTTTGGAACTTTTTTTATTTTTCCGTATAGTGGGAATGTCATCATCCCGACTGACTAATTATACCGTAATTATACCATTGAACCATAGTTTTGTACCATAAATATCCATATTTGTACCATAAATATTCCATAAATTCCATATTTGAACCATATTTTGTACCATAAATATCCATATTGGGAGAATATCCCCATGGTTCCCCAGTTGGATCAGCCGAGGTTGTGGCTGCGACCTGTGCTCAAAGCCATCGGCACAAAGGTGGTCGCCGATGGGATCAGCCAAACATGCGGTCCGATGTGGAATCACCAAGAAAAACTCGGATAGAAACAACAAGAATGGTAGTAAGTAGTATTTATATATGTATTTATATATGTATTTATATGTATGTATTTATATGTATGTATTTATATATGTATGTATTTATATATGTATGTATTTATATATGTATTTATATATGTATTTATATGTATTTATATGTATTTATATGTATTTATGGCTTGGCGCTTCCAAATCTTTGTTGAGGGAGTCTACTATTCCATGATTTTTTGAGTAGATGATCCCCAGATAGTCGAAACCACCAATCAGTTTGCTGTGAGCCGGGTCTTGGCCATGATGGGGGCTTCAGGCTATGGTCCAGCAAGTAAAAGCACTTCTAATCGCATGAAAACATTAGTCTATCACTATATGTTGGTCGGCCCAAACCCAAAGTTGGTAGGATATTTTGGCTTGGTACAATGACTTATTGCTTTGCTAGACGATGGAATGATATTATGATTTCACAGCAAAATGTTCACTTCCTGGCGGTTGGCACCTAAGATTGGCAATGTTAATGAATTCACCCCATACGTATCTGCTTTAATCTGTTTTATTAAATTACAACCTCACTCGCTGACATCACCATGATGGTCTATGTTCTTTTTTACCCTCAAAGTCGTCAGCCCCTTAGGATTCAGCCAGATCCCCAGGACTGATATCACATCATATCCCACTACTACCCCCTAAAAGCCAGATGTATATCTTCCAGAATCGGATGATGGAGGCTCAAAAAGCTGCAAAAGACAGTGGTTTTCCGCCTGGAACTGGCAATGTTTACCCCAGGGTAAATCCCTGTGAAATCCTTACTCGAACCCCCCAAGACCCATGGCGGAGGTGTTTGGCCTGTGAGGAAGGCCTGCGCAAATGGCGGAGCGAGGAGCGAACGGTTGGCCGTTCGCCGCGTTCGGGAGTTGTTAGTTTTGCAACAAAAATGGTGATTTAACCAGCAACAATGAGGATTATAATTGGTGACTATTATTGAGACAATCATGATATTTTAGCTAATCTAGATAAAGTGTAGTTTGGTGACCAGTGGAACTAGGCCAACCGGAAGTGGTTGGGGGATGTAAGGGTTTACCACTAATCCGTGTGTCGCTGAGGTATATCGAAGGAGGTCTCACCTCCTGTTTCAACTAACCGAGAATCTTAATTCGCTAGGTGACCCCTGGTCTAAATGGGAGTTAACTAACCTTGTAACCCTGAAAGATGTGTGTTCCTCTGGTCCAGTAAAAGTGAGGATAATAAAGACTAGTCAGTATTTAAGCTGGGTCACTCATAAGGTTTCAATGGATCTGACCTGTATAAAACGATCTATATATGAGGTTCTAGTTAAGCAAACTGGGAAGAACCTGGTTGTGCTTGGTGAATTGGCGACATAACCCACCTTTTTTTGGGGGACTTCATCGGCAAGGCCCTAGGCATTCTACAGAAAGCGTTGTTTTTTGGGTCGCTCCTATCTTGCAAAGTGGGGCTTCCAACCGCAAAAACATGGTTTTGGTGACTGAGTATTTAACCATTTTATCCAGCCAGAACGGGGAATTCAAGGTCAGATTCACTTATTTGAGAAAGGGTTTAAAGTTTAAATGGGGATAGAGCCAAAGCCAGTATGATTTCAGGGCAAACCGGTGAATGGATATGAATGGATTATATATCAAAGCCAGAAACAGAGGATTTCGCAAGCAGAAATGTGTTGTTTTTCCACATAGAATATGGGTCTTCCCTTGGTGCATTTTTGCTCTCCACCAATCAGTGGGGAGAGTGACAGAATCCGCGGGATTTTACCAAGGTGAAATACCCCAGCGAAGACGGGATACACTCCGTGGTGAATGGTTATTGAACAGCTTCATATCCCATGAATTCATCACAGTAACAGGCTCATAGGTCGAAATATACTCTTACATACCATATGAACATTTAATTTAAGTTTGGGCCAAATACGAAGGGCTATCGATTAATTTAAGTTTGAGCCAAAAACAAAGGGCTATCTTTATAGGCAATTGAGGTATCATTAATATGGGTGTGTCTGAAAATATGGTACCCCGAATACCGCAATTGATGATCATTTTATTGCCTTGCGAAAGTTGCCAGTTTGGAGTATCCAGCATTTTCAGATAAACCCAGACTAAAGATTATCTTTGTTGAGGCTATCTATTGTTGGCCATGTGCAAAAAATGTGCCCGTCCCCAGAACATGGTCCCGACGAAAAGCCAGATGAGAAACCAACAAAGATGGAGGACATATCTATATCTATATCCTAAACCCTATATCTATATCTATATCTCTATATCTATATCTATATCTAGTTGGTGGTTTCAAACATGTTTTATTTTTGGATATATTGGGAATAATCATCCCAACTGACTAATATTTTTCAGGGGGTTGAAACCACCAATTATATATATATATATATCTATCTATATCTCTATATCTATATCTATATCTATATCTATATATATATACATAGTACATACCCTCTGGTAATCTGACATAGATATGGAAAAGCCGCTCTAAGCATTTCCGAATCGGAAGCCCACGGATTTCCATGGCGGCCCAGCAAGATTGGTGGTTTCGTCTCTTTTTTTGCGAGGGATAATAAGCTCCAGCCATGAAATGATGGTTTCAGCCGGAAATGTGGGCCTGATCAACAACAGTGTCTAAGACTGAATTTCTCAATGGATTGGTTTAAGGGAAAATCTACAGTCTACAGGAAACCATAGATTTTCCCATTAAATATGGGACTTTCCTGTAAATTTTCCCTTAAACCAATCCATTGAATTTCCTGCTGAACGGGGATTGATTGGTACGGAGTATCACCAGAATTGAGGACCCGCGTCAAGGTGCATTGTTTCCTAGTCTTGAGATGCTTGACCCAAAACTCAACAGATGGCAACTTGCTACATGCTTGACTCATACACCAGCAAACCACAGATAGTGTTAGTTCGTTCTTGTGCAAAGTGTTCCAAATTTATCTAATGCACACATGATATACTCAGGTAACTGTGCATTTAAGAAAAATGATCTGAAGATCCTATGTTAACAGATGACTGTCAGCAGACGTGCCAGGGATACTATATTCAGAACTGAACAACTCTGTATGGTGGTTTCTTTTGGGGTATTCCCATGTATTCCCCAAATCATCCAAATGTTATTGAAACTTGGTTTCGGGTTTCCCGATTTGAAAAAAAAAGTATCATCCATGACAACCGCCCCTATGCAGCCAGGATTAGCTTCTGCTCCCTGTGTGGGTGTGGAAGGGTGAGCTGATGTGCCCACGCGGGGGACATTGTCCCACAGAGTGGTAGTGACTCAAGGGGACCCACGGAAGAAAAGACGTGTTCTAAAATACGAGTGGCAGCCATTATCAGCTTAACCATGTGGGAATCCAATATGAAAACGGATGAAAACGGAATATCTACCATTTGCAGACAAGTTTGCTTCTGGTAATAGCGATTTCTGATGGCCAGGTTTTATTGGTTGGCCTTTTTCAATATGTCTAGTTGGTTGTTGGTTCATGTTGGTTCATTGGATCTTCACACATCAGTTCCCAGTGTTGCAAACTCGTCCCATGAGATCGTGGAGCACCGAAATGAGTCACCTTACGTAGAAAGAAGACCTGGTCGTGCCGTCGGCAGGGGAATGGTGACAACAATGGTGATCTAAGGTTGCGCGAGAGTTTTCAGCAAAAATGAGGGAATTTATATCCCCGAAACTGGGACAATCTTTGATGTTTGAACAGCCAAATTGTGGATGGGGGAAGAATTGGATCCCACGTTAGAAACAACTACTTAACTACTGTAGCTACTGACACTGCCATGGGATGCTTCATCCTTCATGAGTTCCAGCGTCAGGGCTGATCCAAATAGAGAAAAATTTTGTTTCACCAGTCGTGGCTTTGTACAGAACCATACGTAACCCCAAATGTGATGGTTGATGACTATTTTCACCATGAAATGGCCCAACTTCGAATTTGGGGCATACCCTCTTTTCAAACAAACCCAATATCAAATGATGTTAGGATGGTCATCATTCCAAATCAACCGGATGTGAGGAATTTGGATCCAAACCTGGATTTCTGGATGATTTCTGGATGATTTCTTCAAATGACAAGTTAAGATGAATAAAGTCGATTCCACGCAATGAAACGAGTGGACAACCCATTTTTTTTCCGGATGATTGTTGGATCTCCAACTTACTTGACGATGAATTATATAAAAGTTGAAAACCTAATGTTTGGATGATTCTTGGATTTCCAAGCTACAATTTGGATGGAGATCAACCATCTCCTGCTACTGCCACCATTAGCTTCCCAGTAGTTCCGTGGACCCGCGGAGCGCCTTTCACGGCACGGAGTAAATAACGTTGCCTCACTGGCCCTCGCCATAAATCTAGGTAGGTGAAGTATAACTAGAAAGTGGTTATGAGATGTTATGAGTTGGTAAAGTTATGATGGTTATAGTTATGATGGGTTTATGAAGTTGATTTACAAAGCCATCATAGCTGTATTCATAACTCATAACCCATCTAAGTATAGTTAAGTCTTACATACAACCCAGCCTAGTTGTAAACCAACTTACCTATGCGACCTATGCGACGACATGATGGTGGAGGGCACCATCCATGACCGAACTTTTCAGCCTGGTGAATTGTTATATTTTTGCCATATGGGATGTGTCTGAAAATGGGGCATACCCAGTATACCCTATCAAAACAGTTGTTTAAATAGGGATAATGATGATTCACCAATGGCTTAAGGGATATCCTATTTTCAAACAAACCCTAATATATATAATATCATACAATTATATATGAAATTATAAAAATATTTAATATACATGACGGTTGGTAAAAGGGGAATGATCCGAACATATCCTTGGAATTATCAGGATTATCCGAGATTAGCTTCCTTTTGGGAAGTCGGAATAGCTCTGGAGAGATCTCGTGGTATAAAGCTGTTTGTCCATGACTTTTCTGTGCTACTCTTGGTTTGAATGGAAATTCCCAAATGACTGGCGTGGCGAACCTTTCTATAGAGGTTATCGTACGATGAGGTTGTCGGGGCGGTGTTGACAACTTGGTACTCCTGACAGAGTGCTTAGCGTGCTTAGTTAGAAAGGTGTGGAAAAGACTACTTGAGTGAAGCCGGACTCTGTGGGAATAGTGCATAGTCTACTGTAGTTCCAAATTACAAACCTGAAATGAGATTTTGGATACAAGAAATGGATGGAAAATGTGGAAATGGGAGCTTGTAGATACCCTTGATACCCATTCATAATGCCTGTTTTGGACGAGTAGTTGTTGGTTTCAGTTTCAAGTATGGTTCATCTTCATCCAAATGGGCGTGACGTTGTGATCCCCATGACGTTCCTGTTTTTTCACAGCAAACCGCCAACCAGATTATCCGATGCCATTAACATGTGTGCCACATCCATATTATTTTTTGTTTATATGTGTTTATGATGATCAGCATAGGGAATCCACTTGTGCTCACGCGGCTTCATCAGTCATCAGTCTGTTTTAATATGTTGTTTTGTTTCCGAAAAAATGAAATCTTATTATTCAATCGATATCAGATGTGATTATGTACACCCGAAGCCAACATGATCCTCATCTATTTTGGTACATAAACCATCATAAACCTCTGTGTTTCTTTTCAGCTATTGGAGAATCCCCAACTATCCCCAACTATTGTTTTTTTTTTTTCGGGGTATCTAAGATTAGCCGTGATTAGCCCGGGTTTTTCACCCATTGTTGGTGGTTGATGTGAAACCCAGGGAACCAACATGTTGACCCACAGCGGCAGGATGCTTGAGCGGGCCAAAATTCGGCCGCTTGTGGTAGGAGTGATATGCCGGCAAGTTTTCGGGGGAAAGTTTGGTATTTGTGCACTACATATGGGTGATTGTATGTCATGAATATGATATATAAGTAACCGAAAATTTGTCTTGCAAATTTAGTTTTGCTTCGCCTTAGCCTTGTTGCCAGGTCTACAAAACCTTTGCTACCGATAGGAGACGACCTCATACCGATACCCTGACATCAAAGTCTATGATAGTTGATAAATGTGCACCCCAAGCATCCCCAAACTACAGATACCCTACTGATACCCAAGCGATAGCCGAAAATCACCATTGTGTTCTAGGGACAAGGTGTCTGCAATTTGGTCTCATTCATTCAGTCAGTCATTCAGGCAGTCAGTCAGTCAATCAGTCAATCAGTCAGTCAGACAATCAATCAATCAGTCAATCAATCAGTCGCTCAACCATGCAGCGGTGAGTTCAATAAAATACCTGTGGACTCTCCCATAGGGTGCCAACTCCTATTGCTGCAGAGTGGTTTCCTTTCAAAATTTGTTTGTGTTCCATGACTATGTTAGATTACCACAGGGTAATTTGATTTCACCTACCAAAAGCCTTGAACACGGTATAAGCTGTGCGAAAAGCAATCAAGAAAGGATTGGGGGCTGTTCTGGCAACGTTCGACCATCAGATGTTCATGCACTACTCTTGCAGAGCTTGTTTTGTAGCTTTGGTTTTGGTTTGTCTTGTTTGGAAAAACTCTTTCAGTGCTGTCAACCAAGCATTTGGTGTGGATACTTGATGTTGATAATTTATGTACTGCTGAACTGCTGGAATATCTGGGGCCGCTTCTGATTGTTGTGTCAGAGAACTCTTGGTCGACTTCAGCGATGGAGTTGCCCAGTGTAAGATTGCATCATATTGCATTGTTGCTGGCAAGTCGCATTCAATTCCATAGAAGGTTTATCCTAGCCCTGTTGGGGTCCCTAGTGTTCCCGGAATTCAAGCTCAAGCTCTACAGATTGCATGGCTCATTCGTTCCAGGAACTGTTGGACCCTTCCCAAGCCAGGGAGTTGTACCTTACTATTGCCTTACTATATTGATTACAAACCCAGAAGTGGAACACGGCCCGAGAACAGAGGATTTTCTGATCAAAAAGACAGATGTCACGTGGCCAGGTTTGTTTTCTGGGGGGACTACTATGACCTAACACAATCACATATCCTCAGTATCCTCTTGCATTTGAAACATGCTCAACTTAGAGCCAGAAAAGGAGCTTCAGACCCCAACAGTACCAGAGGATTGACCCTTGGTTTCCGACAGATTGGGTTGCCTCAGCAGAAAAGCTGCTGTCGCAGGCCCTTCACCGCGATGGACAAAATATAATTCATCTGGGACAGTTAGATATATGTTCTGGTTGGTGGTTTGGAACATGGCTTTTATTTTCCATATATGGGATGTCATCCGAAACCCATTGACGAACTCCATCATTTTTCAAGATGGTTATTGCACCACCAAACAGATATATGTTTATCGAAATCAGATATGACATTGACAATGAGGCCATGTTGATCGTTAAATCCCCAACACAATCATCCCAATGGATCAAATTGGTTCATAGTAGACAGCCCCATTACCCTCTGGTAAACTAACGTAACTATGGAAAATCACAATTGTTAATGGGTAAATCCACTATAAATTGCAATTTTCAATAGCTATGATAGTTTACCAGAGGATAACTGTGGATACATCATGATACATCTACCATGATCCCTGGTCGAATTGCAAAGCGACTCAGCTAACGACCTGGGGCACCACCTTGTGCTTACAGTGACTGGAATGATGCTGGTGCAGCCCCAAGCTACTTCGATGAGAGATATGGAGGAACCTTCAATCATCTTCAATCCATCCACTGACCACAAAAACAGCCCCAAGCGAAACCCTGTGGCTCTTGATCTGCTCATCAATTTGGGTCCCATTTCTTATATAAAATGATATCCATGATCTGCTATATCTCAGTTTCAAACCATGGACCATGTCATACCATGTCACAGGTTTGCAGATCATCCTCCAAGGGCAATGGAATTGGTCATTTTCAGAGCCATTGGCTCGCCAACGGCTCCATCAAAGTTGAACGGCTTCCACAGGGCCAGAAGGCGGGTTTGTCTGAAAATATGCTATACATATGGTATGCATACATAACTTAGTGAGTTCTATGGTTTATGGGGGATATAGCTATAGTTCATGGGGTTTCAGGGGACTCTGGTAATCAAACGTGGCTAGCCGGCTAGCCATGGAGGTTTAATTCGCTGGGAACATCAACGAACTGTTGCTGGTGGATTTTCCCAGCACGCCACGTTTCATTACCAGATCGTAGCCATATCATTGCACCCATTTTTGCGTGTCAGATTCACTAGCTCGATTTCTGAAACATCCAACTGGAAGAAAAAAAATGCCTGTTCTGCATCGCCATGAGTTGCTTCAGAGCTGCTGATGGGTAGAGCACCTTGTCCAAAGGTAGCTATGGGGATATTTTTCGGTGGGAGGATGCTCATTTTGCATTGGTGCAGTGCCCAATGAATGTGTCCTATGTTGTTTGTAACAACCCTTTTCTGTTGGTTCTATCCTTCACTGGTTTAACCCCCTGCTGTCCCCTGCTATTGGATGGTTGTATTTCAGTTCATTGTCAGTGTTCAAATCGAGTCTGCTATATTCTTCTTGGAATGGAGTGACAGAAGCTGTAAATGTAAAAAGCCCTACCAACGGTGGGTGGGGCGGGTTTGCTTCAAAGGGAAACACCTCATAATTATATGTAATATAAAGTAATATATATATATAATTGGGTAGAGGAATACGCATGCAATTAAGTTCATGTTGTGGGTGAAATCCTAGTTGTACTTGAATCAACCCACAGCAAGCAGTGGATGTACTAGACTTGGTAACTGGTCATATTTGATTGGTGCATTCAATGTTTGGTTTTACCTATCAGGGACCTATCATCATTGTTGATAGATTGACACATAAGATGTATGAGTGCCATGTAATAAGTTGCTGCTTGTACAATAGCTTACTATTTGCATATACATACACATATCGCGTATACATATATACATATCGTATGATATCGCATATACCGATGCATGTCATATTTACATATCATATATTATTACGAATGATCCCGGTTGATTAATGATCTTTTTGATGGCAAAGCCCACGTCGTCCCAAGGCAAAGAACAAGAAAAGGATCCTTGGCGAAACCAGGACCTGGGGAGCACTGTAGCCTGTTGAGTCCCTGCTGGAATCCTGGAATGGTATAGATGGATAGATAGATAGATGAATAACAAACATAGCAACAGTATGTAGTGCCAAGGAGAAATCCTGCATTTGACGTTTTTTCATATCTACCCCAAAAGTGGATGGGTTAGTAGGAAAGATGACCAAATGATGAGGAGTATCCACACTATTTCATTTCTGGTGATTGAACCATGAAACCCTACAGCTCTAATGCACGCATTTGCCCAAGAAAACCACGTGAACCCAAGCCCAGTTGTTACTGAAAAATTGTTGGTGAACTGTTCATTTTTCATTTCCACTCGGATGAGCTGATCTTCACTGAATCGGCCTTTCGGCTTTCATTTCTGTTTGGGGTTTCTCGGAACATTGGGGTTTTTACATGGGTGCCCCCTAAAAAAACCATTGCTTATCATGGCTTATCATGGCTTATCATGGCTTATCATCTGCCAAAAAAGCCCATGTTTCAGAGAAATCCATATTGGGTTCAAACCTGAGGTGAGGCTTTATGGCCGACCATGGTGGTTTAGTCGGGGATGATTCATCACATATGACACATGACTGGGACCATAGAGTGGGGCTGCTTAATATGAACAGGGGATGGGATTAGTAAAATGATGCAAAATGCATCTTCAGGGCAAAGCAAGGGGGTCACTTGAGCGCAACGAATGCAGAGCATTGCAGAGCAGCTGTTGGGATGCAGTGGGCGTTCCTTGACCCTTGCCCAGAATGCCTTCAAGTCGAAAATCCTCTGGGGAGGACCCAAATGCTAAGTTTAATGTCGTGAATCCCACAAAAAGGACAACCATGATTTGAAGATTAGCTAAGATTACTCCCAAAAATCTGTGGGGCGGTGATTAGTGAACCTCAGATGATTTCACCATCAATCATCAATCCTAGAAAACACCGTCTTTTTGGTTGGTTCTAATTTCCCTTGGAAATGGTGAATTACCCAATTTACCTGTGTTGTTTGTTCTCCATGTGACTCAAGCAACCTATTAGCTAAGGGACTTTCAGCGAAAGGCGCCCTTGGGGCAAGGAAAAAGCGTCCCTTGGCCCGTGATGTGTAGCCAGCCCTGGGGAGATCAAACTTTTTCAAAGCTGAGGGTGGGGTCTAGCTTGGGACATGAGGAAACATCTAGCCTTGGTGAGCCCTTGATGTTGAAAAGAACCGCCATTCCCGCATCGGTGTTTCATGTTTTAGTGATTTAATGTGCTATCTACTTGTGTTTTTGTTGCTCCTACTCCCTTTATTCTCCCTTCAATCTCAATTGCAGAACCATCGGATGGCATGTTGATCCAGGAACCCAGTGGAAGCTGGAAACCGGGGCGAAACTCTGTGGGAACATTTAAGGGAATCAACGCTTAAAAAATCGTAAAGTATGGAATCTGTAAACGCGGAAAGATGGAAAGATACCCCAAGTTCTTTGTTACAGAAGGCTCCGCAGATGTTGACCTTCCATCCCTTGCAGAACTCAGATCCCATCTCTGTTGGTTGCATCCTGGTGAAAAATCCCCAGTCCTTCAGCCGCTCTTGACCGGCTAAGAAAGCCAGGTTGCTGGTTGAATATGGTTGCAACATGTTGCAACTATTTTGTGCATTTGAATTTCCCAATATGAGGAAGTCAATATTTGTCTATATTTAATATTGATTTAGTTTCTCTTCGTTCGTTATTAGTCTGTATTTCGCCTCTAGGTTTTGTTTGGAACCTTGGTTAATTGGTCAATCATCATTATCCCTACTCAAATCGCCATGAATTGTGGTATATCCCATCTTCAGACACAACCAAATTTGAATACATTTGATATACTTGGTGAAATCGATCGCATTGTATCTGAAGTATTCTGAAGTATCTTGTCGTGGTTGCGAATCCTCAGTTCAGTATTGTGGTTGGTTACCGGATTGCTCAACCGTGGTTACTCATTGATGTTCCTATCGTGGGAACAACGCGCCCTCTATTGTATCCACATTGAAACGCCTGGCCTTAAGTCCGTTGATGTTCATCTACTGGATAGATAGATGGCTAGATGATCCCTAAAATGATCTAGGCAGGGCATTTTTCATACATTTCCACCCACCCCTCCCTCTGAAACAGCATTTATTGTATGAACTTTGTTTGGTAAAATTAAGAGATTACCTGGATCGATGGAATGATGGATCGATGGAATGATGGATGGATGGATGGATGGATGGATCCTACATATAAAATATTCGCATTATTGTTGGTTGAATCAGTTGAATCTCATTGAATGATAGTGAAATCCAAGGTTTTATGTCACGACCATGGCAGATCTGATCTGAGGCGCGCTCGGAGCGCAAGAAGAAGAAACGCGCGCAGCAAGAGTTGCAGGCGTGGGAGGTTGGATGGATATACTGGGGTAGATCCAGAAAGAGATACATATATGACTGTTAATACGTGTATATATATATACACATACAATTTTTGATATACATATACATATCATATATATACATAGTTATATTAATAATATATATATATATATGTATTCATTTTTCTATATAATATATGTGTGATATGATTTCTATGTATACATATATATATATATTGTGTGTTTGTTTATGTGTGTATCCCATATCGATTGGTTCTTTTGCCAGCGCATTCCATTTCGATGTTTCCGTGGAGATTTCGCCCATATCGAAAGGTGTTTCAACAAAGGGGAAAATCCGCCGCGGCTGGGCGATTTTCTATTATATCGTAATATAAGTAGTACCCTCTGGTAATTAATGGTGATTAATAATAGTTAATGGTGGTTAATGATGGTGATTAATGATGATTTCACTTACCTCTGGTAAACTAACAAAAAGCTATTGAAAATGGCCCAGTCGAAATAGTGGATTTTCCCAGCTAGAAAATGGTGATTTTCCATGGCTATGTTAAATAACCAGATGGTAATAGTAGTATAGAAATAACCAATAAAAATATTGGGGATTTATTATAAGTAATATCCATTATTAGTAATTAGCAATCCCCAATATCCATTATTAGTAATATAGAAATAACCAATAAAACAAATCCCAATAACATTTGTTTCGCATCCCAACAGTGTTTCTGTTAGATTCTAGATTGGTAAAGCTCAGTTTCCAAGGGAAATGTAGGAATAGAATACCATGTAGCTTTGACCCGTACCCATGGAGGTATTTCACAGGAATGAGGAAGCTCTTGATCAGCGCAATACCAAGATCTAAGGCAGTTGTGGTCTACCTACGCGATATATATATATACATACATCCTTATGTACATATTGAACAAACCTATATGTACGTATATGTACATACAATTATTATATATATATGATGTAGGTTGTATAAATGTATTGTATGACATATGTCGAAATCCGATTTGCCCTACATTTTCCTAGGCGATTCTAGCCACAAAAAAAACGTTGAGGCGCAACTGGGACAGCTGCATCAAGCGAAGAAACGGAAGCTTCAACAGGCGCTTAGCCGTTGTTATCGACGTGGAGATGGGCCGCTACACAGTGGAAATATGTAGAACTGGCCGGATAGGCCGGGGTTTAAATAGCAGTTGGTGTCGTCAGACATGGCCAGATGAGAATTCCCCGCACTAAAATGGAGGTCTTCATGGGAAAATCATTTGTAATCCAATAATTTGGGGTTTTGAATGAATCCAATATGTGAATCCAATGAACTGGCAGAATATATATATATATTGGAAAAATAGAAGTCCAAGAATTTGCCAATGATTTGCACATGGTTCAATTTCATGATGGTTCGTATACATTTGGTTATATCCCGGTATATGTAACGGTGTGCCCTTTCCATCTTGAATCGAAGATGGAAAGGGTTCAATTCACCATAATACACCACTGATTATTTCAGAAATAGATTTCAGTAGATATTTTCTAAATAGATCAAAAAACTGGAAAGAGATCCACTACTAATACTAATACAAACTATTTTAGATGGTGTATATCACCAGTATCTTTTTGGGGGACGCAGAAAGATATTCAGCTGGCGCTCCCACGGCACCAGGCAGGCGTGGCTACGGACAAGTGACTTGGACGATCAAGATTTCATTGGAAATCACCATTCTTTAGTAGGCAGATCATCGAACTAAATGACCATATTACATCATTTTGTAGTAGGCAAATCATCTATAAAAATGATCATTTTTCCTTACATATGTTTGTTTACTGAACGATATGTGTCATATGATCATATGCATCATATTTATATGATATGTTAATGTACAATAATACACAACTATGTCTAAATAAGTTAGAGGCAACTAGGAGTTGACTTGGCCTGTCATTGCAGCCTTCTTTGGGTGCCAGTGGTGAACGCCATATAGCAATGACGATGAACCATCAGATTTGTGTATCCAAATTGTTTGTAAAAACATTGAACCCCCATTGTTGGAGGTTTCCGATTCCTATCCGGAGTTTTTGATCATTGAATGGTCACCATTAAAAAAGTAGCGCCATTGAAGTCGCCATGTTGTTGAGGAGCACAGGCTTCGCCCAAGCGATCAGTGGAAAATCTCGAGTGAACGAGGACGAAATTCGATGGGAAAATCCCATGGGAAATCCTGTTTTCATCCCAATGATCAACTCTAAAAGTGGGAAATTAGTAAGCAAAATCTTCACTGAGGTGATTGATATTGGATCAATAGAATGGTTGATGCGTTTGTTTCGTGATATCCGAATTTGCACGAAGATTGTGGTTGAATGGGATGTGGAGTTCACACCTTGTCCAACTGTGCTTTGGTGGAATTGTTTTGCGAGGTCACAGCCAGGTCAGCCAGGTCATGTTGCGCGTTTCCGTGGCTTTGCTCATGAGGTACCCCCAATTCCAGTGAAGGTTTTTCTCATGTGTAGATGGCACAAGGCATGTCTGGATGTTGTCCAATGTGGCCAGGCCACAAACATCAGATCCAGGAATCAGATTGAATCAGCACACATTCCCAATTGCCATAAAATTGGGTAAAATCTCTAGAACTTCAGAGTGAAATCCGCATGAAGTTCTGCATCAGGAAAATCTACTGTGGGAAGCCGAGAAGAGAGGACCCAGGGGTCATCTGTTTTCGTGACCCTGACGGTTATGGTGGTGATCATCACAAGCATCCCAAGCATCGCAAGCATGATGATGATGATGATGATGATGATGATGATGCTGATGCTGATGATGATGCTGATGATGCTGATGATGCTGATGATGCTGATGATGCTGATGATGCTGATGATGCTGATGATGCTGATGATGATGATGATGATGCTCATGGTGATGGTGATGGTGATGGTGATGATGATGATGATGATCATGATGATGATGATGATGATGATGATGATGCTCATGGTGATGGTGATGATGATGATGATGATGCTGATGATGATGATGATGATGATGATGATGATGATGATGACGATGCGGAGGATGATCGTGATGGTGATGGTGACGATGACGATGACGATGCGGAGGATGATGATGATGATGGTGATGATGGTGGTGATGGTGGTGATGGTGATGGTGGTGATGGTGATGTTGATGATGGTGATGATGGTGATGATGATGATGATGATGATGATGATGATGCTCATGGTGATGGTGATGGTGATGATGATGATGATGATGATGATGATGACGATGCGGAGGGTGATCGTGATGGTGATGGTGATGGTGACGATGACGATGACGATGACGATGCGGAGGATGAGGATGATGATGATGATGATGATGATGATGATGCTCATGGTGATGGTGATGGTGATGGTGATGGTGGTGATGGTGATGGTGATGGTGATGGTGA
>Ga0126342_10012000_pt1 | contig 15468 bp, 10 predicted proteins | sample Cyp1metagenome_FD_92528 | JGI IMG/M metagenome (GOLD analysis project Ga0126342, IMG submission 92528) | Coral microbial communities from Lord Howe Island, Old Settlement Bay, Australia - Cyphastrea 1 metagenome | ecosystem: Host-associated > Invertebrates > Cnidaria > Coral ...
AATCTGTACCAGGCCAAAGGTCTACATATCTTTACGTACTGACTGCAGGCAATTGTATATAGACCCAGCGTGTAGGGTCTACAATGCAACCCCCAAGGCCCCTAGCTAGTACCTGAGGGTATAGAGATATGACATATGACATACACCATTTCTGGATTCATTTGTCACGTGGATTTACCATAGATTTACCAGTCAAGAAATGACCTTCGCTGCAGAATGAGAAAACCATCGATTTCCCCATACAATTCCTATCGATTTCCCAGAGATTTCATAGATATCATAGATTTCCCATAGCTTTCCCATTTTTCCCATGGATTTCCCTATAGATTTCCCTATAGATTTCCCTATAGATTTCCCAAAGCTTTCCCATTTTTCCCATGGATTTCCCTATAGATTTCCCATAGCTTTCCCATTTTTCCCATAGATTTCCCATAGCTTTCCCATTTTTCCCATGGATTTCCCCGTAGATTTCCCATAGCTTTCTCATTTTTCCCACAGATTTCCCTATAGATTTCCCTATAGGTTTCCCATTTTTCCCATGGATTTCCCTATACATAGATTTCCCATAGCTTTCCCATAGCTTTCCCATTTTTCCAATGCATTTCCCTATAGATTTCCCTATAGATTTCCCATTTTCCCATGGATTTCCCCATAGATTTCATCTCCGCCGTGACTCTTTCGTCGTCCCATCGTAACTAGCGTCGTAACGCCAGGAGCTGAACATCAACGGCATTCGCTTTCGAACCTTCGATCTGGGCGGCCATGAAACTGCCCGGCGTATCTGGAAGGCCTGCTTCGCCGTTGGGAAGCGGGAAGTGCAAGGGCTAAAACTATGGGGAAAACTATGGGAAATCTATGGGAAGGGCTAAAACTATGGGAAATCTATGGGAAGGGCTAAAACTATGGGAAAACGGTGGGAAGTGCTTGGGAAGTACCTGGATTTCTGGGTAACATGGGATAAACTTATTGGAAAACGATGGGAAAACAACATGGAAAATCGTTTTTAAGCGCTAGTATTTGTTGAGTCATGATATGCCACAATTGGGTTTTTGTTTTCTGTTGCGGGTTCGGAATCCGAACTTATCAACTGGGATATACATTTGGAAGGTCACAAAGTTCCCTCTCAAGATGGCAATAAATTAGGTAAACGAGGGTATACCCCATTTTAACAGTCACCCAAAAGAGTAGGACAAATTCCCGATGTTCATTGGTTAATCCGTGTCTTTCATGCTTGAAACCTGTTCCATATACATATATATATATATATCTGGCATGTGGGGATCCCACCAAGCACTGATCCTTGTGACCCCCGGGTTTGCTTCACCCTTTTTGTGAAGCAATGAGTCACTCTCCGGTGTCCCGGGTGTCCCCGGGTGTCGGGCCGGGGTGACCGTTCCCGGTGAGGACTATTTGTCGGCGGTCGATGGCATCATTTTCTTAGTGGATGCAGCAGACCGTACGCGCTTCCAAGAGGCCACCGGGCTCGGTGGTTCCAGTGGCGATGGCTGCCATGCAAAGCGCACTTTGATACTCAAGGCAATAGGCAATATGTATATATATATATATACATATATATGTACATGTGTATATACATATGTATGATATATATATATGTATATATATACAATATATATATATATATATATATCATATATATAATATTTTTTTGGGCAATATATTTACAATTTTGTTTGTCTAGATGTATACATACACGCTTTCATAGGTGGGACTTTGTAGCTTGCACTTTCAGGCGGCAGAAGAGTTGGGCCGCCTCCTAGACGACCCAGCGCTGGCGAGGGTGCCCTTTGTGGTGCTAGGCGGGAAACCATCTATGCAAATGAGGATACTAAGGAGGATATAACATATAAATACATATAACGTATATATATATATATATAAAGATAACCAACAAGATTGGAATAGAATTGGATATAATTGGATAGTGTATATATACCCACTGAGATGTTATTAATGGGTCTGTCTTTTTCAATGGTCTCTTTTCCCTGGAAAATGACGATGAACCAATAAATTTAGAGTTCTCGAGTCCATAAATGTCTATGTGATGGCTAACATGTGGCTTTATATGGTACAGTTGCACAAATTTCCTTGCTGAAAATGACTGGTAATGCTTGGTATGGATTGGTCAGTTTAGCAGGACATCTACAAATACCATCCAGTATATCATGGTAAGTAGTAACTGTTTTTGTACTAATTATCTACAATCCAAATTGGCATTTAATTCCATTAGGTTATTTAAACATATTTAATCAATCTAACTTTAGGTGCCAATTATGGGGATTAAATGACCCAGAACCATATATTGGATTGTTGATAGTCAATAATGATACTGTGGATTTTGGATCTTCTTGGTCATTATGATCTTCTCGAGAATGAAATTCTGGGGGTACTGTACCTAACAATCCAATTGTATCAACAAACCAATTCCTAGGGACCCAATTGTTCAGTATCAACAATCCAAATTTGCGCCATACCCATACCAACCATCATGTTGGCTGTGAATGCAATTCTTCAATCCCGATTAATGGGGATCACAATATTCTCAGGGAAATGAATTTACTGGGATTTTTGCCCAAGCACAATCCACTAATGGAAGATATATATATATATTAGGACGGCGAACACGGGATTTAGCAAACAACTCATAGATATGTTGGATGTTTTTTTTGGGTTCGCCACTGAGGACTAAAAACCAGCGAATCTGACTGGGTAGTTGAGAAACCAACGTCTGCAATGCCAGCTTTTGATGGGGAGATAATGTCCGACATATGTATATATATATGTTTACATAATATGTATATATATATATAGTATTAACTCACTCCAGATCATGTTGGTTGTTTAATGTTTTCTGTGCAAGGTATCCACGATTTGCCATGAAATTCAAGAAGTCCATCAACTCATACTTGAGAATTCAACTAACAATCATAGGATCTCGACCATCAAGAGAAGGAGTATAACCATATACTGTAGAACCAAGAAATTATAGTCATTAAGCCACCAAAGACTGGGTGTAAAGCAGCGAAGATAAGGGAAACCACCAACAACAAATGTGACTTGAAGATTACAAGATACCCCCTGGTAAACGTTTCCATAACTATGGAAAGATCCACCATTTTCAACATTTTCAAAGGGTAAATCCACTATTTCGACTGGGCCATGGCTTCAATAGCGAACTGTAACAGTCATTACCAGAGGGTATTATAAGCAGGAAAGAAGCATCAAACATGTGGATTATGGCGGTGAAATCCCTACAGCTACAACTTGGCGAACGAAGAATGACTCAATTGGCCTTATGATAAATCACACACACACACACATCCATATCCATATCCATATCCACATATACATATATATATATACATATATATATATATATATGTATATTATATATATGTATATATATACATATATATATATACATATATATACATATATATACATATATAATATACATATATATATATATATATCCCATATGTTTCATTGAACATCATCCCATGTTCTTGCTAAACGTTTAGAAACCCCCTGCCCAGTTCCAAATGGGCAGGCAACAAGATCGACATCCCGGTGGCAGCCTCTGAAGACGAGCTGCGACATTCCCTTGGACTCTACACCCACATGACGTCAGGCCATGGGGAACCCATGGAAAACCCATGGAAAACCCAGGGAAAACCCATGGAAAACCCATGGAAAACCCATGGAAAACCCATAGTGCCCTGCTCACTGATCTACAAAATGGTGGGTAAACTCGACATCTATATAAACGTTTACAGGAGGGTAAAAACCAAATATTTGATGGGGGTTTAGTTCGTGATATGGTGGTGGGATTTAATGGATATATACATATATATATACACATAATGCGGAGAACATGGGACTGGAATATGCATCACCCAGAATATGAAGTCTTGTTTTTTTCAAAAAATAGAGAATTTACCACCAATAGTGGCAATTTGCATGGCAAAATCCAAGGATAAACCACAGGAGTTTGAGGTTCTTATCGTTTGGACGAAGCCATAAATCTGCATGGTCCAGACCCTGAAATATGAGACTAATTCATCAGATATAGCCATGCCAAGCAAGATACAAAAACAAAAAACGGAATATTGACCAGGTAGGATAAACATAAATAAACTATAATAAACTCTATATATACCAGGAACCTCCAGCGTCACTTAAATTTATGCCCCAGTACCCTTTCGATACCTAAATCAACAAGTCGTCACCTAAATCACCTTTTCGTTTTCGTAAAAATATTCCCCGAGCACAATTTTGCAAATCGAGCGCTTTTCCTTCCAACAGCGCATTTAAAGAACTCTTCAGCCTGCTGCCTACTTTTATCTGAGCCGTGGCTACTTGTCATTAAATGTGTGCAATTCTCCAGGGATGAACATTTTTTGCAAGACCCACACGCTCAAAAAGGTCGCGCAAAAAATGTGCAAAACGGGCACAAATCTGCGCAAAAAAGTGCAAACGGGCGCAAATCCAAAACAAGTTTCCTCTAAACCCCAAAGGATTTCTCACGCATGTCTATTTGTGTTTGTCTGAACACCCCAATATTTGCAGAGAAAAGTGCCAAACCACGGCTCGTAAAAACCTGTGACGCGCAGATTTTTCAAAAAGGAACACTTTTTCCTTCACGAGCGTAAACGTGCGTTTTAGGGCAGAAACTCAACGTCATGTAAATTTACGTTACTTTGGAGGTCCTAGGTATAATATAACATATATGTGGAAAATCAACCATGTGTAGATGATTTTCCTGGGGAAACTATAGGTTGTCCACATCTACGTTACTTTACCCTAGGGTTTTGATATAGCCACGGTAATCCAACATGGCTAACTGGAAAATCTCAATGAGAAATGAAGCCTTTAATGGGATAATGATCGAACAAAATGGTGGATTTTGCCATGATGCTTGATTACTGGAGTGTATCTCATGATGTAGAAGTATTAGGTTATATATGCTTATATATATATTTATATTGAGAACATATCAATAATTTTCAGATCAGACCGTTGCTTGCCTGGGAGGCAAGTACGTGACCAAGGGAGAGGCATCCGTGAGACCTTTGGAACTCTTCATGTGCTCCGTGGTGAAGCGTGACTTGCAACGGTCGATCGAATCCTGCTGGGTCGATCCCTCACCATTGATGGTCAGTACTGGGAAGCCAACCAAAACGGAACGCTAAAAATGTCTTGGTGAAAAATCTCTGATTCAGCCAACCTTGGTCAATGGCGTCAGTGGCAGGATTACGTCTCCTATCCTGCTGCTGTTACATTTCTAATAGCTATTGATCCGTTTTTGTGAGTTATGATCGATTCTTCAACTCACCATTTAGAAGATTGATGTAAAAAAAATGCAACGTGATGTAACATCATAGATAGACAGATAGATAGATAGATAGATCGATAGATCGATAGATCGATAGATCGATAGATCGATAGATCGATAGATCGATAGATAGATAGATAGATAGGTAGATAGATAGATAGATAGATGGCTAGATGGATAGATAGCTAGCTAGATAGATAGATAGAGATAGAGATAGCGATAGAGATAGAGATAGATAGATAGATAGATAGATAAATATAGTAAACAGATATACTAAACATATATACTAAACAGATATACTAAATAGATATACTAAATAGATATACTAAATAGATATACTAAATAGATATACTAAATAGATGATTATATATATATTTATATACTATATATATACTATATATCTACTATATATATACTATATATATTCTATATATATACTATATATATACTATATATATATATACTATATATATATACTCTATATATATACTATATATATACTATATATATATACTCTATATATATACTATATATATACTATATATATACTATATATATACTATATATATACTATATATACTATATATACTATATATACTATATATACTATATATACTATATATACTATGTATACTATATGTATACTATGTATATATATATACTATATATACTATAAATACTATATATCTACTATATATCTACTATATATATACTATATATAGTATATATACTATATATACTATATATACTATATATACTATATATGATATACAGTTTATATACATTCTCAATACCCAACAGCACGTCAAGTCGCAGTCGCCAAGGCATGGGATATGCAGAGGCCTTTGACTGGCTGGCGAAGCTTGTGGCATGGCGGAGGAACTGGGCACGGCAGGTTGGTACAGTTGGAGCCATGGATCTTTTGGGAATATCATGGGAAATCATCTTTAACTGGGAGTAAATGGGGATATAACCATGATAGACCCATGACAAAACTAGGGGTTTGATGCTGTTAAACTGTTAAATAGTGTAGCTATATAGAGGAGCTGTTTTTTTTCATAATGTAACTATAGGAGATCATGGGACACGTACACAGAGAGGGATACTACATGGTCATGGGGATATGGCTAACCAACTTGACATTAAGAGCGATAAATCTGATCGCTTTGGGATGAGCATGAAACCATAACTTGAAACATAAGTTGGTTGGTTGTTAGGACTACACCTATAGAGGTTTTATGGTGATAACATGTGACAACTTTGTTGTTCCGGAGAGGTTTCCAAACATAACGGACCCCTTTTTTGCAGGCATTGAAGGGCGAGAACGGGATGTTGGTGCCATGGTTTTGCAACAAAAACCGTATGGGGTTTGCCCAGAAATGGATGTGCCACAGCTTGGAGGTACACAATCCCAAATTGAAACATCTGTTCATGCGGCTTGAAACCGGTGGCAACCATACAGTAAGATAGGATTGGAACCCCAATTTCAGGATTTTCAGAAAGTCCAGTTATGAAATATAGGGGGGGGCGGAACTTACCCACAAAATCTGGGCTTTAATCTCCAGGAAAAAAAACAGGGAGATAGCTGATAAACATGTAAATGATGGTTGGTTGATATCAGTTACATTGTTCGGGGCCCAAGAATCTGGGACTTGATGGCACGCTTCTGTATCTTTTCCATACACTTCCTATAATGCCGGGGAAAGTTCACGGGTCGCGAAGGTAAAGATGTAGAGACATGACCTTGATCGTAGTTGGAAGCTGGGTTTGTTCTTCCCCCACTTTAGGACATGTTGAGATAATTTTTGGATATACTGTGGATGGTTACGAAATCCTTCACCAGTATAGATGGTAAACATCCCAGTATAATCCCACCCAAAATCCCATGAAATTCACTTGGTGTTTCATACTTACCAATAGTTACCACTTGGTGCAGGATTTCCCAACCATGCTTCCTGCTGCACGTCTGTGCAACAGCGATCATCGCTGACTTCGAGGTTTGAAGATTTGCTACGCTGGATGTAGCAGAAACCGCGCCGGGGTGCGTCGCGGTGACATGATGTGAGGCTGTCTTTCGGTAGCACCCAATGGACCTTGAGAAGAAAGGATTCCCATAGGATCCATGGTGCTGGTATATATGGTGACATAGATCCCATCAATATACCCCAGTCATGTTAGCATATACCCCAGCACCATGGATCCTATGGGATTGGATCCCAGAAAAATTTTGCGACACAAATAGGGTTCCACGAAGTGATCAGTTATGATCTTAATTCATGAGAATAAAAAAAAGTTCGCGGAAAAAGCTCATGCAGAAACAGACATTTCCTGCTTGACGCACACCCAGCCATATTTCTTGGGAACGGTGCTGTCCCAACCGCGCTGGTGGTCACTGAGCTTCTGGGAAGCCCCACATGACCTGGGTCCTTGGAAAACCCCACCAGTCGGGGCATGCTTTCCCCAGTGAGATATCCCCCAACCGTGTGTCAAGTCCAAATTTATGCCCCTCAACTTGGTAAGGTTTCAGCCGGGTCTTCCCGAAGGAGCTTGGTCTCTCAAGAAAAGCATCTTGAAGATCCGCAAATTCGAAGAGGGTCCAGCGCTCCGCTTTTTGGCGCCGAAAAACCGCAACTGTGAGGAACGCCTATATCATTGCTGGGTAAAGCGACTGCAGGGTTTCCTCCTTGGTACATAGTGTTCCCCAAGAGACGTCTGACAGGCAGCTAGCTTGTTTATCATGTTTGGGTACCTTATGTATTAATAGTATAATAGTGTAGAATTATTATATTATATTATATTATTATATATGATTACATTATGATATGATATATATATATATACATAATTGTGTATATGTATATATATATATATATATACTGTACGTCTAGGACATCGCACAGTGTGATCAAAAAGCGGACCGCGATTTGTGCAGACCGCCCTTGCAATCTTTGGTCGCCCCTGGTGATGAAACATCTGTTGGGTGTTGAACACTTCGAGTTGCATCCCAGGTACTAAGTGGGTGAAAAACAGGTTGCCGAAGGAGTCCAAATCCCATGGCCCGGCACACCTCTCCCCTTGTTGCGGTTGCATTAATGCATATAATGTGGCCTCACCAGTTATAAGTTGGTGTGTAAACCCCAAAAAAACTATAGTGACTATACTTATAAGATGTTATCTGTATTATATATAGCACTTATTGGAGTTTTGTTCACCAACTTAGCTATCTAGGGCTCCCACCTTGCTGGTGATTCAAAAAGGTCGGTGTGTCCGGTCCAAAAAAGGTCCCGATGAATTCATCACCAGAGACGCCACGTGCCTGGCATCGACGCTCCAGGCATGCCATCGTTGTGACTTCAGTAACATACTGAAACATACTGAAACATACTGAGACAGAAACATACTGAAACAGACATTATTACCCTCTGGTAAACATACAAAAAGCTATTGAAAATGGCCATAGAAATAGTGAGTTTTCCCATGAAAAATGGTGATGTTCCATAGCTACGTTAAATTACCAGAGGGTAGTTCAGCATTTGTTCCAGACAATCACACTTTCTGAAGTGAACTGGTTAACTAATAGTCAGTGGGATTCTACTCATTGTATCTAGGTTATAACATGTTATAATCGCTGTAGAGCCAGCAGTTTCAACAACCCCCAGTCTGCCAGTGGCATATCATCTGGGAAGCTCATGGTTCCTGGGACTGAACACTCACCTCCATCCCGGGGCCCAGAATTTGGCAAAGAGCTATAGAAAGTGTGTAACTGAGTTTACTTCATTTAGCTATTTAGCTTTCATAACATGTCATAATTATAGTTGCTTCCATAACTATAGTTATATATCGAAACCAGGATTACAAAGCCAAACTTCTACATTCCTGGAGCGCAACATGACAGAGAGAGTCAGTGTTCGCCATGTTCCGGAAGGGTACCAAAACTGTGCCATTTCCTTTTCCTCCGTCGTGCAGATCGCGGAGAGAAAAAGAGTCGTAGGGTTTTGGATTGACTTGAAGACCTGGCAACTTTCCGCTTTCAAATGTCACTTTTTGACCTCGTGGGGCCCCACATATTGAAGCGGAATGTCTCCTTGTTAAATATGTTTTGGTTTGGATACGTATTTGTAGGGTCTCTAGGCATCTTTGACCTTCATGGCTTTCAGGATGTCAAAAGCCAGTAACCACATCATGATGCAGATGATGATGGGTGGCTGTTGGTTTTCAGCACATCATGTTCTATCTCTACTTCCATCCTATAACCTCCATTTTGCTACAAGTGTCCATGGATATTGCCATTGATATACAATTTATATATATATATATAATTATATATATAATTATATATATATATATAATTTAATGTATATATAATCATTAAACCTTGCATTTTCAAACTCATTCTCTAGCGTTTGTGTTTCAGATTATTGAATGAATTGCCAAAGTCATTTTCCGGGTGTTTTCTGTCAGATTCATTTTTGGATGTTTTGCGACCGTAAACCATGACCCTATCCCACTCTCGTGCCAAGTTGGTTAGGTGCTGGCCGCCCTTGTGACTGTCTTCATGGAAGGATCCGGAATTTGTCGGGATCTTCTGTTGGAAGCTGAGATGGTTCAGATGCTTCAGATGAAAACAGGCTTTTTGAAGCCTTCGTGTTCATGAATTTCATGTTTGTAGTTTCACAACATTGTAATTTAACATTATAGACTTACAGTAATGTCAACCCCGGATTAATAAACCATGGTTTATGGAAAAAAAAGGGGGGTACTCCTATGGTCATTTCATCTAATACTTAAATGGTACCCTCCCAATTCAACAGCCGGGCTAGGGTTTATTAATCCAGGGTTGACAAAAAATCAGTTTTGCGGCGACCCGCTGTAAGTCGGTCCCGAAAAAATTGCAGGTTTTTTTCGGTAGCCCCAATTGATTTTGGCACACGTGTTCCAATAATTTGGATGAATGGTTTATTGGTTTACCTGCCTGGTTTAGCCTCGGGTAATCAAACGTGGCTGGCTGGAAAATCCATGGCTTGAATCATTTACAGTGTACAGATTATTTCTCCATGAAAATCCCCATTCCAACGGAGATTTCTGAATTCCCAGCTAGCTACGTTTGATTGCCGGAGGCTCCCGAGGGTATCGCCATTTGCTGGTTGCATCTCCGTTCTGGTCCAACTTTCCATTCTTTATGGTCCTTATCCTCACTTGGTGCTGTTGATGCTTATCACTACATCAGGTTCTGTCAAATGTCAAATCAGTGGATTTAGGGCTACACCATTTTTTGAGATCATACTACCTTGATAATTACTATATTTAGAATTCATACTATCTTCATTGATCTATCCTCCGATTTTGCAGCGAACAGGGCAAGAACATGCATTAAAACTCAGCCCAAGAATGGGATCGTGCTACCTCCCCAGGGGCCACAAGAAGACACACACACACAAAAGATATCAACCAAAAATACGCCACGTGTTTTCTGAAAAAACTATGGAAAGATCCACCATTTTTAATGGGACAATCAACTATTTCTATGGCCATTTTCAATAGCTTTTTGTATGTTTACCAGAGGGTAATAATGTCTGTTTCAGTATGTTTCTGTTCCTTCTCCCCAAGTTGTCCTCCATGTTTGGTCGGTTTTTTAATATGGATAGCGATGGATAGCGATCAACAGTTATAGCTCGGCGGATCGTAGAGTCTGGTCGTGGGGGGTACCCATATGTGCCATGGTCAGAACATGGCTTACCCTCTGGTAATTTGTTACATAGCTATGGTATAGATGGCCCATAAAAATGATGTTGATTTACCCATTAATAGCATGGTGATGTTCCATAGTTGTGTAAACGTTTACCAGGCCGGGTCTCTTTTAAATCAGTTGGTGATGGTCATCTCCCCATTAAAATAACGGTTTATATTAACCCTTTATGTAAGCAATCCCGGAATCACAATCCTGGGATGACCATACCCCCTATACCATGTTTGTGACCATGTATCATATCAAGTTGGTTTGTTGTATTCCATGAAATATCCCTTCATAATCACATACACATTTATTATAGTTGTGTGCGTTGTTTTTTTCCATTACATCTCATATTCCATGACATACACAATTTAGACATGTGATGAACACCAATGTCTTATCATCTACGCTTATATCATCACCCATAAATGTGAACCTATAATTTCTGTTCAACCTAATCATAGGTTAAGTGATGTTAAATCACATTTTTCATATTTTAATGATGTTAAATGATGTTAAACGATGTTAATGATGTTTTTCATGTCTAAAAATGTCTAAACATCACCTCTTTAGCCGCTCTCCGGTGAGGTCACTGGTTAGAAACAAACTCAGGTCGTGGGGCCAGTTGTGGCGTTTCATGATCAGCGCTTTGCTCTTCACCATTGCCTCTGGCTTGGCCGGGAGACCTTGAAATGCGAAGAAAACTGGTGATTTAGCCTTGAAATCCATGATGAATGAGGGATCAACATGGATCATTAATCAGTTAGATTCAGTTGGATAGCTGCTGGGTCATAAAAGATGCAGTGAAGCAAACAACATCCCAAATATTTCAAAAGTCCTACTTTGAATCTGGAAAAATAGGATATAAACGATATATACCTTTGAATCTTTCGATTCTAATACAACTTATATATATTTGGATATATATATATATATACATATCGTTTATGGAATGAACAGCTACATAAGTATCGAACATGGGATTAACAGAGCCGGATTTAGGCATCAACAAACGGGTGAAACATATGGAGATTCAACGTACAAACATGGTGTGTGTGTGTGTGCGCTTGGATTTTGGTAATATCATCACAGAACATGGTTGGGATTATGTTGGCCAATTAATTACTCAATAAACAATGGATAGGATTTTTATGAATATACCCATAAACATTGATGGTAGTTATTATGCATAGGGATCGTATGGATCATATAGGTATCTAGGTCAATAATGAATATGTTTTGTTGTTGGTATGGCTTGATTTTCTATATACAATTATAATATCACCCTTTAGATATTCCTTGTAAACCAGCAGAACCCGGGTACCGCTTTTAGAGGCAGTTCAGTTTATAACGATTTCATTTCTGAACATGAGACATAGAAAAGGGAGGGCTTTATAAAATGCATGCATTTTTGACATACCGATCGTCGTTCTATAATCTAGCCCAATTTTTGGGGCTATACAATGACAAATCCAAGTAACAAGAACAAAACCTAACCCTGGGTCACAAAAACAATTATATAATGGTCCTGTGATCGGTCTATACATGTTAGAATTAAAATGCCTATTCCGGCCTATTCCCAAAAGAATCATCCGGACATGCCATTATTCTGGTCGGGCGGTTATAACATGTCCAATATGGTCTGTTTCATAATCCTTGATCTTTTGCCAATTTGTAAGGTTTTACTTTGGAAAAAAGTGCCCGGACAATAGGCATTTTATAACTTCAAGAAGTGCAATTTTATAAAAGCGGCATGTCGGAATTGCCATTTTTTAAGGAATTGTCAATTTACAAGGGTAATCCTTATAAAGTGGCGCCACCCAGGTTCCAGGTAATCTTACAAGGGGGATATTATATGATATTATAATAGTGTTGCGATGGTGAAATATTAAGAAACACTTGTGTGGGTCTAGTGGTCAAACACCTACAGCCAACATAAATTTACTGTATTCGATCACGAAACAAAAATTGGGCGTTAGCCAAAACAACCTAGACAACCATGTTTTGGCCAACGACAATGGAGACTTAATCAATGTTGACTTAGCTAGTGTTAGACAACAACCACGTTTCTTTTAATCAACCTTGCGCAGCAAAGATAGCACAGTAATAAACAAATATGCTGACTTGACGTGACCAACAGAAATGGAATTTAATGTCAAATGATAAATCAAACAATGAACTGGCTGGTGGTTTCTAGAAAATCTGTTGGATCCTTCATGTATTTGTTTGATTTTGTTTGTACTTGTCGATTTGTCCATTCTTTGTTTATAGGTTTCTGTTCCCAAAAACCCATGGTTTCAGCGAAGTTGAAAGCGCCCAGCCAGAGGTGTTGATGGCCTATTGCATCCGGACGAGTCCTATGGAAGTGGTGCCCGTTGCGGCGTAGCGTACCCCGTTTGCCATGCTTAATTCAACATGAACTGAGAGATTTGGGGGTACCTTTTCTTGACACAAACGCACATGTATGATATGAAAATTTATATATTACAACATATATATATATATTATATCATATATATATAATTGTGCAAAAGCATTCAATGCATGCGCGCGTGTGTGTGTTCCACAAACTGCAGTGCATTGTGTTGCTTAGCGTTTCATCACAAACAACAAAAATCTCTTGGATTGACAATCCACAACAGGGATGATATTGTGATGCCAAAGAGCCCAAACTTTCTGTAAAATTGGCAAAATTCAATCAAGTCCACATTCTGACATGGGAAAAATCATGTTAAACCATGGCCGATGCTAGGGGTACCAAAGTTTGGGACATGAAGTGACACCCCTTGGCGGCCCTGTGGTCGCCTGGATGTTGGTTTTCTAGACTTCGCTTGGATGCCTTGGTATCCCCTGCTGTTCAGATTTTTCAACTCAAGATATGGGGGTTTCTTATCATGTGGGATCCCCAGTCGCCACCATGGGTTTGAAGTCACTAAGTCATGGTCAGGATGGTCAGGACCTGAATGATTTACGGGTACTCGTAGCATCACGACGTCTCGGAAGCATCTATATCTCTTCGTCATGTTCCCCCCATTTGGAAATTCATAGGTCGACTTCATCATACTTCACCCTCTCCAGGATAGGGCCTGGTGGTTCAACCCCGCCACTGAAAGCCCAAATATCCATGGCACTGGGACATCGTAGAGGTCAAAACTTGGCTCTGATTTGGGCTCTGGAATCCCTGTCGTAACACGCGGCCTGAGTCTGAGGGGACTTGGGTGCCTTGAGCGCCCACTATCACTAACCTTTCCAGAAAAGAAAACATACCGAAGCCACATTGCCAATGATCATGCTTGTTTGTCATTGCCTGGGGATGAGAAACAGATGAGAAAGGGACCGAGAAAGGGATCTAGCACACTGAGCCTTTCATGCGTACAGTAAATTGAAACCCTTAGTAGGAATTCACATGTGCAAGCTATGTTCCAAAAACTTTGCCAAGTACTTGAACAGCTGGATAGACTCCACCAAGCTAAGCACATCAACTAACCTCTTTCGCTGGAGGGATGTGCCATGCTCGCAGCGTTTTCAGATGTTCCACTGGAAATCGCTCTGGCGAATCTGTGGACGACACTGTCAGCTCTCCAAGGCTCCGTTGTTCCTCTTCTTCGCGACCGTCGGGTCGCTCTGGTGTCACCACATTATCTTTGATGTTCCGAAGACTGGTGAAGCAACAGATTCAACCGCTTTTTGGAGCACTTCTTTCCCGATTTTTAATCTGACCAATCTCAGCTGGGTCTCCGAAAGCCAAAGCCAGAAAGCGACGGCCTTTGCGGTTTCACGCAGGTCCTGGCCTTTCGCTGAGGAGTGGAATCCCCGAATCCAATTTCAGGAGCTGATTGAAATGGTGAACGAGACGGAGACAGACGAGGACGAGACAAATGAAACGACGCCGATGCTCCAATCTTTGTTGCTGCGGCTGGGTGCTTGTTAAAGAAAAGCTTATAGTATATTTTTCTCCAGCTATATATTATATTATATTATATTATGTTATATTATATTACAGTATATTATATTATGTTACATTATATTATATGATATTATGTTTTATATTGTATTATACTATATATCATATTATATTTTATATATGATATTATATAATATAATATTATATTAATGTAGGATACAGATTAGTGTAGGGCCCCCCCCCCTCCCCCCTCAACAAATTTAGGATACACAATAGTGTGGAAATTACAAGGGACCGGGCCGGGGTACACAATTGTGTGGAATCAAAAAAAATGATAGATTTCAATTTACTTTGAACTGATTTCAATTTACTTTGAATTGATTTCAATTTACTTTGAATTGATTTCAATTTACTTTGAATTGATTTCAATTTACTTTGAATTGATTTCAATTTACTTTGAATTGATTTCAATTTACTTTC
>Ga0126342_10012001_pt1 | contig 15467 bp, 14 predicted proteins | sample Cyp1metagenome_FD_92528 | JGI IMG/M metagenome (GOLD analysis project Ga0126342, IMG submission 92528) | Coral microbial communities from Lord Howe Island, Old Settlement Bay, Australia - Cyphastrea 1 metagenome | ecosystem: Host-associated > Invertebrates > Cnidaria > Coral ...
ATTGGGTTAATACCAATGGGGTGAACCTAAAATCCGCTAAGCTGCAAGCTCTGTTTTGAACCAACGCTATCGGGCAGATCGATGATATATACAATACATGGTTTTACTGCAGGAGTTTTTACATTCTTGTCTATTCTTGTCACCTTGTCTTGTTAGAAAAGCAACATCAAAAAAATCAACGACCATGAATTGGAAGGCTGCGTCGCTGCGTTCCTGCGAAGGCATCACACTTGGACCTTGGGCCCGTGGGCCCCCAGAGACACAGGTTGAAAGGTTTCACGAAACATGAACGAGTGGTTAAACATGTTGAGAAATGTTGACAACGAAAGCATACGAAAGCCATGGTGAAACCTTACCAGGCAAGCCTCTTGTTAAGCATACGCAAGCCTATCCCAGGCCATCCGTTGAGACTTCGGTTGACTTCGAGATGCCGACGGCTTGGTGCCGGGGCCACGAAGGCCATGGACACGCAGCCAGCGCAGAAGAGCGCGAGGATCACGTTATCTGAGAACGACTTTCCGGCGACACTCCGGGTCGAGTCTATGAGTCTATAAGTCTGGGAATTCATATATTGGACAAAGGTACAGAACACAGAACATACCAGTTTGTACTAAGATGATCTAAGATGATCTAAGATGATCATAGATGATCTATAATTTCATACTGCAGTGTTTCGATACATTTCGAAAAGAGTGTTCTGATTCTTTGACAGTTCTGACATGTTCTGACTTTGAGGCCCTGGCAAGAAGCCATCGCTTCGCTGTGTGATGTCCTTGTGTGCACACAGCCAGAGCCAGGCAGAGGGCAGACGAAACATGACGAAACGAGATCCGTTTCAGAATTCTGTAAATTCTGGGTTTCAGAATATTTTGGGCTTCAGATTTCGTTTTGGAATTCCAAAAAGACTCTGTTTTTGCGAAGTTGAATGCGAAGGGATGAAAAATTGCACAAAACTTCCACTTTTCTTTCTCGCATTTGATGGCACCAAATCCGGCTGACATGCTTGTGACTAGAGCTCAACCAAATGCAAGATATGCGAGATATGCGAGCTTTGAAGCTTCTAAGCATTGATGGCTGATCAGGTTCTCTGCTTTGTGAGATCTGACAGGCCGAGGAGGAGACATTGAGCAAGAGCTTTTGTGTTTGACACCAAAGACTCCGAACATTAGCTGTGCATAGCTGTGCAGGATCTTCTGCGTAAAACTCGCAGGGACCCAAAGTGTGGACCCACACAGAGGACCCAAAGTGTGGGAGATGAGATGATTTCCTGACCTCAAACATTCTTAGACATTCAAGAAAGACCTTGAACATCCTTGAACATCCTTGAACATTTTAATGATATTTTTTATGCTTAAACAGTCTCCATCTGAATTCTGCGTCTGCGTCTTAGAATGTGGACCATGTGGACCATGTGGACCATGTGGACCATCTCCATCTCACGCATCGGCCGACGGCGACGGTCCAGGCTGTCGCCATGTCGCCAGTGGACCAGTGACCTCCACGGTCTCCACGGTCTCCACGGTCTCCACGGCCACGGCTTCGGACCTCGACGGAGGCGCCACAGGCGCCGGCGCAGGCGGCAGATCTTTCACCGCCTGGGACCAAATCATCCGACTCCGACAGGTCAAGACGTCAAGACCAGTCTCATACATTCGCATACATTCGCCAGATTTGGTATTCATTCTCCTCATGATTCATGAATGATAGTAAAGCTGTTGAACTGTTGCAGGTCTTGAGAAAACAAGAATTTATATATATATAGTATCTGATTAATATCTTCTATATACTGCCTGCAGATTCCATTCGGAACAAAGTCGTGGAAAATCTGATGTTCCGCCTCGAGTGTTTGTCTCGTAGCTTTGTGCTCATCCAACTCTTGCAGAACTCTCTTCAGATCATCCTCACCGAGGCTCCGCATCTTGACAAACGGTGGACGTTCCAGGCCGAGTCACCAATCGTCACAAATTCCCAGCCTCAAACTTTAGTCAACTCATGTCATGTCTTATGTGTCAACTCCCAAGATGTTTGCGTCTTTGCAATTCTTTACATGTTTTACATTGTTTTACACTGTGGGGTCAACAAGGAAGCTCCTGATCTTTGCACCACTGCTTCTTCTCCTCTTCAAGCTTCTGATTCCGCTCAACAAGCTCAGCCTTTTCCTTTCCTGAGATTTAAAACCTAACACCACCAACAGGGCAGCTTTTTCTTGGATGCGATGAACTCTTCTGAACTCTGGTGAACTAAACATCCATTCACGAAACAACAAAACACATGAAAACACACCAAGGATGCTCGGATGCTCGATTCCTCTCAGTTCACCATCCATCGTGCCAAGTTGCTCAATACATCGATCTGTGCCTGGGCTGTTTCCAACTGAGCCTGCACGTCAATTCCCACTGAGCTCAACTGTTTCAGCACGTTTCAACATGTTTCAACTGCCACTGCAACAAGCTTCAAGAAGCTTCAACAAGCCAGCAGTTCCTGGACGTCTTGGCACTTGGCCAGCAGTTCCTGGCAACGTTGTGAAAGCCGCATTGCGAAGCTTGAGGCTTGACGACATCCACATGACATCCACGTGACATGCACAGCTCACATGACACGCCTCAGGCTGTGTCAGGCTGGGCACCTACCACGTCGCATGCCGTGACTGGATCACGACCCGAAAGGTGCAAAGCTCCCCCCGCGCTCAGAGAAGTTCAACATGGAATTAACATGAATTAACCATGGAATCGCTGCGAAAAACGAAGATTTATGAATTTATATGATTTTACCATATTTTTGGATATTTCAATATGTTTTTTGATGTTTTGACATGTGTTTTTTCACTGTTTTAACCCTGTGCATTTGCCGATCCTGGCGCACTGACGGCACCGCAGGCTCCGGCTCCACAGGCTCCACAGGCTCCACAGGCTCCACAGGCTCCACAGGCTCCACAGGCTCCACAGGCGGGAGAATGACAGGAGGAACGATGGGAGGCGCGAGCTCGTCCTGACATTTTCCAACTCCGAATGACCATGAATTTCAATTAATGGCTCCGAATGATAGGATTTTCCAGGAATTCATTCGATAGGAATTCTGCAGAATTCGTTTGGGAATTTCGAAAACTCCAGAACTCAGAGCGCTTTCGAAAGTCAACTTTTCTGGTCACGTTCCCCCTCCTTTGAAATGGTGTCGCGCGAGTCTTGCGGGAGTGTGGAAGCTGCTTCATTGGACGAGGACCTTTGCTGTCCAAAGCTACAACGATTTAAAGCTGTTCCTCCCCAAGGCTTTGCATGCTTTGCATACCACCAAGTGAAAAGTTTACAAACATGGATGGTCCTAAAGTGCTCGCAAAAACAAAACTGACTGTTTGAAAATGTCCTAAGTTCAATACTTGCGGTTTCAGTCAGGGTCCGCTATCCTAAGTATACCAAAAAGAATTGCAAACAAGGGACAGCAGGCGTTCAAACCTCCAGGACGGCTATGGTGCAGGTGAAATTGCTGAAACCATCTGAAACCATCTGAAGCCATCTAAAACCATTCATTGAAGCAAAATAATCTTTGAATTTTGTGGGCCCTGGTGGAGTTCTCTGCCTGAGATCCAACTCAGCAATGGAGGCTCGCAAAGCTGCCAGGTGCATTCTCTGTGCCACCTTGGGCGGGAACAAACTCTGCAAGCCAACAAGATACCGGTGAAAGCAGTGAAAGCAGTGGAAGCACCTCAAACAAGGATTACTTCCGGTTATCCTATTCGTCTGGGGGTCCGAACATTGCAGCGCGCATCCCTTGGCTGAACAACACATGCAACTCATCATCCAACACATGCTGGGGCAACAACCTCCGTCGCCACATTCTGGAAGTGACCCTCGCAGGAAAAATATTCATTCCTTGAACGTATGCGTCGTATGCGTGCATGTCTGTGGCCATTTTTTGGGATATCTTCTGCGTTACAACTCTTTTTGCATATTTATTTCCTCGTATGTTTTTGTTATAATATGTATAAATATACTAATATATACACATCTTTGTATTGAAAAGGTTAGATGTTGGTCCTGGACTCCCTGGACGACGTCGACCATAGAAAGCATTGACTACAAGGTGCTCCTGACCTTCGAACGCCCTCGCGTGCTGCTTGGTCAGAAGAAGTGCCTGCTCCGCAGTCTGAAAGCACCTGGCACCAGATATGTGTACAAGTCACCTGTTGAAACATGTTGAAACATGTTGAAACATGTTGAAACTCAAGCTGGTCAGACTGAGACCTGTGACTCTGCTACCTGCCCGATTTACACTAGTGATTTCACCCGATAACCTCAGTCCAACTCTCTACGCCAAAGCACACTTCCAAGCTGGGTGCAAAGTGGGCGCTTGTCATGCCTTGGAGGCTGCAGGCTGCCGGACAAACAAAGCCATGCACTCTCGGGTTGGGTATGTTGGATGTGTTGGATGTGTTGGATGTGGTGGATGTCAGGAAGGAGCCAAGCACCATGCCAGACATATAGCTAAGCTGCATAGCTTTGGATGGCCCAGCTCCAAATTCCGCACTTTACTTTCTGCCTTCAAAACGAATCAGCTCGCAGATCTGATCTGCACCAAAACTGCCATCAATGTGTTAAAAGCCATTGTCCACTAAACTACTACCAAGGAGAATGCGAGCGATGTCGAAGAAAAGACAGACATGCCTCTGCCACCAAAAGGTCTAGCCTTGGCACCGCAAACGCAAAAATCATCAAAAACCATCCAAAACCATCCAAAACCACAAAACTTCGGTGATCTCTCTGTCTCATTCTGTCTCTTGGTACTCGTGTTTCATTGGACTCTTTGGCAATTTGGACGCCGAGGAGCTCCGCCAGACTCCGTCGCACTGCAGGGCTCATGGCACTCGGCGAGGATGGCGACGGCGTTGGCAGCCGCAGGCGGATGGGCCTCAGCGATGCTGAGACACGGAGTGACACCAAACCGTTTCTTCCACACAAACATTAATGCAATATGCAATATGATATACACCTACATACATGCATACACATGCAAAAGCCATATACATACCCATATATATATATGTGATGTGTGCGTGTGTGTGTACAACTTGCATATCAAAATACATCAAAATACTTCAAATCACCGCAGCAACTGCAACACTTTGCCTTTGAGATTCTGAAACATTTATTTTCCTGTTGTATTTTTCTCCTTTTATGTCCATGTCCAGTTGATGCTGCAAGGTGCTCGGGTGGAGTAGCACTTGGGGTTGCTGTGGTCGGGGTCCATGCGGTCCACGCGGTCCATGCCGTGGCCGAACGCAGCTCTTCCTGGCTCCAGATGTCCAATTTCTGTGGCAACACTTGTCTCTGTGTCGCTATACCATGCAAGACCATACAATACAATACCATACTACCATACAACACCACAATGGGTTCAATTAATCACAATTACAATACCCATCAGAACCATTCAAAATGGAATCAAATCCCATCAATACCCCAGGACGGTTCAGCCAAGCTTCTGCAAAGGATGGCTTCAGGGGGATGGACGTTTCGCTGACCTTACAGGACAACAATTAGAAAATGTCAAAGTCGGAACTGCACAAATGTGTTTGATTAAAGCTTGGTGACGAAACACAGGACTTTGGGATGTCCCTTTAGACCTCTTCACTTGTCTCTACCCTTTCAGCTGCCGTGTTGCGAACCAAGCGTCCTGAAGAAATCTGCTCCCATCACTGGCTGGTGAGGCTGGTGGGCCACTTGACCTACTGGGCGCATCAAATCGCGACTTGACCTTGGTCACTGCTGGTCACTTGGAACTTGGAATCTGCTGCCGATGCAGCGGCTGTTGACTCAATGTATCAGATTCTCCCTTGTCTGGTGATGCTGCAAGCCTTCGGGAAGCTAGGATTCAAATACAAAAACAAATGGATATAAAGATGACTTTATAAGATCAGTAACAAAACAACATGAATATATATATATATGCATATATATATATATATATTATATAAATTATATAGATATTATATATATATATATATATATATAATTTAATATAATATATATATATACATATGTACAGTATATAAACAAAGCGGGATGACCTGGAAAAGACCAGCTTGGAGGACTTTGCCAAACTATCTGCAACCTGGCAACACCTTGTGCAACTCGTGGAGGGTGCGGATATCCAAACTCCTCAGACCTGTGCTCAGAGCCGCCCTGCCGTTCCGAACCCACAGGACCCACAGCTGTCTTATCATCTTATCACGGGATATGACGGGTACCCGGGGAACCTATTAGATCACTCAAGGCTGAACCGGTTCACCGGTTCACCTCTGCCCCAACTCAGCGGGATCCAATTTCACAGTAAACCGAAGTACGTTAAGATACCTTAAGTATCTATGTGAAAGGCTCATAAGGCTCATTATTTCACCACGTTTTCAGCGTTCAACATGTTCAACGGGGTTCAACTGTTCCAAGATGGCCAAGCAGCACGTTGCACGTCACGTGTGCAGCATCTCGGGCAACACGAGGTGTTGGTGAGCACCTATGTACAGCATAGGCTGGTTCGACTACAGTTACTACATGATACTACATGATACTACATGTTACTACATGTTACAACATGTTACTACATGTTAGTACATGTTACTGTGATATCAGCTCCTTGGAAATGATTCGACTTCATGCCTTGCCAAGTCTTACAAAGAAGCTTAAAGAAGTCTCTGCCAAGCGGATGACTTAAATGGTCCAGTGGAAAAATGAAATGACGGGGAATCTTGCTTGCGACATTGGTTGGTGGGGGAGACACTCCATCGGCTTCTGTCAACTTGCTCTTCCCAGAATCTGCCATGTACCAGTTTGAGAATGATATAGTCTTGACACAGCATGCAACATAAGATTCCCGTACTTCTTCACCGTTGTTCCAACATTGCAACAAATTAATACAGCTTAACTTGAACGAGTTCGTTTCTCCCGCACAAGCACAGTCCAAGCCCCAGGCTTCAAGAAATCGATTGTAGTGGTCAAGTTGGATGTGACTGTCCTTACCAAACGGTCAAACGGTTTTATTCAGCAATAAACGCCTTTACTCAGAGATATGAACATGTCAAATCCACCTTACATCTATGCTGAACCTGCATTACGACGTACTATAATGTACTACGTATGTGTATATATATATAATTATAATTATAATTATACGTGCTTCCATATTTGTCCACACATCTGGCGGCTTGTCGCAGAGCGTTGAGGGCAGCACTGCCTTTGAGACGGCAGCCTGGGAGCCTTGCTGTGGCACGACGCCAACACAACACACGCAACACACTGTGGCTACACGTGGCTGTGCAGCGGCCGAGACACGAAGGTTTTCTCAGCTTCCCTGGGGATCGGCCCGGGGATCGGCCCAGGGATCGGCCCAGGCAGCCCGGTTTCGTCGCCCGGCTCCATGGCTCATGCCATGGCAAGGCTTGTCACAGCGCGTGCTTCAACTGTCTCAGTCCAAATTTCCGACATCTCAACATCATTCAACATCATTCAACATCATTCAACGTATACCCTATGAATCCCCATGAAACTCTTGAGAGTTCCAAGGGAACCTGTCTAAACCTCTCAGCCTGTGTGTCGGCCAACTTCTGCATCAGCTTGAGGCAATGTTCAGAACTCCGCTGCTTTGGGCGCAGTCTCTGACGACAATCACTGCTTTGCCAACCTCCAAGGCTAAAAGCTGCTTGAGACAATGGCAACACGCGGCGTTTATGTAGGCCAAACCAATTGGAGGTGTGAAACTTCACGATAACAACTGGTATATAAGAGATTATAAGTGCGCATCTGTCCCACAATTTTCCCTCTTCAAGTCCCTTTTCGCTTTTGACTTTCCTGAGATATGCTGTTTCTTTTACAAATTAGTTGCCTTTCTTTTTTAAGCCTCTCCAAACTTTGCACCTCCATTTCTTTTGACGCTGTGGTGGTGCTATCATGTTCCGTCTTTATTTTCTGCAGCATAGTATAATCGGTATAATCCCTTTTGTCCCTGACAGGCAGGCGGAAGCCAGGATCCCGCACGAATCGCCGCAAGCGGAAGGAGTGCAGCTTGAAAAGTCACTTGAGCCAAAGGGCAAAAACAGAAGTGGCCCCTGGAGTGTTTTTCTAGTTTTTTAATGTCTAGTTTTTTAATGTCTTTTTCATCTCTCTGCGATCTTTGAAGCCGTGTTTATTTTCGAGGTTGTTTCTTGATCTGAAACGACGCAAAGCCAAAAGCAATAACTATCAGAGTCTATCAGCAATGCGGGCGATGCGTGTCTTTTCGGCACATCTTCAACGTCTTGAATCCGCCGAGCTTCTCCTGAGAGCGGTGCTTTCCCGGTTGAAGTCGCAGTACGGCGACAAGAACATGGAGCCAAGAGCGCCAAAAGAGTAAACTGCCATTAGGCAATTATTATCTCCGAATTTCCAAATCTCAGTTGGCAATTGGCTCCATGTGTCATCATGTGGTACATGTACCACATGAATCTTCGTGGCTTTTCTACATGTCTGGTCTCTTTGCAAATCGCATGTTGCGTATGTTCGCTTGTGCACCGTCTCGTCCTGCAGCCAGGTCTGAAAGGGCTGGAGATGGTGAGCACAAAGGACTCCCAAGCCGCTGCAAAAGTGCTGCCTCCAGCCATGCGGGACCAATCGGAACACAATCTCGACCAGGCCATGACGACATGATACGACACTGCTGAATAATCTGAGTAGCAACGGACTGGCAATGCATGTGCTTGGATAAGGATTGTGGTCAATTTGTTGAGCTAGCTTAATACATATTTATATATATATATATACATATATTTTTTTTAAATACAATTCAGCGGCAAACGAACTGAAATGAGGCAAAAGTTGGCAGTCTCCTGAGTTCCGTCAGAGTTCCATCAGTTGGTAGCGATGCTCGATGCTTCGTTGACCTCCCGCTGGCCTCCAGTTGGTGCAGCTCCGTCTGCTCAGCTTCTGCAATCAGACTGCTCAGGCATTGGGCAGTCAAATGCCTCCCTTGTGCCTGACATCGGGACATAGTGTGGCATTCTCATACGCTTGACTCATCTCAGCGACTCCCCAAGGATCTCAAATTTAGGATATAGTGATGGATATGGACATAGATGCGTACGCATGATATGTGGACGTATATCTATACATATACATTATATATTATATATATAATCATATATCATCATGTAACATATATATATATATATAATGATTATATAATGACTATAATATATATTATATATATGTGTGTAACATATGTATATAGCATGGCATCATTGACTTATTGGTCTCCTGAAAAAATCAGGGCCTCCGCATGCTCCAGCAGTGAGACCGCGGAGTCCAACGCACCATGGGGCAGCGCCCACAGCAGCATTCGGAACTCCTGGAAGGGAATACTTATCTTGATGTGCATATATATAATTTTATATATATATATTATACTTATGTTATTTTATGTTATTTCAGTTGTTTATATTATAACTAGTGTGGTTGCGTGATATAGTATAACTATATAATAGATACTAGTAGGATCAAGAAACAGCAACGGTCATGACCGTGCGAATTTCAAAGGCATGCGCCATCATCATCAATAGTTCAAAGCGAAGTAAATTGTCCTTCGGTTCTGTCATTCCGCAAATCACTGTCTCCAGCGTCCCAACAAAAACTCCTCTTGGGCGAAGGCCGCCACCTGCAAACCGGAAAACAGAAAGCCATGGTCTGTGTCTGTGCGTGTCCGTGTGTGTCGCGTCCCTTTTGTTTGCGCAATGATGTCGAAGCGAATGCAAGCAAGCCCGAGATTCTTCATGATTCTTCTGCATACAAAGATGCGTCAAAAGACACGTTGGATGGTAGAATCATGTAGAATCAACGTTCAGTCTTTTAAACCAAGATCAGCTAACTTCTCACCACAGTTCCCATGTTCCCGGCACCAGCGGCACCTGCCCCTTTGCCGTTTCAGCAATGGCATCCAGCACTGTTGCATCGCAGCGCAACTCGACCAGAGTCCATGCAGAGATTGCAAGACCCTCTGGCGGAAGCCCTCCACTCCAAAACACAACACATGTGTCACATGTTGTTGTCAATACAAATTCGTTGCAAAGGCCTCTTGCTGCATCTACAACTCTCCAGCCCTTTATTCGAACAGTTTGAGAAAGATCATGCAAACATATGCAAACAATGAGCTGCGAGCCTTCCAAGTGGGGCATAACCATCTTTGCAAACTGTATACCATCTCCGGATTGCAACGTTGCGAAGCTCCACACCATGTTGCTCAGCTCCAACCTTGGTAGTCGTCCCCTAGGCTTTAGCCAGTATGACTAGCCGTGACTAGCCAACATCTTATGTCAAGGTAGCACAGTAGTTGAAATAGTACGCAATAGTATGCAATAGTTGCATTCATGAATTTGGTGCCTTCGATTTATGGCGAGCCGCGGTCGAAAACTCAAGCGGAGAGAGCTGACAGCTAAAGATTCGACGGCATCAAGCAAAGGGATCTTCACGAAAAGCAATGTTGCGCATGACTGCACGAGGTTGGACAACCTTGCCGTGCAGCTTGACGTGCAGCTTGCCCGTGGTTGTGAAGCTTCCAACAGATTCCCATTTTTCCACTGACACTGATGGACTCGCAGTGACTCGCACTTGAGGCCCGGACTCCTGTGAACCGAATTGTGGCAGCAGTCTCAGAGCCGAGCATGTCATTGCATGCATCACCTCAAGCACTCATCACGGCTCATGAGCACTCACCGCACAAGCATCAAGCCAATGCACATTGCACATGGTCATCGCAAATCACCAAATGCCAAGGCACTGGGAAGTCAAGCAGCTGCAAGGTAGCAAGTCACTGCAACATGTTGGAAATGGCTTGCGGACCAAGATCATCCATCTTCAGCGAAGCATTTGCCATCCTGCAATTGTTGTCAAAGTCCGATGGTGCCTATATATATAATCTAAGTGGACTGTCGGACTATCTACCATTCCAGGCATTGCACCGTTCATTTACCAACAAGCCATTTGTTTGGGAAGACATTTGTTTGGATCATTGGAAACTTCGCCTTAGTTTGTGCGAATTCTCGTCCTGACCAACAGCGGCATTTCCAGCAGTAAGGTTCGAGCAAAAGCTCAGGCTGTACTGGACAAATGCCGTGCTTCCAGTTCAACCTTCACTGGCGGATCCCGCTAAGAAATAGCTACCACATTCTACCAGATGCTACCAGGTTGCTGAAAACGATGGATCTCTAGCTCTCGCAGATTGGGCACAGTCTAAATCAGAAATGACTGATGCAAAAAAGGTTGATACAGACTCGTTTCCTGCTCTGAAAAAACAGGGGTTGAACTGCAGCCTTCCGAACTTCCATAGCCTTCCTACTTCCATCAGACTTCCATCAGACTTCCATCAGACTTCCATCAGACTTCCATCTACTTCCCATTCTGACCTCTGAAAGAAGACGTCGAGCCATGGCCACAAGCAATGGCTCGGCCCAGTGCTGCAGAATGGCAAACCCCTGCGTCAGTCCGCGTCAGTATCAGATTCATTCAGAGTCAACAAAAAGTCTATGCTGCATTTATGCTGCTCATGTGATGCGCAATGTCTAATCCTGTTTGTCTTTCAGTTTGTTGAAGTTGTGTATGTACAAAATCCATCAAAATCCTAGGAAGCTTCGCATTCTGGGAGAGAGATGCACTCCACCATGCCCCACCTAGCTTATACTGGCGAGCTCCTGTGGCTTGCTGGCCTTGGAGAAGCCAAGAGGATATTCACAGAAGCTTGCAGTAAGTGTAGTGTACTTCCAGGAAAAATATGGAAAGATTGAGTTGAGAATGGCGAGCAAAAGACTGCACAAACACCCTACTCATGCATTGAAACGCTTCTTCCTAGTGGTGCAAACTGCCTTGCACACCTCTGTTGAACAAAGTGGAAGCACTGAAGTCGTATCATCGGGTTCAGATTTCATCAGCCATGACCTTTGCTGTGGCTTCATGCAGTCAGCGAACGTTGAGCACCATCCACTGACGTTCTTCAATGGCACCCAACAGTTCATGGTTGGTCAACATCAATGTGGCCAAGCTTCAGCCTGGCATCTGAAAGTGGAGGGGCCACGCAAACACGTGTCAAAATCAATTCTGTCTGCATCTAAAAACATATCTCCATATACAATGCATTTATTAGCGGATACATATCTGTGTATGTATTATATAATTATATATACTTATATATAGAATATATTATATATGTTATGTTATGATTATTATGTGATGATTGTTTTATATTGCCTTTGTATTTATCTGTAGCTGGTCTGTATCGCCTGTGTTGGACAACTCCTGCGATCCGAAGTGCTTCACTGAGGCGAGCGGGACGTTGAGCGGAAGGTTCAGTTTCAAGCGAGCGGTCCATCAAACCTCGATTCGATGTCAGTCGTGAAGCATTCCATGAAGCATGAAGTTCCTTGAAGTCTGTGAAGATCCGTGAAGCATGTTAATGTAATGTTCCATCAAGTTTCCACGCCGATTCCGTGGCAAAGCCCAGCGGACGTATGATCGACTCGAACGTCAAAAAACATTTGCAGCCAAGCGCCGTAGCTGCAATGCTCTGCGGGTTCAGATTTGTCGAAAGTATGGCACGGGCTGTCTCTGCCAGGGCCTGCATCTGCTTGATTACTTGATCACTGTTGGTGCCAATGCGATGACGAGTACACAGTAGTACCTAACGGCCTAACGGAAATATTCAACATAAGGCAACAAACACACAGGGGTGGGTGAAGTGTGCGCTTGAGGACTCCGAAAGGTCAGCAATGGCACAGTGAAATGATGTGAAATCAAGTTTTTGCCTTCAAAGCTTAGCACATGCAATGGCCATGTATGATATGTATGTCTTTGATTGTCTTTGATTGTCTTTTCACCAGCTATCATTCAGCCATCATTCCTGCATCACTGACTTTAAATCATTTTACATGCATGTTACATCAAATGGTCAGATCATCTGTCAGATCACCTGCTAGACTCATCCTGTACTCATCCTGTACTCAAAACCTTGTTTTTTTGCCGAAAATTCATACTGTACTCATCTACATCTAAAATCATCATCTACTTTCGTGGTCCTTTCTGAGTTGAAGTTGCCTCGGCCGGATAGGACCACGCCATTGCGGCGAAGGCCCACAGCAGCCCCGGCAAGCTGCGGGAGCGGCTCAGCTCGGGGAGAACTTCACCTCAGCAGCAGCGGAACGAAACAAATGAAACAAACGAAAGATCGAAAACAAACGAAAGATCGAAAACAAACGAAAGTGGGACCAAAATCTGTCGTTTGTTGTGTTGATTTGTTGATTTGTTGATTTGTGTTGTGGCACTTGATCAGTTCTAAAAATGATCCCTCGATCAATTCCTTGAAAGCTCCAGTCCTATCGTCCTATCCCTGGTTTATCCCTTGTAGCAAATTAGCCTAGATTGGCACCAAGAAGTGCAAAACAAAAGGTTCAGCCCCTGACAAATTGCTGACATCATGGGCTCTGCAGATGCGCGAACGCTGGCAGAATTCTATGCGATGCTGGAAATCTCCATGACTTTGAACTCAGGAATTCGGCTCACTGCCTAAACAGTTCAATAAGCACTTGGCCAGATGGACTGCGATGCTTACTGCACTGCAATACAGCAAGCTTTGCCGAAACTCTGAAAGGTTAGGATTCCGATAACATATGACAACACTGCGACGACGTGCAGTCCAAAGATGTCCAAAGAGCTTTTTGGAGGATCATCTCAAAAAGTTTCTCATCAACCTGTTTCGCTTTCGCCATTTCCTCCAGGTGAAATCCAGAGGGAGCCAGAGGGAGCAAATAATCAAAACCTTGATATTACAATGAGAAGAAATGCAATTTGAATCAACTCGCCACAAACTTCCACACACTTTCTATCTGAAGCCCACAGGTGCTGTCCTATGCAAGATTTGCGAGATCCTGTGGTGAATATTTGGCATTCTTTAGCAACCTGCGGCTGAAGGTACACCTCGATATGGTCACATGGGTTGGTCATTGGTGAAACACAAAAGATACAAATTTTCAAAAAGTAAATCGACTGAATCAACTGTCACAGTTTCTGAAACTTAGCAGCAAACAGGAGCAGCACTGCTGGCAAGGCAGTGAAAATGACATGGATGGGGAAGTATGAAGCCATGAATGAGATTTTGTTTCCTCCTGACAGCACAAGCATAGTACAAGCATGGTACAATTCTGAGTGTAGCACACATCTGGCAGGGCTGCAGCTGCCGATAACTTGCCCAGGTATCAAGCGACGCTTGCAAGCTGCTGCAGCGAGAACTGCAACAACGAATCATTCACAGCGAGTTGCAGCGCAGCAAGCGACGTCAAGGAGGCGTCTCCAGCTTGCAAAGCACCTTCAGTCTGGAAAAGTCTGGAAAACATACCATGACTGCAGTCTAATTGACCCACTCTGCTTTGCATCCATATTTTCCTGTCGGCCTGTGCTTCACGTCCTGCTTACAAGTTCCTGCACGCTGAACTGATGTAGCAGCGACTGCATTCTTCGAAATAACCCTGCGTCCGCATCGGAAACACGAAGTGTGCCGTAGGTCCACACCTCGTCCAGAAGGCTCCAGAAGGCTCCAGAACAGTAATAAAGACAGTATTGTAATGACATACTGCTTAAAGACAGGTTTCAGTTGAAGCATCAATGGTTTCAAGTTGATTTCATCATTGCGACACAAACAAAGAATAGATCAAGGTATAAAAAGGACAAGGACAGGCTAAGATGCTGCAAAATGTTGGCCAATCTGGATGTTGCCTAGGCACCAAGTTTGCAAAGTCTGAGACATCCAATTCGGTGACCACTGTAGCTACTCGAGAGGTGAGTGAACCGAGTGGACCGAGTGAATCCCGTGCTTTCAATTTGCCTGGCAAAAATTTCACGAGAGGTACCCAAAATTACCCAAATGTGCTACATCCATCATGTCAAACGTTAGCATGTTCATCTCCTAAATCCTTGAGTATGTCCTGTCGTGCCTCCATTTTTGCTCCACCCACATGGTGTCTAAAAATTGCAAATGACCCGGTTCAACCAACATGAAAGCTGCGGCTGCCTGCTGTCCAAACGGCATTAGCAAGTTGTCGTGGTGTCATTTGCGGTCCCGAAACGATGTGCTGACTGTGCTGCAATTGAGGAAGAGGTTCACCAGGTTTTTCCCACTTTGGAGGTCAACCTGAAAGTGCCAAAATCGTTTTCAATTCCACAGAAGAACCAGTTTGACAAAGTTCACTCGGATGCGGAGTGTTTCGAGTGTTCCCAGGAAAACAAACACAGAACATGTGAAAACATGACATATATGACATGACAGTCTAGCAATGTCTAACATGGAGGGAAAACGATACAATTGTTTTGCGTGATCAGAAAATTCGAATCGCCTCAGGTTGCGATCTGACAGCTGCCCAAACGGCCCAAATGGCCCTCATGAACTCCGCAATCATCGCAATCATCGCAATC
>Ga0126342_10012002_pt1 | contig 15465 bp, 11 predicted proteins | sample Cyp1metagenome_FD_92528 | JGI IMG/M metagenome (GOLD analysis project Ga0126342, IMG submission 92528) | Coral microbial communities from Lord Howe Island, Old Settlement Bay, Australia - Cyphastrea 1 metagenome | ecosystem: Host-associated > Invertebrates > Cnidaria > Coral ...
ATACTTAACCACTACAAACTTCTATGACCAGCCCATGTTTGAATCTAGAAACATATGTGACCTAGGGTTACTACAAAATGCAAGGACACATGGTCCTAGGGGGACTGTAAAAACCATTGAAAAGTATTTTTTACATAGGACCCAAGTCCACTACTTTTGGAGTGGAAATTCCAACCAGGATAAATAAATATCTATTGAGAATCCCCATATTTGAACGAATAGAAATTACTGGACAATTCTTGGACAAATCCTGGAACATATGGAATTTCATCACATGTTTGTTGATCAACCATACTACCACATGTTTTGACGGTCAAAAGTTAAAACCTCTAATTATACATGCTTGTTAATTTGCCACATTGAAGAACTATGATCACCAAACAACAGGGAACTTGTAAAGCCCCATTGTTGGTATGTAAATGCTTAAAAAAAACTGTTACAATCCCCTATTTAAGATGGTTAAATCAATCTGATTAAAATGTCCAATTGCAACCCCGACCCCAACAGTAGTTTTGTGTTGAACAGTGGTTATTTCCAAAAACTATGGATATAACCATCAATTTCCAGATATATCCGATCTACCTCTAGGTATACATAGACATTTTAAAAAATTCTAGATGTACTATACATATCTATACAATTCTATGCACATTATTACATCTTCATATCCCCATTCATAAGTCATAACACCAGCGAAAAAACTAATCATTATAAAAACTAACCATCTTAATATATTCATTCATATTTATTCATAACTAGAAATATTCACCAACGAATTTCCCAGCCTCTACTGCCCGCCTCGTCACCTGGAGAGAGCTTCCCCAGGGCATCGCAGGCACCAGGCCCTGTATAGACGCCTTCGGTGAACTTGCTGTGAATGGCGCCTGATGTTTAACATGTTTTAACCTACCAAAAAAGCTTTGTAACTATGGATAAAACTAGGAATCTAACTATAGTTTTCATGGCTAAACCAACTTATAGATATTATAAATGGGAAAAATGAATGAGCTTATAAACCAACAAACATACCTGGGGGGCATCATTTTTTTTTACATGATGCCACGCAGTCATATTTGTTGGTTTAATCCCCGTTTATTATGTAGGTGGCGCGAAAAAAACAGGTGCCAACTTAGCATTTTTTTGTAGCTCTTTGGGACGCCATCTTCGTAGGAACCTCATGTTGCCTTAAAACAAAATATGGGGACGCAATGTGTACAGAAAATATCGCTGGTATATATAATATATATATATATACAGTTGGTGGGTGATCGTAATATGTGGGAATAATGGACATTAATATTAGGAGTATTTTATTCAATTGTGTTTATTTAATTAAACGCTACATTCATATGTATATTATGCCCATATGCTCCATGTATGGAATATTTACCTACATTTACCTCAAAAATCAACCAAATGTAGGTAAATATTCCATACATGGAGCATCTGGGATGGATAACTAAATTTGATATGGGTGGTTGTGTGTCTGTATACATGGGGTTGCTCCCATGACAATCAGAAATGGCATCTTCTTCAGGCTTGCTCCCAACACTCCAGATACGTTTGGGGAGAAAAAAGGCCAATCAATGGCTACCCCTCTGGTAAACGTTTACATTTTGCTATGGAAAATCACCATGCTATTAATGGGAAAACTCACTATTTTTATGGCAATTTTCAATAGCTATGTTAAACTACCAGAGGGTATTTTCGACAAAAACCTGGCACCCTACCCGATTTGTCATGGGATTTTTGGATGGTTTCATAGGTTTTCACACATATTTATCTATATTATCATATTACTAAAGGTCAAATCAGCCATTTGTGGTCAAAATCATTCTTCACCCATCAATTTTTCCATCAGCTTTGGAATGATGGCTATTCCCCCAAAGTTAAATCACTCCGGCCGACTCCGGCCTAAGGCGGTGTGGACGTATGCATTTGGAGGCCTTGGGCTGGCTGTTTCCATCCGAAAAGGAATAAAGTCGACTGTTCTTCAAGGCTCGCGGATGTTCATTCAAGAAATTCATTATAATGTATGTTATATATAATATTATAGAGCTTTGCGGATTTCGGAACGTGCTTGAGAAAGATTATCTAGCAGCCTGCAGTAAGGAATGAAACGTCCTGCAGTCGATTCATTGGCTTTCTGGGCAGTATCATAAGGCGTATGGAGAATGCCTTGAAAACATAGGCGGAATTTCTCTGAAAAAAAACATAGGAAGAGTTAGCACAGTTTATTGGGAATATATGCATCTACCTAGGTAAAGTATAACAGTGCACTGACCTGAATTTTTTTGTCACTTTGGGATACCTACCCCGGACCTACCATCATGACTCTAGTGACCTCGCAGGTTTAGGTGGCGATAGTTTGTCCAGATCCAGATATTGCAGTTGCGAGTCATATATGTATATATATCCCCAAAAATTCCATTATATCCTATTGTATCCACTAATATCCCATAATATCTTGTAATATCCTCATTACATCTATATATAATATGTTTCTAGGTAGATCATGGCGGGGGTGACTATATATATATGTGTGTTAGTTATATCCTCCATTACATATACATATATAGATAATATATGTGTATATATATATATATGTACAGTATATACATACATGTCTCTCTGTATATATATATATACAGTGTATATATGTACACATAAACAATACTGGTTGGTGGTTTCAACCCCTTTGAAAAATATTAGTCAGTTGGGATTATTTTCTATATGGGAAAAATGAAAATGTTCCAAACCACCAACCAGATAAACCAATAAACAATATACATCTCACCTCGCCAGAGATCTATTGAATTTCACGAGGTCTTGGGTTTTTTTGTTTTTTTTGAATTTTGAATTTCAAGATACCCTAAAAATCCAAAAACCCCAAGACCTTGTGAAATTTAACACAAAGATCGCACAAGAAAACCCTCGGCATTTTTTGGGAAGCCTTGCTTGACCTGAAAGCGCGGCACTTGCTCCACGACCTGGGCATCAGCCCAGTTGCCCATGGGACGTTCAGCCATGGAAAGTACGGATTGTAATGGATATAATGGGATATATGGTATAATGAATGGATATAGTGGTTAATAGTGGTTAATAGTGGTTAATAGTGGTTAATAGTGGTTATTAGTGGTTATTAGTGGTTAATAGTGGTTAATAGTGGTTACTAGTGGTTACTAGTGGTTACTAGTGGTTAATAAACCCAATAATAATTGGACAATTGATTATAATATGTGGTTAAAACAATGTCATAAACCACCCATGACTGGGAATGGTAAACATACCACCTATAAAAATGGTAATTTTGGGGAACAAATATTATTGTTTTACCCACATTAATGGGATATATGGTATAATGAATATATATATATATGATATATGGTATACTTGATGGATATATGGTATAATTGATGGATATATGGTATACTGATATATCATAATTCGAATACCAATTATTTATACGGTAACTACATTTAAATATACGGATTTTTAAATATACGAACAGGTCTTTTAGACTACCTCCGGGAAGGTTTTCCTTGGCCCGCCCAGCCATTTAAACATACGGAATCCAATTCATTTAAACATATTGCAACTACATTTAAATATACGAACTGGTATTTCATACTACCTCCGGGGCCTCGCGGTCTGGCCCGCCCTCCACATATTAAAATGTCGTTACCGTAATTAAAATGGTATATTAATGGATAATTCTAATGGTAATAAACAAAAACAATGGAAATTGACTATTAATGGAACATGATAGGACTGGGTTAATGATTATAATGTGATAATATTAATGGATATTCATGGATATTAGCCGAGTATCGATGACGTTGGGGACTTACCCCCTGGTAATTGAACAATTTACGAACGATTTATGATAACTACCCTCTGGTAAACTAACATAACTATGGAACATCACCATTTCTCATGGGAAAATTCACTATAAATGGTGATTTTCCATAGTTATGTTAAATTACCAGAGGGTAATGGAGAATAATGGAATATTCCTAATGTGATACTAATTGAATCTTAAATGAAACATAATAGGATAATGGTTAGAATGAGATATATGGGAGAAAGGAGATTGAATTGATGGAATTGCAGCAGTCCCCCATGTTGGTTTATAGTGCTAAATGGGAAAATCAGCAAGAATGGATGAAGAATGTACACGAGGAAATTTTGAAATTTACCTCAAGTAATAGTTCAAATGGTTACAATGGGACGATGTCCAGAAAAAAACATGATATGTTCATGGGATTGTTGGATAATAATACAATGGTATCATCACCATGGTTGGAATGGAATATATGGGATATGATATGGTTATATTTTTTGACTATTATTGGAGAATTAATGGATAGTTGTAATGGTTATTTTTTCTATAGACATTGAATACATTTCAGACATATTGAGATAATGGTCGCTTTATAGATGATTTTCATTTATTAAACACTGTTATTTTCCATATGGTACTGGTTCTAATGGCTGCAATGGGATTTTGAATGGATAAATCATGGATATTGAATGTATGGAGTTCCGTAAATTCGGAACCACGGGGCTAGAAGGGAACCGCGCAATTTATGATTGCAGTAGATGATCTGCCCATTTAAATGCTCATGTAGTTCAGGGGTTTTCCGCATTTCCCAGCCAGCCATGTTTGGTTACCGGACATGGATCCATGATCGAACCTACTACTGTTTTGGCTATTCTTTCCCACATACCGGAAGTTGGAGAGATTATCCAAAATGGAGATTGGATGAGATTGGTACATTCACAGCATTTGTGCGAACATCAACAAACTTGGGATCGATCAACTAACAAGGGCCGACGCGTGCCTTCAAAAAGGCACACGAAAAGGCCCAAAAACCGAACGTGTAGCTGCAGCTCAGCTGCAGATGTCACCTCCAACTCCTCCTAGGTGTGGAAAATGGATTGCTGGTCGTGTCTGTATAAAACTTACTGGTGCTAAACGCAGGGAATTTTCGGGAATGATCCACTGGCTAACGGTCAATTTCATCATCCCAGCAACCCTGAGCAACCCATCCATTCCCTACGTAAAACGCACCAGTAAGAGAAGGTCTGAAATAAAAGCTTGGAATTGGCGACCTGAATGACCTGAATGACTCATGAAAGTTGGGATAAGTGAGTTTCATACTGTCAAACCAGCAGAATCTATTGATTGTTGAAAGTCAAGCCTGACTCATCTTATGAACCATACCCATATGCTCCATGTATGGAATATTTACCTACAAAACTGGTTGATTTTTGTGGTAAAATGTAGGGATTCATATTCCAGCACCATGGTTCGCATATGGGTTATGGACCATAGTGATGATCCACAAAAATCAGCCAGGGTAATCCGTGAGATAAACCTGGATTTTCTCTTAAATAGTTGTAGAACACTTGCCATAGGCTGGAGTGGTTGCTCCATCAATCAGCTGTTCACTCGCTTGTCCAGCAACTGGGATGCCATGGATCAAGCAAATAGATCTTGATTTTTGGATGTTCATCGGCCTCAAAATGGTAGTACAGTAAAAGGCATTGATCCATAGCTAATCATAGCTATATATCTTAAATAATTGCACAAAATACCAGTTGTCGACTTACACGGCAGTACTCAAAGATGAAAGTTTTTGTCAATCCAGATTTCCATCCATATCTGAACAACCCTCTGGCCACTGGGACATCAAACATTGCTTCTCAGAAAAAAATGCCCCGTGTACAAATGGCTCATAGCAAGCAATGGGATTTCTGAAGCAAGCAGCTTTTTGAGGACACCAAAGAGTGCTTATAGATGGGCCGAGTTAGCTAACTAGTTTGTAAATGGATTTATAATCCATCATCCCAAATAAACGTGGACATAGTAAAATAGTAATGGACTTTTGTTCATATTTTTCTTTTTTCGGCGAGTTAGCCAGGAATCCCTACGTAGCAATCCCATGGCCCTTGGGACTTCCCACCGACGACCCGACCAGGGCCAGCACCTCACCATGAACTTTGACGAAGGATTGCATGGAGGACGCCGAGTTGGCATGCGCCTGAGGCGACGAGCTTGACGTGATGTGCATGATAGTTATGGATAGTTATGGGTGATGATGGTGATGATGGCGATGATGGTGATGATGGTGATGATGGTGATGATGATGATGATGGTGATGATGATGATGATGGTGATGGTGATGGTGATGATGGTGATGATGGTGATGATGATGATGATGGTGATGGTGATGGTGATGATGATGATGGTGATGATGGTGATGATGGTGATGGTGATGATGGTGATGATGATGATGATGGTGATGATGGTGATGGTGATGATGGTGATGATGGTGATGATGGTGATGATGATGATGGTGATGATGATGATGGTGATGGTGATGGTGATGATGATGATGGTGATGATGGTGATGATGGTGATGATGGTAATGATGGTGATGGTGGTGATGATGATGATGGTGATGATGATGGTGATGATGGTGATGATGGTGATGTTGATGGTGATGATGATGGTGATGATGATGATGATGATGACGATGATGATGATGATGATGATGATGATATGTGTGTGTGTCAATTTGTGATAAATGGATTGAGTTAAAATCAAATATACACATGTTTCTTTGTTCAAGTATAGTTTTAGATGACAACCGGCTAATATCTATATATTTTTTGTGTCTAGGTGTTCTATCTCTTCTGGTTTGCCATATTTTAGGTTGCCATATATTCTTGCGAACAACTGCTAGCTGCTTATTCTTGAGAACGACTGGATGCCCCGGAATTCTGCTGTCGCCCGTTGACCCATATGTGCTGGAAATTAAACACAGCTTCGTTAAGCCAACCAGCACCTCAGTCGGGAGAGGATGGTCCTTATTTCGGAGCTGTGGCTTAGGTGGCTTTGTATATCCCGGGGTTTTATATTTATTGTCCAATGTCCATCAACATCATCAACACAGTGGAATTCCAAATTATAAGTAAACTTGGTGCTTCACCAGTGGTAAGTGGCTAAGTGCTCACCCCAGTGAAACAACTGGACAATGTCCGGGTGAACCGCTGAGCACCACACCTCAATGGAAATCCCAATGCCTGCCGTGGCGCTTTTGAGCGCAACGTTTCCAATGGTGGGAATATCCGATACCCTCTGCTTATGTCAACAGCTTGCTATTGAAAATTACCATTTATAGTTGATATTTACCCATTAACAATGGTGATTTCCATAGTTATGTAACAGTTTACCAGAGGGCCAGAGGGTATGTGAAAGAGTGGACCTGGCTCGAACCTCTAAACCGACATCATTACAATACAAGGTGGTGCCCCAGGTCGGAATCGCCAAAGTGGCAACGAAAGCAACAAAAGCAACGAAAGCAACAGACATTTCACCGGGGCATGATCTTCCAACGACCTTTGGTATCCGGCATGTCATTTTCCCAAGCATTACCCTCTGGTTATTTAACATAGCCATGGGAAATGGCTCATAGAAATAATTGGTTTACCTATTAAAAATGGTGATTTTCCATGTTGTAGCAGAAAAAGGAACAAAAATGAGGCACTTCGAAAAAAATCGAGGCTTCCATGAATTCGGATCTATAGAGTTCCATAGGGGAAATGTCGTTTTCAGCACATGGGAAGTGCCGATCGATACGTCATCGACCATAGCGATCCAAGATTTGACCTGACGGGACAATCATTTCCTCTACCCAGATGCTCCATGTATGGAATATTTATTTACAAAACTGGTTGATTTTTGGGGTAAATGTAGGGATTCATATTCCATACATGGAGCATATGGGCTAGATGTTTCGCTGAAACCATCCCACTGATCGGCACCTGCAGCAAGTTGTTACTATAGTTTTTTTTGGGAATGCGCTTGCTGTGCAGAAATTGCAAGTCATCTCACTTCTGCTAAATGGAGGTTTCCAAAGTCATGGGGGTACGACCAGTTACCATCGTCGTCATGGATGACCATGACTTAGGAAAAAGGTTAACAACCATGGTCACCGGGATTCTCCGTGACCTACGCCATATATGAAAAGTGAAGGCTGTAAAATTATATGATCTTGGGGATTCCCCATGACCTAAGAACTACAACTATTCGCCAAAGAACTACAACTATTCGCCAAACATTCTAAGAACCCAGATGATTGCAGCGTAGCACATGTTTTCGCACAGCGCAACGTTCTCCGAAATTTCCTCCGCAAGTCCTGACGACCGTTCTGCGCTTCGGGGACCGGGACCGTGATGGCCCATGGTGGTTTATAAAACCATGACAGCTAGTTCGATAGATCTACCATAAACATTCATAAAAAAGATAGAATTTGCCTAGTTATGTTCATCAACTTCAACTTTAATTGAAACTTCCAACCATAACTAGACAGACATGTTTTATTCAAAAGAGGCTTGAGATGTAGGCAAAATTGTTGGGAAGTGACTAGCTGTCAGCTTGCAATGTTCGCATCGAACATGTCGGAACACTTGCTTGGGAAAGGTGCACAAAACGAGGGATTGGCCCATACAATGTCGTGTCTAGGACAACACATTCAACACAACATCATAATGCATTTTCGTATGCAGACCTGCAACATTCTATGCCTTCTCTGAAGCGAATCATGTCCCCACACGATTGAAATGGAGTATCACTGGAATCCACAGATTCTTTATGATTTTGCTTGTGGATTTTGCATGTCATAGCCAGTCCTTGATGTAGTCGTTGATGGCGTTCACGCTTCAGGAGACGAAGGCCTTAGGTTTGAACAGCCTTGGATGGCCTGGGTGGTTTCCAAGTGTACTTTTATGCGCTAAATGAAGTGTATCTATTTTACATTGTTTGTATATATATATATACATCCATCTATATATTATTTGTGTATATATATATCCATCCATCTATCTCTCCATCCATCCATCCATCCATCCATCCATCCATCCATCCATCCATCCATCCATCCATCCATCCATATCCATCGATCCATCCATCCATCTATCTATCCATCCCTCCATCCGTCCGTCCATCTGTCCAACTATCTATCTATCCATCTATCTAACTATCTACCTATCCATCCATCTATCCATCTATCTATCTGTATATCTATCGATCTAGCCAAATCTCTATCTATCTAATCAATCTTGCTTTCTATCTAATGTATAATTTATGGGTATATATATATATATACACACATATTATCATATTCTTATAATTGTATATGTATATATAGTATGTATGTATACATGGGTATGGTTCAAAATTCAAGCCCAAAACGGGACCACAGATTTTAGTATATGTTTTAGAATTCTTCACCGCTCCTAATTATTGGGGTCCTGCAGGTCCCGAAAATTTGACCACGACACGCCGGTGTCCATGTCGCGCTGCACGGAATGCCAGCGGTGCGCTCTGCCGTTCATACAAACCTGCAGGCTTTCTTGGAAGGAACTCTAGAAGCACGACCCGCGTTCGCACGTGGTTTGCTGTCGCAACGATTTGACATGATGTCCCAAAATGGTGCTCCAAAATGGGAAGTTGAATGAAAGTACCCTCTGGTAAACTAACATAGCTATGGAAAACCACCATTTTCTATGGGTAAATCAACTATAAATAGCCATCTTCAAGAGTTTGTATGTTTACCAGAGGGTAATCATGATAAACGACGGAATTTGGTGGTACCCATGGGCCCATAGGGTCCATCGTACTCTCCATAAACAAAAATGCCCCGTGGCCGAAACGTGGTACGTTACAAGTGTTGCTATCGTCATCCCTTCATTCATTGTTTGAGAAACATTTGCGAGCCATTGTAAATCCCTAGTGATGGATTGATGACTATGCAACTTTTGACAACTCCTGGAGATCGAAGATATCGCACGTCATAGTTGCTGGATGAAAATAACATGTGGCTTCTTACGATTGCAGTGGCTTTGCTTGACAGATTTGACTCAGATTTAACCCTGCCTTTCATATCACACATCCTTATGTGCAAGTCTACAGGAAGGATGCGAAGAAGGCTTGCATCCCCCAAACACAACCAGACTGCCGCGCCGGTCGTTGAACGCTTGATGCAGCTTCGGAACGTAGACCCCCGGGGCGCAAACGCTGAGAACACCGAAGCAAACACCTCAGGTTCTTTGGAGGTATCACCTGGCTGGTGATTTCATTCTGAAAAAAGATGATCAAATAAGTCCAACTATAGACCACCAACCAGTCATGTATTTTTTTTATCAAATGACTGGTGCACTTTGCCTTTCTGGTAGACGAACAAATCCAAGATTAGTCCAGCGGTTACCATGTCATGTTGCCATGAGATCATCCACCGTAAAACAAGCTTAGTCGCAGTGCCTTTAGGTATAAATGGTAAACATCCGATGATTATCCCATTATTTACTATAGTTACCTATATCATGGGATAATCATGAGGATATGTTTCATAGTTACGTATAGTTACCATTATTTACCGTGTTTCATAGGAATCCCTATAGTACCAACTGCCTGGTCTTCGGGATTTCGCTGGCCCTGGGCCACCGTTTGTAATCAATGCGAAAATTTCTTGTGCTGCTCTGCTGTGTGAGGAGGATTTATAGCCAAAAGCAAGGCAGCAAGGCTCTCCAGTGTTCGAAGCTCAAGTGCCATCATGTCCAATCATTTCCAGCCAGTTTTTCCTGTAACCACCCTTTCATGCACCAGCCTAATATGGATTGTTGATCACCCTCCGGTAATTGAACATATGGAATCCATGGTCTGTATGTGGATGGTTCACCTATATTTAGTATACCTGTTAGAAATGGCGGTTTTCCATAGCTATGGTACCCTCTAGTAATTTAACATAGCTATGGAAAATTACAATTTATAGTTGTTTTACCCACTAAAAATAGTGATTTTCCATAGTTCATTGCCAATCTTAGATACCCTGCAAAAAAATAAATTCTTTGCTGGTTAGTAGATATTCCCATTAATACCAAAAGACTAAAGGATTAAAGTATCCATCTAAGATTGACCTAGAGTTATGTTTGTTTTCCAGAGAGTAGCTATGTTGAATAACCGGGTGGGTAATATGGCAACTCTCCATTTGCAGGTCCCGGTGCTACAGCCCACTTGTCTTCGTTGGCTTATCTCATTTAGACTATATCCATCCATACATTTTAGTGAACCTATGTATATCTAGTTCTGTTTACCAGCTTGGCTAACATAAATCAACTACCATCTGGTTATTTAACATAACCATGAAAAATCACCATTTTTAATAGGTAAACCATTTATAAATGGGCTATTTTCCATGGCTATGTAACAAATAACCAGAGGGTATAAATATCCGAATTTGCTTGGTCAACTCCACCAGCGATAGCAATCTGAAAAACCCCTCGGACGTCTCGGGGTCCATTCCGCTTGGTAAATGGGTCAACTACCCTAGTTAATCCTAGTTATATATGGATTATCCCCTCTGATATATAGGATGAAACATTGGTTATATATGGATTGTAAAACCACTTAATCTAAGTGGGGTACACAGTTCTTGGAGTATGTTCACCAACTTTAAATCTTTAACAATATATGCGTGCCGCGTACCTCCATTTTAGGAAACCTCCGAATTCCCATTGAATCGTCATCATGTCCAAACTTAGTTGTAAGGATTATATCCCAACTTGTGGAGGTTCACATCGTATACTTATACCCCAATTCCCATTGATGTTCATCCCCCACGAAATGGTATAGCTATTGATCCGTAGCCATATGCCCCAAAAACGCAATTTTAAGGGAAATTGATCATCATTTCCATTTATTGATTTTTCCATTTCCATGAAATGCAGATTGTATCTCCATTAGTTTATGATATAGCATTCTCTCCATTTATCCTCGGGTTATTTAACGGTTTGCCATGGAAAATCACCATTTTTAATAGGTCCACCATCAATAAATGGACCATTTTCCATGGCTATGTTACATAACCAGATGGTATTATTTCCATAGCCATATGATTTTTCCCCGCGGCACCGAGGTTGAAGTGCGCGTCGGTGTCCACAAAGCGCTCCGGGCGCATGGCGCCCGTCAAACAAATGCGGAGATCCTCCGCCAGGGACGAAGAAACGGTTCCTGTCGCGGCACGGCAACGAGGCACGGTGTTTTTTACCCTGGGAAAATCATGGGACACCTGTGGAAAAACTCATGGTTTTCTCGTGAATGATCATTTTATTCATGCTGGGTTTTCCACAAGCGTTTACAAGAGGGTACCCTGCAAAAGATAGCAGTAGCCTGAGGCGGTTGACTCAGAAGACTGATACTTTGAGTAGGGACAAGTCCCTGGGGAGACAATTAGTTGGGGGGTTCTTACAATGGGGCATCCGCAAGTAACCATTGCTTTTCAATACTTATTATGTAGCGTCTAATGATTAGGCTGATTTTGGGTACCCAGATTTTAGGAAGCCCCAAACTGGTGATTGGACATGGAAGATAAAGGGAATCAAGTGGCCTTCTCTGGCAACTACTTTCAAAGCCTGTCCTACTATTCCATTGTGAGATGAATATGGATTGACGGACCAAAATTTTGAATGCTTAAATGCATGGCCAATTTTGATACCCTGCAATAAGTTAAATTCTTAGCTGGTTAGTAGATCATACCATTGATACCGCGAGTCGGACTGCTTGTCAACGCAGAACATAGCAACCCCGGGCCGTATTGGCGGGGAAACTGGTAACTCTCATGCAGATGAGGACTGTAGCTTCATTAAATGCAAACGCACAACTACAAATTAGGAAAAACATGCCTCGAATTACTCTTGGCTACGACACTTGTACAGCATCTTGTAGCTTTACACGTTCAGTCCATTCCAGATCCAAGTCACCCACTACGCCATAGGTCCTCAGGGTATGCTTCCTGATAATTGGCCGACTGACCGAGTCAGCTCTAAGGATATCCATGTCCCGAGTGTCAAAGCACAACATGATTGCTCGGTCAAATGCCTGCGGAATCACATCACGAAGATCAAGGTATTGGTTCCACTGGATTCGGTAGTTCAACCATTCAATAGCCCATGCAATAAGTCTCCAATGCTTGTGAGCCTTGAGATTGGACACATTTTCCGAAAACAGAACTCCCGGCAGGAGCATTGCAGCACAGAAAATTGCAATAACTTTCGACATCCCATCTGATCTGAGAAGACCTGAAGCTGCATAAGCCAAGGATCAAGCTGGACACGGCGCTGACGTGGCTATGATTTCAGACATGTACATACTTGTAAAGGTCATCCACCAAATGCTTGTGATCGCAATCTGATACAACATCCTCGGCAAAGGCCCCTCAATTCTCTCATGGTGCACGCTTGGGCAGCTTCGGATGAGCGCTGGACTCGTGCATCAAACTGATGTGTCAACTCGTATGCATGACAGGCAACTAGCTCCTTGTCAAGTCCCCGATCATGACGAATGTGGAGACCATGTTTGTCCAATGCATGGACAGCATGAGACCAGCCTGAAAACCCTCCGGCAAAGAGATCACCTACGAATAGGCATGCGTCTTCCGGAACTTCTGAATTGGCCCTGGCATTCAGGACTGTGGCATCGACATGGTTCATGGGAAGTCGATAGTCATCCACCTTGGCACCCATCAGAAGACATTGTGAGATTTCGAACAAAACCTGATCCCACTGCGCATTGGTGATCACCACCCTGACAGCAGTTCGTCTATCTTCAGGGGCACATCTGCATTCTACCAAATTCGTATCCAGAAAAGCCTGCCTCATGTAGTATCCAGCGTCATTCACGACATCGCCTTCAACCAAAACTCCAGCTTGATTCATAGACACAACATTGGACATGCGGAATATGTAGTCACCCCATTTGTGGCACAAACACACGAAGGGCCTCAACCACTGTTCAGCAGCGAAAGACTTCACTTTAGCAACTGCCTCATCCATTGCGCTAAAACCCTTGACCCAACTGGTTGGAGTGTGCCAACTCCATAACAGCCACGCCGCGGCTATACCATTGATACCAAAAGACTAAAGGATTAAACTACAGTACCCATCTAAGATTGACCTAGAATAGGTTGACCTAGACTATAGCTCATATGAACGGCCTGACCAATTTTTCTAGGTCCATTGGTGCCACCATTGCCACCATCATTTGGTCCCCCCACGCCTCCGTCGGCGTGTTTGGATCCCAAATACTTGGCTGTCTCAATCAGAGTATCCGTGCCATGGGTGATCACGATGTATTTGGAGTGCCATGCCTGGTGAGAGTGGTGGCTGTTCGGCTGCCGTTCGGCTGGCATTCCTGTCCGAATCACCAAACACAGAAGGTGATACCGTGATACCCTTTGAAATTCAATAACGACTGTGTTGTCTCAAGAATGAACCCACGATGTTTTGATCATTTTTGATGCTATTCTGTATAGGTGGGGCCTTGAAAGTAGCTAAGCTGGTTTATTAGTACTATAACTAGGGTTTATAGGTGATATATCTATAGTTAATGGGGTTTATAAACCAATTTATAATTAGGGGGCACCACCTTGTATAGTATACTATCAACAAACATAACCAGGGCTTATGGTGGATAGTGGACATTAATCTCTGGTTGGCGCTTGAGCCACCCATCTGAAAAATATGAGTTCGTCCTTTGGGGTTACTATTCCCAATATATGGAAAGTCAAAAAAATCATGTTCCAAACCACCAACCAGATTTTTGGTGAGTTGGGTTTACAAATCAACAAACATGACACAACTTGGGGGCTACCTTGTAGACAGCAAAGTCAAAAGGTGTTTGGCGAGCACTGCGCAAAGAAGTTTGGTCCTCAACTCTCCTCCGAAAAAAGCCAATCAAGTTCATGGGTATTATAATGGGTTATAAGCCAACTAATTGGATATTAATGTAATATATTATTGGATGAGAATTCCCAGTAAGAATCTGATGGATTTCCTATCCTCATGGATTATGATAATTCCCAATATATTGGTTAATATTTCAACGGCCATGCAACAGGAACCGATTGATTGGAGGTACCGATTCCATATATTTTTGGCCTATTTTTCAGGCCTAAATTTCAGGAAATATCTCCACAAAATATAACCTTATATGGTACAGTACCTCCATTTTAGGATCCTGAAATTCCCATTGACCTCTTGTTGTTTGTCTCACTTTTACAGCAATTGGATTGATCTACAGTCAATTGGTCTCAACAGGAACATCTTAAACGGAAACCATAGATTTTCCCATGAAATGCATTGAATCTGGGGCTGAAAAACGGGTAGGAAATTGTTTGTTTGTTTTTTTTTAGTTTGGGGATTTTTTTTTGATTTCCGGTTCTCACCATTTTCCATGCTATTTGCAGCATTTTGGAGCTGGACTCTGCCATTTCCACAGTATGTGCAACGGTTTTGAGTTCGAACCTCTCATTTTCCATTGTATTTTCCACGGTATTTGCAACAGTTTGCAGCATGTTCTGTCCATTTTCCATGCTCTTTGCAGCATTTTTGAGCTGGAAT
>Ga0126342_10012003_pt1 | contig 15465 bp, 9 predicted proteins | sample Cyp1metagenome_FD_92528 | JGI IMG/M metagenome (GOLD analysis project Ga0126342, IMG submission 92528) | Coral microbial communities from Lord Howe Island, Old Settlement Bay, Australia - Cyphastrea 1 metagenome | ecosystem: Host-associated > Invertebrates > Cnidaria > Coral ...
AGGAGAAGGAGGAGGAGGAGAAGGAGGAGGAAGAGGAGGAGGAGGAAGAGGAGGAGGAGAAGAGCTAGCCGAGGAGGAGAAGAACAGCTCTGATAAAATCTAACAACCCTCACCTGGCAGGTGGGGAAATATCCATCCATATTTGCCGGGGAAAACCCTGGTTTAAGATTTCAGGGACAATTCCACGAAATCAAGCATGATTTCCACCGCAGAACTTCAAAAACCATCGAAACCAAAGAAATATCAAGTACCCCAACAGTACCTCAACAATACTTTCTACAATCAAGTACCTCAACGGCGGCCTCTTTTTTAAACAGCGCTGGTGATGCAGCTGGACCTTCAGGTTGAGGGCTTCCTTAGTCGCGCCAGTCGCGGAGCTTTCGTCAGCGGCGATCGATTCAAAGCCTTTATCCATGGCCTGGGCTATTCGTCCTCGCCACAGGTACCCACGGATCCCCCTGGGTGCAGGGTTGGGGGTCAGAACTTGGAAATGCTACCATGAAAAAATATTGGGATTCCATGGGACTTTTCGGGAAAAACATGTGGTGATTTTCTGTCATTTAGCATTGTTGCGGTGATGTTGATGGGTAGAAATGGTAGCAAAAAATGGTGATGTTCACATGATTTTATGCCAGTTGACAAGACTTTTGATAGAGAATATATGAGATTTGACCACGGGATGGACTAGATTCATATCGAGTTTTCCCAGCACTTGAAGTCGACAAAGTTATAATATCTACATCACAAATCCTCTTATATATTTCTCACGGTTTTGGATATACCATCCCCTTTTCTATCCCAAGTCTTTTGTAGCGAAATCACTATCTCGGACAAATAACATATTTTTTTCCCACACAGAGACTGTCGAGTTTTCCATTATCTTGTCCATGTTGTTTAAACATGTTCTTCCCATTTTTTCTTGGATAAATCACCCCAATTCACTGGTTCCCTCTGACCCTGAGGCGATCCTGGATGCTCTGTCAAACACCATGGCGCTGCCGGTGGATGATTCTGGGCAGGTACCAAGGAGGTTTCCAAAGTTTCCATAGTCGGATGTCATGGTACCTGGGGTACCTCAAACTCGTCCTTGTGGGTGAAACAGCTGGTTTTCCCTCTAGGAAGGTGGCATTTTCACGGCAGGCTAGCTTGCAAGACATGAAGTTACAGCTTGGCTTGGACGATGTTTGCAAAGTGCTGGGTGCCTTGGCGCGGAGGATTCAGTTGGTACCCTCTGGTAAACAAACAGTTTGCTATTGAAAATTGCAATTTATAGTTGATTCACCCATTAAAAATTGTGATTTTCCATGGTTATGTTAGTTTACCAGAGGGTAAGTGTGAAACTCCTGTGTTGCTGGTTTTCGAGTCCAGTCCTGGTGCTTTCAAACAGGCGCCCTGCGAGCCTGCGATGGCTTCACCCAAAAAGAGCTGCGGGAACTCAAGTGGCCCGGGCATTGCGACGAAACCTGGGTGGTTTTCATGTGGATGCAGCAGCATTAGAAAGTAGGGATCCAACCATGGAAAGCAGGGATTTAGCCACAACAAAGTAGGGATCTCACCAATAACAATGGATATTGGGGGTATAAGACTTTGGCCATAGCCTGGGGGACAGAATTCATAGGATATATTACTGTATGGGATTTTGTAGGGGCATAGCTAACCAACAAATTATGACATTTGGCTTGATTCTGAACATGGATGGGCATCAATTTAATGCTATGTTGAGAGAGAAGCAGACGATTGACCCGGGATTTATTTAGCGGTTCCCATCAGATACCCTTCATTGAACTAACATGGCTGTGGAAATTGCTGGGTTTCCCTCGAAAATGATCTATCTATCTATCTATCTTATCTTATCTTATCTTATCTTATCTTATCTTATCTATCTATCTATCTATCTGTCTATCTATCTATCTATCTATCTTATCTTATCTTACCTTATCTTATCTTACCTTATCTTATCTTACCTTATCTTATCTTACCTTATCTTATCTTATCTTATCTTATCTTACCTTATCTTATCTTATCTTATCTTATCTATCTATCTACTTATCTATCTATCTACCTATCTATCTATCTATCTATCTTATCTTACCTTATCTTATCTTATCTTATCTTATCTTATCTTATCTTATCTATCTATCTATCTACCTATCTACCTATCTATCTACCTATCTATCTATCTGTCTATCTGTCTATCTGTCTATCTGTCTATCTATCTATCTATCTATCTCTCCTGTCTGTCTGTCTATCTATCTAATCTAATCTTATCTAATCTTATCTGATCTAATCTGATCTAATCTGATCTAATCTGATCTAATCTGATCTGATCTAATCTGATCTGATCTAATCTGATCTGATCTAATCTGATCTAATCTGATCTAATCTGATCTAATCTGATCTAATCTGATCTAATCTGATCTAATCTGATCTAATCCTAATCTAATCTAATCTAATCGAAATCTAATCTAATCTTATCTTATCTTATCTTATCTAATCTATCTATCTATCCTAATCTAAATCTAAATCTAAACCTAAGTCTAAATCTAATCTAAAGCTAACCTAAATCTGAATCTAATCTAATCGTATCGTATCCTATCTTATCCTATCGTATCCTATCCTATCCTATCCTATCTATCTAGAAGGGTGGTGGATTTTCCATATATATGTTAGGACGTTAGGAATTACTGGCCGTGTTCTCGAGCTGTTTTAGGCAAATGCTCCTCAGCGCTGAGGGACTGTATACCATTTCGGCCAGCCTGATTTTCATGTGATGTTCAGCAGGACGCCTAAACCCAGCTGTTCTTTGAGCCCCCGGTGAGTTGACGGTTCCTGCCCGGATCTGCCCGGTTCGGCCTTGCCCAGGCAATCCTTCACCTTCTGCAATCCAGAAAACCAGGCCATGGATGAGTTGCCATGGGTAGAGTTAGCCAGAAAGTTTCCCCAAGAAAGTTGGGGACTTTCTCTTGCACTTCTGTTGAGCCAGAGGCTTGCCTATCGGACTGATGCAAATCCGAAGGCTTGGAGTAATATCATGCCCAGCTAAAGATGATTAAAGATTGACTTCTTGTGCAAGTTGTCTGAAACATTCTGAGACTAGGCACCTGATTGTTTCGGGCATCTGATTGTTTCGGGCATCAAACATCACTTTTGGTGGGTTTGGTGACTCGCTCCTGCAAAAACGGGGACGGGCCAATATAAAAACACGGATTTCCGCCCATTTGTATACAAATGGTGTAACTGTGATGATTTCCATGATTTCTCCATGCAAATGGAGGTTTGACCCATACAATTCCAATGAATCAATGGGTTTCGATCCATATTTTCCCATTCGAAATTGTGTTTGACACCATATTCCCCCCCCAAAAAAACAGGATATGACCCAAACACACCCCTATATTTTCCACGATTTTCCTTAACGCGTTGGGTTTGACCATGTTTTCCCATGATTTTCCAACCATGGGGGCCCCAGCGTCAATCGCGTTCAGGACCAGGTGCAAGCACCGGCCATCAACCGCGCCCTGCGGTGGCTGGGCCATCGCCTCTCGCTGCAGCAGACCCTGCGGCTCATCGCTGAGGCGATTTCTGGGGCGCTATGTTTCCCCGTGATTTCCATGGTGATTTACCCTCTGGATAAACTAACAAAAAACTATGGAAAATCACCATTTTTAATGGGAAAATAATCCACTATTTCTATGGCCATTTTCAATAGCAAACTGTTTGTTTACCAGAGGGTAACTATGAAACATGGTGATTTCCGGTGGTATAATGTGGTATAATCATGGTTAATAGCTGGGTGATGGTAATCTTGGTTAATGATGGTTGATGATGGTAAAAATAGTGGCTAATAGTGGTTAATTATCTGGTTGGTCGTGACTGGAACCATGGAATTTTATGACTTTCTATTGGGAATGTCATCATCCCAACTGACGACCTATATTTTTCAGAGGGGTAGGCTCAACCACCAACCAGATATTTTTTTGGATAACCATTAATAACCATTAACCATCAATAACCATTAATAACCATTAACCACGAGGATCCAGCTATGGTGAAGATGGTGGGTTGATGATTGATGATCATGGCGATTTAAAACATCATTTATCAACGCTGCAACAGCTGTAAATGGATAAAGAATGGTTGGTTGATGATTATTGGGCTTGTAGGGGGGAATGCGCTGGGATATAATGCGGGTACAGTGGGGAGAGATAACCAAACATAGGATATTGTTGTTGGTTCATGTTTTTTTCTTTTGTGTTATGCGTTCCTTTGGGTTCTTGGACATGTGTCATAATCCACTGTGGTAATATTAATATTGATCATTGATTGTGATGTTGTTTTGTTGATTATTAACGATCGTAAGCACAAATGATTCATTGACGGGTTGATTGATAGTATCAAAAAATAGCATTGATAATGTACTATGTTAATCTTGTATTGATATTCATTAACATTGATTGTTTTTTCAATAAACAAATCACACATTCTTCATGCTTCATCACTGGCCATGACCCGGCCATGGTTGGATGCTCACCCTCAGGTGGATGCGGATGGCGGGAGCTCATTGGACTTCACCATGTTTGTGAAGGTGGTACGGAAATGCAATGCCCCCTGGCGGCATGGAGCTGATAACTGGGAGGCCTGACTGGGGAGATAAAAAACCGATTGGGGAATCTGGAAAGATATCAAGGAAAACCAGTAGATTCTTAGATGTTCTTCCCCAAGAAGTCGATTTCTGATTTTTTTTTGGGCATCCCACGAATCGTGATTTTTTGGGGGGGATTCCTCAGGCTCCAGTCGTTCAAATCCCAACTGTTGAAGATAACAACGTGGAGATTGTCAGCGAAATCCGGCCGGATTCGATGAATAGGGTCACTACATTTCGCCACGGATTTGATTGGGGTTCAATATTAGACTGGTTGGTGGTGACTGGAACCATGGAATTTTATGACTTTCCATCGGGAATGTCATCATCCCAACTGACGAAGTCCAGCATTTATCAGAGGGGTTGAATCGTTGAAACCACCAACCAGTATATATATATATATTACAATAGGAAGAAAACAAAAGGTGTGATCTCTTCTCATATTTACATGGACCACAATGAGACAACCATTTCCAGCTATACCCTTTTTGTTACATATATGGTTATATATGTATGGACCTGGATATAAATGTAGATATAGACATAGCAGCTAATATAGCAATCACCAAAAAGACAGGAACATCAAATCCTACATAATCCTACTGAAATAATATGAAATGGTATAAATTACATATAGCAATCTTCGCTATCGCTATATACATGACATGTATTTAGACATAGAACATTTCCAGCCTCGCCTAGGAGAAGGATCAAGCCAAAACCGTGGAGGTCTTCCAAGACTTTGATACGCAGCGGGAGGCGCTTTTTTTTCATGTTCGATCCAGTGGGAGGGAGCGGAGCGGAGTACCCTCTGGTTATGACTAACAGTTCGCCATGGGAAATGGCCCGTAGAAATAGAGGTTTACCGAACTTAAGAACATGGTGATTTTCCATGGCGAATTGTTAGTCATAACCAGATGGTATTATTTGCCATTGGAACCAAGGAGTTACTTAGAGTTTCCCAACCATCTGGTAGGTGTACATGATTTTAGGTGGGCGACCTTTAATCCGAAGACCCGCTCCGCAACCTCTGTTTGCCCCAACATCTCTTAAGGTCGAGGTCCTGAGATTCCTGAACATCTAGGACCTACCCTCCATCTTCTGGAAAGAAGTCATATGCTGATGGGATTTTTTATGGACTTTCCATTGATATGCACGTTTCATTGGGTCAATTTCAGGAGAACTCTGCTGGAAACATCTGGAAACTATGGTTTTAGCATCCACCTGTGTGGGGGCAAAACCTATCGTTTTGACCATTTTTGTTTTAGGCTGTTTTTATGCATCCAGAACAACAATGGGCAGCAGTTTTTCAACATGTCATTGGCCCCCTGGAAGAAAGTCACCCGCCCAGTTTTGTTGGTTGATATTTCCACCACACATCCAACACTGTGTGTTTCACGCGCAGTTTTCGGCACCAGTTGTTTTCTTTGTGCCTTCTACCAACAACAACCTACCTTTCATATTTTGTTGTTTCATATTTGTAAGCTATGTCATGAAAAATAAAAGATAGATAGACAGACAGATAGATAGGTAGGTAGATAGACAGATAGATAGATAGGTAGGTGGATAGATAGATAGATAGATTGATTGATAGATTGATTGATAGATAGATAGACAGATAAGACAGATAAGAAAGAAAGAAAGAAAGAAAGAAAGAAGGAAAGAAAGAAAGAAAGAAAGAAAGGAAAGGAAAGGAAAGGATAGGAAAGGAAAAGGAAAAGGAAAGGAAAAGGAAAGAAAAGAAAAGAAAAGAAAATAAAAGAAAGAAAAGGAAAGAAAAGAAAGAAAGAAAGAAAGAAAAGAAAGAAAGAAAGATAAGAAAGAAATAAAGAAAGAAAGAAAAGAAAAGAAAAGAAAAGAAAAGAAAGAAAAGAAAAGAAAGAAAGAAAGAAAAGAACGAAAGAACGAAAGACAGAAAGAAAGAAAGAAAGAAAGACAGGAAAGAAAGACAGGAAAGAAAGAAAGAAAGAAAGAAAGACAGGAAAGAAAGAACGAACGAAAGAAAGAAAGAAAGGTAGGTAGCCAGGGGTAGGTAGATAGATAGATAGATAGACAGACAGATAGATAGATAGATAGATAGGCAGACAGACAGACAGATAGATAGATAGATAAGATAGGTAGGTAGGTAGGTAGGTAGGTAGGTAGGTAGGTGGATAGATAGATAGATAGATAGATAGATAGATAGATAAGGTAGGTAGGTAGGTAGGTAGGTAGATAGATAGATAGATAGGTAGGTAGGTAGATAGACAGATAGATAGATAGGTAGATGGATAGATAGATAGATAGATAGATAGATAGATTAGATAGATAGATAGATAGATAGATAGATTAGATTAGATTAGATTAGATTAGATTAGAGAGATAGATAGATAGGATGGATAGATAGATCGATAGGATAGGATAGGATAGGATAGATAGATAGGATAGGATAGGATAGGATAGGATAGGTTAGGTTAGATAGATAGATAGATAGATAGATAGATAGGATAGATAGGATAGATAGATTAGATTAGATTAGATTAGACTAGATTAGATTAGATTAGATTAGACTAGACTAGACTAGATTAGATAGACAGATAGATAGATAGATGTATACAAACTTGAATGTCCCGAATGATATTCCCATTTTGTATATTCCCTGGAAATTCCCCATGTATTTTCCCCGTGGCTCTTCCAAAAATGCCCGTCACCGTTGCAAGCGTTGAGCTTGCGCCAGGGGGTGCTGGACTGCGACCAGCAGAACCAAGCCCTAATGCTGCTGAACTGCGTAGATGCTATGGGACGGCTGCCCTACCGCAGCGCCAGTGACTGGAGCTGTGGAGCTGTGGAGCTGTGGAGATTCCCCCGCAAGCAGCTGCAGCAGCTGGAAGAATTGGATTGCTTCATACCTAGTAGAATGAAGTGATCAAAACCTATCAAAATCTATGAGCATCACGGTTTTACATTCGTTTTTTTTTTCAATTTTCATTCTTAAGTGGCATTTGGTGAAAAACTTGGCGAGCTGCCACCTTGAAAGCCATGAGCCTCGACTTTTCGTTGGTGATATCTACACGATTTGGAATCACAGAACCCTAGCAAGCAGATAAGGTGTGCAAAAGCTGCAATTACCCTCTGGTTATTTAACATAGCCATGGGACATGGCCCATTTATAGATGGTTTACCTATTAGACATGTGACATGGTTATTTTCCATAGCTATGTTAAATAACCACAGGGTATATGCGAGTAATTTGTTCTGAATATGAAGATGCTTGTCGTACAGCAGGTGGATATGCCATGATGTGAATCCACCACGATTACATACATAATCATAGGATATATACCCTCTGGTTATTTAACATAGCCATGGAAAATGGCCCATTTATATATGGTTTACCTATTAGACATGGTGATTTTCCATGGCTATGTTAAATAACCAGATGGTAGACATTGTCGTTTGTGTAGATCAAATGCACCCATAGTCATCACTTGTTGCTTGATTCTTGATGATTTGCCATATTTGCCTGCCAGTGATGGAAAATAGACACAATTTCCGCAAGTGACCCCATAAATATTGCCGAAATTTCTGAAGAATTCTCAAGAGGTTTCTCAACCCCCCCGATTTCTGGACCGACCTGTATTTTTCTCAAAAACACCCGGTGTTTTTTCTCGAAATGTTTTTTTTTCTCAACATGTTCCTTTTTTTCTCAAAAAGTATTTTTTTTCTTCTTACTGTAAACATTCTCAAACGTTCCTATAAAAAAAAAAACCAAAAGTTCCTCAAAAGTGCTCTCAAAATCCTGGACTGCAGAAAATGCTTTAATAACATCTATATACTGTAAAATCTCAAAATTGTTGTGTCTTCTTGTGCCATCAACTAGCTTGACTCCCAATATTTGGCCCGCAGGGCTCTACTTGCATTGCACTTGGCAAGTGGTAAGTGGTTCCTTCAATAGAATTTACCTATCCCAAACTTCCTCAACTTTTCCAAAAAACATCAGTTTTTTTTCTCAGAAAACATGTTGTTTCTGACTTTTTGGGAATCAGGGCAATGCTAAAGCTCTTATGTATTTTTTTTCCATTAAAAAAACTACTGATCTAGACCCTACTGATCCAGGGCTGGTCTTTGCTCTCCTGATTTTTAGGGCTTCCAGGATTCTCTTCTCTTGAAGGGAAATCTGAAAACTTGTCCGCCTTGCAGACTTTTAAGATGCAGCCCAAAGAAAAGCCAGTTCCCCTATGGGATGAGGAACTTGTACCATCTTGTTCCAAACCCCTTCCGATTTTGTTTGGTGAAGCTAAACTAAACTGACACAACGAGAAAACGACTAAACCCATCATTTTTGACATGGACCCACATGCCCATTTCATCCAAAACTGAAGCATTTGACAAGGCGAGATGGAGGGTGCCGACCTGCGAGTCTTTCTGGGCATCGTGGAACGCTTCAAAAAATCCTGCCTCATCACCTTCCGGCAAAACCAGGCAGGGCTTGGCTTGGCTCAGGGTCAGAACAAGGGGTTTTTTCCACCACCACTTGCAGGTTGGGGCCCCCAGTCGAGTTCGCGTTCAGTTGCCTAAACTAAGTGGCTGAATTCTATGGTTTATGGTAGATATAACTGATATAACTACTATAGTTCATGGGGTTTCTAAACCAACATCACTGGGCACAATGACGCTTCGGTGAAATCTCCGCATCGGCCGCGGCCAGTTCCTGGCTCAAAGGGTTTTAGAAGTCCTCCTTTAGAGGCGCCCCTTGAGACCATCGAGCCATGCTGGGCGGAGGAACTTTGATCAAAAATGTCACTTAGAATGCCATGATTTTCTGGGCTGGACATGGATGACATCAACACAGTGATGATTTCTGAGCTGTTTCAACTCTTCGAAACCATTTGAAGCCGTTTTTAATGATCCGCTTAAAGCATCAAACAACCCGCAGCGGTTGTGGATCCTTTTTAGGATGATCGATTTTTCTCTGCGGTTTGGACTCCTGCTTCATTGCTTCATTTGGGGTCGGGTAGAGGGTCATGAGCTGAAATGTGACCCGTCAATCAAGCAACTTTCCTGACTGTTGGTTGCACTGTTGGTTGCACCTATGGACAAGTTGCGTCCATATTTTTTTGCTGTTTTGTATGCCCCTGCGGTCTTGTTTGTGAACGGGGCTGTTTCCAAGGACAATCATATTCTCCACCTCCTTTTACTTGTTCCACTATTTCCCAAGTTTGGCTGGTTGAAGGGTTAAACGCATTTTTTACTTGTATTTAAATCACGTCAAGTCCATTTCGTTCTTTGTTATTTTCCCCTTGTTCATTTCACCTCTGACAGTCAAGTACGACTGCCCCCTCTACTGTATCCCTATCAGATCCTATCAATCACTACCTCAACTCTAGAAACCGACTAGCTTAGATTATGTTGAGTCTGGAATCCTTGCGACCTGGATGGGCCTAACTTTGTTCATTGGTCGCTTTGTTCCAACCAGTCATAAGGTGAGTATCCTGGGCTTCGGCTACAACCGGACCAACTACCAATTCGACCAGGGACAGCGTTGGGGTCGGTTCACAGCAGGCCTGGTGGATGTTTGGCCGACCCAAAAAATGCCACGGTGGTGCTCCAGTTCGGCTAAGCTATGTTGGTTTGGTTCACGTGAATTCTATGGTTTATGGGAGATAAATCTATAGACGAACATCACTGTGGGGGTTTGTTGCAGTTGAAATCAATGGTGAGGAAGCCTCCGAGATCTGGATTTTTGGGATTTTGGAGGGGATCTCAAGCTGACCATGAGTCAAAACATTGCCATTCTGGGCGGGTTGGGTCAATGTCAGGGGTCCAGACAAAACATTTTGGAGTTGATCCCGTTTTTTCCATTGAATCTCCGCCGGCAGCCTTGGGTCTCAGATGATTCATGACTCCGTGAAAAGCTGCTTGAAATCTGACAGGGGACCTCAAGAGATTGCTTCACAATATGTTTTTTTTCTCTCTAGCATTTTTTCGGGGTCCATCTTAGTTTTCGAGAGTTTCTTGGAGGTAATTACATAAAAAAAACAGTTCATAAAAAATTAGCTGACTCAATGAAACACTAAAATAAAGCAAAACGTGTAAACGTAGATGCATGAAAAAACATATCATAAGAAGTAAAAAAGCAAATAGATGTAAAATGAACCAACAAACAAATCAATGAACACGAACATACATACATACATACATACATACCTACATACATTCATACATTCATACATTCATACATGCATACATGCATACATGCATACATGCATACATGCATACATACAGACAGACAGAAAGACAGACAGACATACAGACATACAGACATGCAGACATACAGACATACAGACAGACAGACATACATACACACATACACACATACACACACTCACACATTCATACATCCATACATCCATACATCCATACACCCATACATCCATACATCCATACGTTCATGCTTATTCATGCTTATTCATGCTTATTCATGCTTATTCATGCTTATTCATGCTTATTCATGCTTATTCATACATTCATGCATATTCATGCTTATTCATGCTTATTCATGCTTATTCATGTTTATTCATGCTTATTCATGCTTATTCATGCTTATTCATGCTTATTCATGCTTATTCATGCTTATTCATCCATTCATGCATTCATGCATCCATCCATCCATCCATCCATCCATCCATCCATACATACCATACCATACCATACCATACCATACCATACCTCAGACAGACAGACAGACGGACAGACATACAGACAGACAGACAGTCAGTCAGTCAGTCAGACAGACAGACAGTCAGTCAGTCAGTCAGACAGACAGTCAGTCAGACAGTCAGTCAGTCAGTCAGTCAGACAGACATACATACATACCATGAAATATACATCTACATGTTTGCTCCGGTCGCGGTTGGAGGTTCCATTCTTGGGTGCGCCAGGCCGTGGCAATGAAATCAAGCGCTACGCCATGTTCCGCGAGGACGTGGCGGATCTGGCCGCGGTGAGTGTCAGCAAGTTGAAGGTCTATGTGCCGGTCCTCACCATGAGTTTGGGATATGCAGCTGGGTGAAATATTGGTGAAATGTGTCGAGAGATCTTGGATATTGGTACCCCCAGTTTGGTAAACATAGCTATGGAATGCTATGGACCATCACCAGAATAGGTAAAAAAAAAAACATCTGTGATGGGGAAGTTTCCGTAGCTGTGTTCAACCTCGAGCAGACAAACTCTTGAATTTTTCTGATCAATTCGGCTTATCCATGGAAATTCTGACCTCCAACCAATGGATGACCATCACGTTCCCGTGGCTGTGTGCCGGGGTCTTCACTGCCGAAATGATTCAAAATGTGTCTGCCTAAAGACCAGGGCGAGAATGAAAATCAAAGGCTTCATCACTAGTTTCCTGATTTCGCTTCATCATCATTTTCTGATTCAAATGCTCTTGGAGTATCCGCGGTTTCCGCCGTTGGAGAGTAAAACGCACCGACCCTATGTGAGTGACCGGCTACTGGCAGATCACGGTACAGAAATTGTGAAGATAGACACCATGGGATACCCAATCCACTGACATCCACTGACCATTTTGGACATGTTGGACCAGTGTCATCCAGCTTCAGTCATACCCATGACTTATTTTGAAGTTGTCGATGGCTTTTTTAAAGCAAAACCAGGACACTGGCTACTGCCCATTTTGCTGATTGCACTCTTTGGCAGACCATGGCCTCCGATGGCCTCAGAAAGAGGAGTTGTCTCAAGTCTCATATGGGTAACTCAGATGACACCAGATCCCACTCATATTCTCGGATGGTCTCGGTTGCAGATATCTCATGATATCTCCAGGACTCTAACTACTATACTGGTTGGTGGTTTGGAACATGAATTTTATGACTTTCCATATGTCGGGAATAATAATCCCAACTGACCAAATTACATTGTATACCACCAGCCAGCATAACAATGTGCACGACCAATGGATGCACATCCCGCGCGGAGGTCTTGACCGTCCTGGTCGAAGCGCGTTCGGGATTGAAGTTTCCAGGCGGGTTTACTTGGGAGAAGCCCAAAAAGGGCGGACCACAAAATGCCACGAAATCATCCAAAATAGCAATAATTAATTATCCATGAATTCATCCATGAATTGGGTTCTTATGCGAAGACCAATTGTTTGGGGTAGAATTTAGGACACCCCCCAAAAACATCATAAGTGATGTTGTTTTTTTGCGACCATGGTTTTTCCTACTGCCCGTTCTGGGCGTGCAATATTTTAGCACATGACATCGACACATTGATCCTCCTGCACTTTCACCGGGCCGTAGCAAAACCATCATTAACGTATTCATGTAGCATGTTCCAAGCATTGCAATAACCTGTTTTTAAGTTTGGGAGTTTCCATGGTGTTGTTGTATGTACATATGTTTGTCCATACTGAAGGGAACAAATGTGGTTGACCCAGAAACAACAGAATACCAATGAATACCATCTGGGTCAACCACATTGTTACCCTGGGGGGTTGTTTCTCGGTAAAGAAATAACAATACCATCTGTACTTTGACCATTTGGGGGCGTGAAATTTTTTTGGACGCCCTGCCCTTCAGTGACTTTGGCGCCAGGTCCCCCAACCTTTGCTTCGGGCTTGTACTTGCACCTTTGGGTGGTTTTAGTCGGATGGGTCAATTCAGTATACGGGCTGCAATGGTTGAAAACTCCAAAAAGAGTCGTTTGTCCCTGAAGATGAAATAGGTGACTTGACCCATCCCTATAGCTTGACATAGCTTGACATTTTTCCGCATGAAATAAATAGACATCCACCAAGTTCCTGGACTTCAAAATCCCTTTGGATCCCTTTTGCACTCCTTTTCCAACGAAGAATGGGGCCTCTACAAGTCTCCACCTTTTTTGGGGGAAGGTCCAAGAAGGAAACTGTCTATTGAATAACCATAGCTTTGGAGCCCCAAGTGGTAGCAGCCTCTAAAAGGACTCTGAGGAACTCATTGTGCAAGTTCGGCAGCCGAGGAATTGCCTGGGTGTGTCCTTTGCCTTCATGACGCTATCCATTTGGCTTTGCTGGCATGCTGCCATGCGCGCTCAGGCCGGTGATACTAGCGCCATGTTTCCTGGCTTAGATCATTTAGCTAAGGGAAAGCGTCAAGATGATTCAAGGCAGGTTTCAAATTGGAAACAATCAACTACTGGTAGTATTTTAGTCTATTTCATGTTTTAACTCTCGTTGGTATCAAGTGATACAAAACATTTCCAAACCCATCCTTGGTGATTCATAGTCTTGACCCTGTGCATCGAGATGTACGGAGTTTTTTGTTTTCTCTCCCCGAGGGGTTCATGTTCACATAGATTTCTCGATACCACCTATCTCCCGTAAATCAAGAGAAGTAACTCCGCAGCTAACATCCACCAAACTCATCCAATTTCCCGAAATGTCCGAGATTTCCAATGTCCCGAAATGTCCGAGATTTCCAATGTCCCGAAATGTCCGAGATTTCCAATGTCCCGAAATGTCCGAGATTTCCAATGTCCCGAAATGTCCGAGATTTCTGAGGTTTCCATAGGTTTACTATCTCCCTACCATAGGCGATTTCCAATGTCCCGAAATGTCCGAGATTTCCAATGTCCCGAAATGTCCGAGATTTCTGAGGTTTCCATAGGTTTACTATCTCCCTACCATAGGCATAACGGCATAACCTGAACATCCCCGTTGCATGGTCCACCGCGGCAGGTGGCGATGGTCCAACTGCGGACGCGGCAGGTGCGATTGCCGGTGCCTTCGCAACGGCAACTGGACAGTGCCAGGAAGATCTTGTCGAGCTATGAGGAGCAAGGCCGGGAGGGGTTGATGGTTATTTTTTTTTGGTGTGTGTGGTAAACCATGTTTTTTTTTTTAAGATATGGTTACTGGAAATAATCCATGATTGTTTAAATATGTTTAAATATGTTTAAATATGTTTAAATATGTTTAAATCTTAATGGTTTCAAATCTCTTGTGCGGAGCTGCCAAGTTGGGACTTGTTGGCTGAGGCCTAAGGCCTTGAGAGAAACATTGAACAGGACATCTTCATCCTCAGACCGAGAGCCAGAAGAATTCCTCATATCAAATAATTGACGTCATGTCACTGCAGTTGTTCAACTATCAGCTCGCTTACGCCTTTGGCCACATGGTATGCAACTCCTAGTTTGGGAAAAAAAGGTCCAAATGACAGTTTCATTCCATCCTCTCAAATCTTGTTTTTCAATCCCAGTCTGCCAAGGTTTCACGGGGAAGGGATTCTTTCCAGAGGTCATGTGTTTTTTTTCCCCAAAAATCTCCGAGAAAAAACAGATATGAAAATTATGAAATCCCCAATAGCCGCTTAAGATTTCGCCCTTACTAGTGCCAAAACATGATTGGGGGTGTCACGGATCTGTGGCCGCTGCTTCCCGGAGGCGTCTACGACATGTTCCGCCTGCCCTTCGTTTTGCCGCAGAGTGGTGAAGCTCCGCCGGGGGCGGAGGAGGAGGCGAAGTTCGATGCGGAGGGGATCAAAGGCGGGATGCAACGAGAAGGGGTAAGGGATTTTGATAGCAACCATTTTGTAAGGATGGTCGTAGGCAGATATCATCAAATATCCATTTTACATTGTGATTTTCTATTGTTAGCCCAGTTATATAATATAATTACACACAGATATATATATATATATGTACATATAATTATACATACATACCTATATATATATATACATATACACATATATATTAAATGTCCCACTCTATGATATTCTAGGCAGTTACCATGATGCTACGGGATATAATATGACACAGTGATGGGATATATATGTATATATATACAC
>Ga0126342_10012004_pt1 | contig 15465 bp, 13 predicted proteins | sample Cyp1metagenome_FD_92528 | JGI IMG/M metagenome (GOLD analysis project Ga0126342, IMG submission 92528) | Coral microbial communities from Lord Howe Island, Old Settlement Bay, Australia - Cyphastrea 1 metagenome | ecosystem: Host-associated > Invertebrates > Cnidaria > Coral ...
TCTTGACATGTCTGTGCACAACTGTTGGTGTGCATTGGATTGTCATGACTGGTAAAACTTGTGCAAACTTGGAGTCATATTCTGTGATGAACAGCACACATGGGTAATTTGCAACTGAAGCTAGAGGCTTCTGACGAGATCCCTGCTGCCTTCCTTCTGAGAACACGAGTACTTTGTGAGATTGAAATCTTGACATGTTTGTGCACAAGTGTTGGTGTGCATGGGATTGTCATGACTGGTAAAACTTGTGCAAACTTGGAGTCATGCTCTGTGATGAACAGCACACATGGGTAATTTGCAACTGAAGCTACTGGCTTCTGACGAGATCCGTGCTGCCTTCCTTCTGAGAAAACGAGTACTCTTTGAGATTTAATTTCTTGACATGTTTATGCACAGTGTTGGTGTGCATGGGATTGTCATGACTGGTAAAACTTGTGCAACTTGGAGTCATGCTCTGTGATGAACAGCACACATGGGTAATTTGCAACTGAAGCTACTGGCTTCTGACGAGATCCGTGCTGCCTTCCTTCTGTGAACACAAGCAGCAGTTATATAAAACTATAATATTGAAATATATTGAATCTCTTCACAACGTGCTGTACTGTATTGCCCGCTTCTGTGCGGCAGTTGCCATGATTGGCACAAGCTTTGCAAATGCGGTCTTTGATCATTCACCTTCATCAGTTGCACTGCCAGGAACAGGAACAGCTTTGTGTGCGTCGGATGACCCAGCCTTTCCATCGTGAGCCATCGATAGAACAGTTATGAACATGTATGAACTGCAATATCCTTCAATGTCTAGTGGTGTCTTGTGCCACTTCCACTGCATACTTTGCGCAAGATTCCTCTCTACGGACCATGACATCCGTGACATCCGTGACAAGAACTGTGGCGAGCGCCAGATCTGCCAGGCCTGGAAGAAGAGGTTCCGGAATCTGCCCCGGAGGCACTCTGCGAAGTGCATATATTCTGCTAAGGTTTGTGGTTGGATTGCCTGAGCAAACCATCGTAAATCGTATACGGAGGTTTTTTGGGTCCGGGTTGAGCTCATCAAGTCATCAAGCCTTCCTCTTCGATCTCTTGGATCTCTTGGATCTCTTGGATCTCTTGGATCTTGGTGGAATTGCACAGACTCTCTGACTCCACAGGTAGTTGTGAGCTACGCAGACGTCCTAGGGGAATTAATGGAAGCCAAGTCAAGGCCTCAGACCGACTCAGACCGACTCAGACCGGTAGAGAGATTTTGGATAATTTTGGATGAGGTGATGAGGTTGGATAATTCGGGTGCGGTGTGAATTGTCAATCCCTAGAGTCCCTAGAGGGATGCCAAATTGGACAAATTGATTGGAGCCACATGAAAGACATTGAAAGACGAGATGACTTGTGAAGAGGCAACCCCAGCCATGGTGAGTCTCCAAGCTGTTGATTGCTGTGGTATGCGTTGTTAAGCTCCACATGGAGAGACCTGCAAGATCCTAAGAAGATCTTTGAAGTATGCCACATTTTCATAGACTATCCATATCTATCCATCATTAATTATCATTATGGTTAGTGTATTATCAATTATTATCATTATATATCCCAAAAAACATCGCATATTATCACTATTATCCCAATAGAGGATGGCAACTCGCTATGGGACGGCTATTGGATAAAAAATGGGGTTTAGAATCTCTTTGCGTCCGGGCGCAGAATATTGCAGAGGTCTGAGCAAATTGCTGGCATTGCCATGGTGTGGTTGCTGATGCTGGCAGCGAGTCTGCATGGTGCGCACAAAGGGATGGGATGATTGGGATGGCAATGTGATGTGGTACTGTCAGTTGGTAACCATATTAGTAACCATCAATAAAGAACAACAATCAATCCTTCAGATGTCACAAGGCCGCACGGTGGTTGATGTTTTGAATGATTTCGATGTGTGGAACCACGTACAGGTTTTGTAACTAGTTTGATGATTTGAAAACGTAGCACCGTATTGTATACATCACGTTGCATCACTGTGGTGAGTGCAACACCCTTTGGCAATTTGGGGCAACCAGCTCTGCAGGTCTTCCATACTGTTCTGCCAAGTACGGAGCTTTTGTGGGCCAAGCCGACTTGGCATTGCGCGGTTTGGATCGATAGAGGATGGAATCGTGCTATGAGAAATACTCAATAATTGATTCCAATGATACGACATCGGAATACGGACAACATATTGAAAAACATGTGTCCAGGGATGGCTTGACCATGAAACGCTGCATTCGCACAAGACCACCCCAAGCCTCTGACACACTCCACTGGTCACTGGTCGGGCTGTACTGGCTGTACACGCCAATTTTTTACACAAAATGCTTGCAACAACCATGCTCTGGAGGACATGCTATACAGACTATATAGTGAAGTATGCATAGAATTGCGTAGACAAGACTCTGATGTGCATTGAGTTGTGTATTCAATTGTGTGCAGTTATGTGTCTTTGTTGTAGCTATGCAGAATCGCACAAGACATCACACGAGCGCCAATTTCAGCAAGTTGAAGAAGAGAGTAAGAAAACTTCAAGAAGACCTAAGAAGACCTCGGTACTTTGTGTTTTGAACCACACCATACCACACCTGTCAGTTTGCTTGGCGGCTTTGCTCAGCACCTTTGCACTGGTCATGCAGGATGCTCAGACCTACCATGTTTTTTTGGACGTGCCGTGACATGCCGTGACATGCCGTGACATGCCATGACGATCAGAATTTCAGGACTGCTGGAGAAGGGCACTTGACGTAGTGTTCAGCTAGATTGATTCATGACAAAAGATGATAAAATTTAAAAGCATATAAAAGTGAAGAACTTGCAAAGCGGTCAACTTCTCTTTCAAAGTGGCTTGCAGGAATTCTCAAGTGCGTCAATCAACAATGTGACTCAACTATACTCAACTAAGGTGACCTCAATTTCGGATTTTGTGGAGTTTTGAAACAGAGACACTGAGGACATGGCGCTTCCAAGCTACGTCGTACCTGAATCCCATCGATTGGTTGAAAGGGGGTGAGGACAGGCTGCACCAGCAGATGCTGAATTGGAAATAATTGCAAGAGGGACCAGTTGCAATTTTTGGTTAAGTGCTTAATAAGTGCTTGCACAGGTTGCAATTGCTGTATTGAGCGCTTCACTTCAGAAAGGCCACCATGTTTCACCAAACGTTGGATATCATATATAATATAATATTATTATATTTGATAAAATAGCATAATAAATATATCCGTGCAAGGTTTCTTTCATATTGTTCAGACATGGTCAGATTGTGGAGGATCGTCACCCAATGACCTTCCCAATGGTGGCTTTTGGTGTGGCTGCTCAGTGCTCTGTTGCCACATCACAGACGTCCCTTGAGTAATTTTGAGTATGATACCACGATATACCACGATGATATGCTTGGAGGCACAGATCAGTTCGTCCAAGTGATCCAATCTTGGAAGGTCAAGGAATTTGAAAGTGATTCCTCTCCCGATCGAGGTACTGGATTCCTGGGTGCCATGTTAGGCGCATTGGGTGATGATTCAAGTTACTGTACTCGATTAAGGCGAATTATCGGAAGCAATGACGTCACATTTTCTCCTACCCTGACTACCAATGAGATCAATGAGGCGCTATTTCTTGGATCCAATTGCGGAAGCATCACTTTACTCCGTGACAGGAAAGTCACGTTTCGAGTGGTTACCCCATACAACGAATCGTCGAGTGTTGTAGATTCATCATGTTTCATCATGATTCATCCTGATTCATCATGGATGCATGATGATGCATGCATATGTCATAATATGATTATAATTATTTATAATTTATAAATATTTATAATAATGTTCAATAATGTCATTCAATATGGTTCAATCATGTTCAATATGTTTCCAGCAGTTTTTCGAACATTTTGGATGTGCCAGGCCTTGGAGGCGGCATTCTCTTGAGCCCGGTGTTGATTGAGGCGCGATGTTCCAATCAGGCGTGTGTACTGCAAGATGATATACTTTAAGTATCTTTAAGATTCTTTAACTATCTTTAAGTTGTATTGTATATTTAGTATGGTAATTTATGTAATTTTGATTTAATTTAGTCTGTAATTTTGTATGTAATTGCTGTATAGATGTGTGTAGGGTTTGATTTGATATGCCTTGTACATGATGTCAAGTTCCCCAAAGAGTTATTTGATGTTATGGATTGAGCTCGTTCTGAGCTCGCTTCTGAGTCGAGTCCCCTGCTATGACACAACTCATCCCTGCCCCAGGTTGGCATGCACAGCGAAGCAGTACAGGCGGGGAACACGTGGGTGATCATAGCTGTGGGATGCTGTGTGTGTGTTGCTGGAGCATCTCGAATCATCGAATCTATACATTCAAACAACCAAACAGCTCAAAAATCTTTAGGAATCTTTAGGATGCTTTAGGATTCGTAGGATTGGTTGGTGGTTGTAGAACAATGCAAATGATGAACCTATGATGAACCTATGATGAACCTATGATGAACCTATGATGAACCTAAAAATCACTTGGCTTTCGCATATCTTCGCATGCCTCAAGCCGCTCAAGTCTCCAAGCGATGGAAGCTGTGACACGTGAGGCGACTGTAGCCAGCTTCGTGTTTTTGCCTGGGCCTCTTCGAAGTGAACATCACGCTGTGCATACACTGTGTCTTCTTAAGCCACAATGAAAAGGGGGAATTCATTTGTCAAATTTGTCAAAGCCTTGTGTAGCCAAGCCAAAGCGAGGTGATATATGTATGTATATGTATGTCTTAGAGAAAGGTGATTTTGACGTGAGACGTGAGGTTGCTCGAGGCAACTTGAATGAATCCCTATCACATCTTATCACATCGATTCATATTTGGGTATATTTGGGAGATACGGGCAGCCCTGCACATGTTAGTCACATGTTTTTCCTTGCTGCTGGAACCGTTCCCGTGGCACCAGCACAGGTCCAGCTCTCTGGCAACAATCCAGTACTTCATGATGGATCAGTCCCTTGGAGATTGAACCATTTGGACCGATTTGGACCCAATGTTCGCAGGGTGGCATCCAACAGCGGATCATGGTGGCATCCAACACGTGTTGATTGCTGCCCAACAGCAGCATCTTGCAGCTACATTCATCATCATTCATCCACGTGTTGGAAGTTTTCAAAATTTGCAATCCAGGATGGTCTGCAACTCAGATCTTGATGATTTTGATTGATTTTTATCATATAACTGTACATAAATGATTATAAAATGATTATACATATTATTAATATTATTATACATGATTATAAATGATTGTAAATGACTATGAATGATTACAAATGATTATACACGATTATAAATGATTGTAAATGATTATGAATGTATAATAAAAATAGTTTGTCCTTATCCAATTTTGGGTTGACGCTGAGGATCGTTTGGCACTATGCCTTGTGGTATGGGATGGTGGCCGTGGGAGCGACCTTCCTGGGGCAGACGGCTTGCGAGGTGGCCATGGCTAGAAGAGTGAAACCTGACGTATTGAAAACATTTGACAACAGTATAACAACATGTATTATATTATATAGTATTATATATATTGATATTATTATGTATATATATATGGAAAACAACTGCATATATATATATGACATATATAAATAAATAAACAAATAAATAAGTACAAATATAAATATACACATCAGCACTGTATATCATATATCAAATCTCAAGAGTACCACCATTTCGCGGACAGTCGAGAAGGGCTGAGTGCGAGCGCCTTTGGAAAGATGTTCAAACGGAACAGTTTCTTTTAAATTGTTACGCAATGGTCTTGGGCAAGTTCAAGACATGGCAATAAATGCAACCTATGGCCATCCCAGATGAAGCCGAGAAACTGCGACAGCGAGGATTAAGAGACTTCTGTAGCACTGGAAGAAGGTGGCACACTACTGTGCCGGCCTAACTACTCCCAATCGGCTAAGGACTGGAGATGTTTTCCTTCATAGATCAGCTGATGTCCCTTTGAAACCACTATGTATCGAATAGATACCACTAGAACACATCATTTGATGATTGTTTTATGTGGCACCTCTTTTTCAGCCGCTTTCTCTTGATTGGCCTCAACCTCTGACTGCCACTGCTCCGCTGTGCAGATATTTATCCGGAAGCGACGGCGTTATTCCTTCATCACGCCCCTCAGCTGACACAGACTGAACCAGGGGTTCACGATGAGACAATATGTAGTTGGTAAACAAAAGTCATTGATGCAAACTATTACATACCGCTGTACAAAAGAAAGTTTGACATGAAGTCTCTTCGCTATACTTTGGTAATTCTATGTAATTCCAGTGTTTGACAGGCCACTTTACGTTTGATGTGCTGTCCAGAAGCACCACAGGCTGTCCGTAGCATCGGTACTCTTGCTCTCGTTGATTTGCTTATGCGTTGTGGGCACGAAAACAGCTCCTTGGTGCGCACTAGAAAGGACTGAATCGTGATTAATTGCTGGCATTTCGTGGAATTTGTTTGAATTTGCGTGAATTTGGCACATGTGATCCTTGTTCATTTTTCTTTTGATTTGCACTTCCTGCTCGAACTTGTGGTATGCCCGAAATGGGTTCTGGTTGGTAAGGTGGCGCACGACTACGACATGGGCAAACCCTTGGGCTTCAGCTTCACGCGCCTGTGTCGCTTGGAAATGCTTGGAAATGCCTGGAAATGCTTGGAATGTGATTTCATTTCATGTCATTTCACTATGGTTTTATAGTTGTTTTTCTCTTGCAAGATGTACAACCCGTGGTACAGGAGTTGAAATAACCCTTTTGCTAGTTCTATTAGATTCAAGTGGAAGCTGTTGTTCCAGTGTTGGGGATTGAATCTGCTTGTATTACAAACTGATTGTTCTGATTCTAGTCAGAGTGGATGCTTTTGCCTTTTTTTGAATGCAAGATGTAAGAGCTGACGACATTCCTGGCTACTGTTCGACAGGTCAAGGCTAATAGGAGTTCCTGTCAACAGTCTTAAGATTCTTGAATAATTGCAGTAAGGGCCTTTGAATTCTGATGGATCACAGTGCTTAGTTTACATATCCGACTTGGGGACTTGTCGAGACCCAGTTAATGCTATGGTTAGCCGGTGCTAGCATGTTGACTCACAAGTGGTGCCATGGTCAGCGTTTGTACCTCTGCAGTTTGTCAATGCTGTTGCCAATTGAGGCAACAGTGGACGCGGTTCCATCATTCGGCCCAATGTCGCTATGGGTCACTTGCTTGATTCGCTGACTAAAACTTTTGACTAAAAGATCCGAAACCAAACCGAAAACTTTTGGAAGGTTGCAAAATAGTCCAAGATTTGCAACGACTTTGGACATCTTTGAACTTCTTTGGAGCAGAATCTTCACCAAGGTGATGGCGTTGCAATGCTGCGCTCACCTCATGATTGAGATGCACAGGATTGCACAGGCTCCCCGGCAGATCAAGAGTTCTGCACTGCCCAGTGTTCAAACTGCGGAACGGCAGGACGGGACTTTGCTTCGAAGCATTGTGTGGATGATTGAAAGGAACACATTGCAGCAAATCACGGTGAATGCGCAGTTGAAGTTGCGTTAACTTGCAAATTGTGCTAGTTTGGTGCAGAGCCCCTCCATATGTCACTGAAATAATACTGAAATGATATTGAAATAAACATCTTGGAATTTCGTGGAGACATTCAGGGACGGAGAACTCAGGCTCCTGAGAAGACCCAGAGGCGCATAGCTCCAAAGAGAACATTTCCCTAACAGTAGTCTTCTCAAACCATTTGTTCCATGATGTACTTGCAGAATCTTGCAGATATGTCGATGCTGCCCAGCCCGAGCCTTTCAACTTCAGAGGAAATGTGCCAAGTCTCACTTCATCAGCTGCCGAGGGGCGCGCTGGCACATTGTGTGCTGGAAAAGAAAAATGTTTGTGTCATTTTGTTTGAATACTCCAAGGGTATGACTGCATTGCAACACACGCTCAAGGTTTGAAGTATTGTTTGCCTCCTGCCTAGAACATTTTGATGACTTGACTTGACTTTGTTGAGGAGTTGAGGGCAAAAAATAGCCCCAGTCTTTTGTGGCTCAACTGTATCCGTCGCCATAGTAGCTGCAACGGTACGCCGTTTGGCTCAGCCCAACGAGACTTGAGCAAGCTGAAGTGGAAAGCAATGGTGGCACAAGAGTCATGTGATGTTCAAGAAGCACAAGTCTGGCACTGGCAATCTGTCACATATTTCCTTTAACTTTCTTGATTGCGAATGTCGTGCAGATTCTAGCTGTGTTGGCATAGAAATGGCATAGAACAAACAGGGTATATAGTATAAAGTGGTTGTTTCTCAATCGATATTTGAGACTCCCACATTTTGACATCCCTTCGACTCCATAGAGGCCAAATGTCTTCCAACAGCCAAGATTTTTTGCCCGCTTTTCCCTTTCAAGGCCGCCATTGCGCCGTGCACTGTGGCGGATGAAACATGGCTGCTGATTTGAGATGTACAGTTGCTCATGCTGCAGCAACTTGATTGAAATTCAAGATGTTCAAGGCATGCCCAGATCAGATCCATGATATTCTACGATGATCCATGCAGGCCATGAGCCTGAGAAACATGAAAAGACGCGACTTTGTGTCTTTGTGTTAGTTGTTTTATATATATATATGTTTTATTGTTTGTTTTGCTGTGAATGTGTTAGTTTCAAATTTCTCCTGGGTCCTTCTGAGGTGGCCTTTGGGCAACCTTGCAAGAGACTTGGTCATCAAAACCACGATGGGCCATACAGGCAAAACCACCACTGCTCGAATCTGTTACTGTTCGTTTCGGAGATTTTCGGAGGGAAACTGGGTGAGTTGATTGGGACATATGGGACATATTGCGCATATTGGGACTCTTGGAACGACCGTTGAACGACCTCATTGACCTCATATGAATTGATATGAATTTAACAATTTGAACATTCCTTGAACATTCCTTGTAGACGTCGATCACAGATCAGCCACATCGCAGGCAGAGGATCTTCGAGCCTTGGCGACATCGCCGACGTCGATTCTGTGTGGCGGTGTTTGGTTCGTTTGATGTTTCTTGTATTTTTTTGCTGTTCCATGTTTCTGGAGCTGTTTGTCCATGTCACACAACAATGGTAACAACGATTAACAATGATAAGCTCTGAGAAACGATGAGAAAAGCGTGTGAATTTGAATTGTTGCGGATTAATGGGAATACTTGAAACATCTTGAAACCCTTGATGGAGTGCACGGTTCATCAACGATGGTGGTGAATCTTGCTTGATGATGTTGATGGAACTGTCATGGCTGGCAATAGGAAACAGCAGCCTTTTCGCAGTTTTACATTATGAACTCATATTTGTTTTTCTCGCCTTAGCAAATTTTCAGACCATTTCAGACCATTCTGACATATGTTGACCATTTCATAGCATTTCCATCCATTTCCATCATTGTCAAGCCATTTTCGGACGGCATTTTCGGAGGGTTCGCCCAGTGCCAAGGACGCCTCAAGGCTCCGAATCCGATGTCTGCATTCATGCGCTACCACGATGCCGGTGGACGCAGGCGAATGCAGCGTGGACTTTAGGGGCATTGGAATATATTGGAAATATATTGGAAATATGGAAATCTAACAAGACTGAACAAGTTAGAAGATGTTAGAAGAAACAGAACACTTGTGGATGAATGGTCTCCGCTATGAATCATGCAGTCGTGTTATCTTAATGAGAACTGGCACAAGCCTGTGTGGCGCAAAGTTGATTTGAGCCCATCGAACAGAACTTGTAGGAAGACTATCCGGCCTAAGGCTTTCGTTTGCGACGCATTGTGCATTTTGGAAACCTGAGTGATTTTGAGATATTTTGTGTGACAAGGTCTTGCTGGTTAAATAGAGGCAAAGCAATGGGGCCAGTGCGATCAGTGCGTTGGGGCCCTTTCAGGCTGGAAGACGACTACGAGTTGCAGGACCGGTGGTGTTGGCGCTGAGTTTGTTGTTTTGATTATCTTGATTCGCAGAGCTATACTACATATAGGGATAGGATTATACTATACTATGTATATATAATTATATATATATATATATTTATTGATCTATATATAGGGTAATCTAGGGTACTTCATGGTCATGATGTCCTAGGGATTGCCACGGTCTATGCATGAGGGCGGAGTGTTGAGTAGGATACAGGCCTCGCGAAGTTTCCACAAACAACTTAAAATTCTTCAATACTCAATGTCAAATTTATGATCTATAAATTCTATAAATCTATAAATACTCTATAAATGATTATAAATGTATATAGATGTTCTAAAAATACTGTACATGTGACGATTCTGGATATTTCTGGATGTTTGGATCTTCCGATTCGGCGATTTCTGGGCCAAATCCTCTCCAGTGCATTGAGCGACAGGACAAAGTCCTTGGCACCGGGATGTCGGGCAGCGTGCAGCTGGTAGCCAGCAGTGTCCCCAGTAGGGTAGTTCCGCAGACAATTTACTCATTGGATGGTTAAAAGTGATGTCTAGTAACCATCCAATTCATTCCAATTCACCATCCAATTATTGGGGTACCCAATTTTGACCCATGTGACTTACAGGCTGACTTACAGGTGTGAATTTCAGGTGAATGGGCCTGAATGGTGCCAAATTTTAGGTGAATGGTCTGAATGAAAGCTGTTTCGACTAGCCTAGTTGGTGAGAGTTAAGATGGCATTTGCACCATCTTAATGTTCATCGACTTGGCCACATGGACCGTTCTTGCCAAAAAGTCAGAATGATTGAGTTCACACTGATTATTTCTGTTCGTAAAATGGTCTTCTGGCACTGGCATTGCTTGAGGCACTGTGGATGGGTCATACTACGCTCTCAAGACCTATGACAAAGACAGCATGAATCTCAGCCTCTTGGATAAAATGCCAGGAAGTGAAGGGATATTGTGACAAGCTGCTGATCGTGTCCCAGCGTACAAGCTATTTTGATCTATATTGTGACAAATCCACTCTCAAAGACTCTTGTGCATATTGTGACTGGGAAACAAACCATGCAGAGCTGGCAAATGGGTAAAGGTCTCGGAAGCTTCTACTGTATCATGTCTCTGAAATATTGGCATTTCGTGAAGTTACATGCAGAAAGACCGGTGTAGAATGGCGTAGAATAGATATCAAAAGATGGCAGGAGCGAAGACAGACCTTGCCGAAGTGGTTTCTGATCAGCCTCACCAAGGTCGGTACAAACTGTTGAAGCAAGAGGTAGAAATTTACCTCAGCGTGGATCACCCAAACATAGCACGTCTGCGGCTTGCCTCGAAATGGCCGACGCGAAAAGAAAGACCAGTTGCTTCATCTAAAGTCACAAATTGCATCAGACCTTTGGATGTTTGTCCATATATGAAGCGTATTGGTGCGCAAGGCACCAAGGTTCACCGATTTTTTGAAATTGAGTAGGTTGGGGTCATTGAGTTGCTGTTCTTGTCACGATCAAGTCCAGGTAGAATCTCACAATGAAAATTAATAATATTACATTAAATACAATGTTCTTGAGTACCATACCAAGAAGAGGAGGCTGCATGGTTTCGTCTCTCTCTCTCTCTTGATCTCACGGTCTCTCCCTCTCTGTGTTTATGGCCATCGACGAAGTGGGTAGAGCATTCTTAGATAGTCTTAGATAGTCTTAGAGTAGACTAATTATTTCTATTGTTGTCATTTGTTGTCATTTATTCTTCGCTAGCAGTGGGACGCAGGGAAGATGGCCTTCTCTGAGGATCGACGTTTACGAATGGGATGAAGGAATTGCACTGATTATGGAGCGCCTTGGCCAAAGCTGCTACTTCTCACAACTTCTATGGTCATGGAATGATGGATCATTTTTGAAGATATTTTGACTTTCAAAGATCCATTCAATGTTTGGAAAACATTGGTGTACGGTGTACGGTATACGTTAAACGATGTTTGTGTGCAGCGATGCTGCACCAACAATCAAAAAAATGCAATATTCACACCTCGTTTCTGCATCCCACTGATTTTTGTGCATCATTTTCTAGAGATGCCAGGTTGTAATGCAATGTATGTATTGCACTTTAACTTGAACGGATAAGCCATGGTGCTAGTTGCACAAAGTCACCTATTGGCACTGCTGGCAGGTTGTTGCTTTTTCGGTTGTGCCTGCAATCCACTTCTGCAACAGGTACTGCTCTGGCGGAGAACTACAACAGCGTTGGGAAACTGAAGCCTACGAGGAGCAAGATGTCATTGAGGTCTCGGCTGTGCTGCTACCCGTGCTGATTCATGGTGACTCATGAAGCAAACGTACTTCATACATCTTAATACATATTATGCAATAACAAATATACAAAAATAAGAATATGATTAATTATATTATATTTCAAAATATGTACACATGCGCAATGGTACACATTTATCGAACAGATACAGAGAGAGGGAGGAAAAGAGAGAGAGAGAGAGAGGAGAACGTGAGAATGAAGACCTGTTTGTAAGACATTCATTCGAAGGCATAGCAAAGATTGCCTTGCGTGTGTGAGGGTGTCTTTGTGTGCATGACAAAGAATGGAGCAGGCGACAAAGCAAATGCTTTATGCTGTGAACTACTTGTTGCCTGCTTGCACTGAACTGACCAGCGGAGAAGTTGAGTCAGTTGAGAGCAAGGATTTTTCGAAATCATGGTTCCAATGGTTCCAATGGTTCCAATGGTTCCAATGGTTCCGTCAGTGAGAACAAAGCTCTTGAAGGGACAGTTTTCTGTTTGCATCTCGGCATCTGAGGCACGCACACAACATTTGCCACCGGGACCTGAAACTCGAGAATTTCCTCTACGAGACTTGGTGCTTTTGCCCAGGTTTCACAGTGCGATGATCCCACGCATCCGATGCATCCGCATCCCATGGATCTAACATCATCTAACCATTGACCGTCAATATGCCAGCATATGCCAGCTATCATTTGTGGCTGAGTGTTTATTTATGTTTATTATCCTTTAGAGATATCTAAAGAAAATCTGAAGGCTAAGGGCAAGGTCGTTGAAGGTCATGAGTCGATTGTGAAGTTATACGATGATTCGCGTCCCAGGAAAGTCCCAACAAGAACGCTTCCTTGAAACTCATTGACTTCGGTTTGTCAATTGCATTGGATGCAGCTGGGACCAGCAAGTGCAGGGGGCAGTAGGTCTGTCGGTCGGATTTCCACAGCATTTGTGCAGAGGATTGCGTAAGCCTAATTTTCATGTCCTTCATGTTATCATGATAAACATGTCGGAGCAGTTTTCCACAGTGATTTCCTCACGTGGTCACAGGCCAATAGCATAAATTTGTGAGCAGCTATACGTTTTTTCATGTTTTTTCGGCTGTTCAGCAGAATCTCAGACCCATTAGACTCCACCTCTTGTAAACCGAGTAATTAATTAAACAGAATCAGTTTGACGCGATTCAAATCTTAGAGACGCGACAAGGCAGCTCAAGCACCCTTGACGCAGTCTGATTTTCTCGTGCATGATTATGACTGCAGGTCAATCTGGTTCGGGTGTGAACGTTTTTCTAGGGATACCATGGATATCCCATGATATCCCTGGTAATTACTGCAATATGATAGCATATGCGTTCTATTGCGTTTTTCTTTTCTTTGTTCATTTTCATGGTCAGTTGTATTTTGTGGATGTTGTAGCATTGTCATATCTTAATTAATTACACTACTAGTTAGTACATTAAAAAACTCAGCTTCAAGACTGCTTCCACCACAGAATTGACACTGACAGTGTATATAGCTATATGAAGCCGTTTGAAGAAATGGGGGGCGGGGCGTGCTTCCTTTCATCAGAGATGGGCCGGACGCATTGTGAGGGGCAAGCGGAGGCCCCCCAAGGATTCCAATGAATGAATCATAATTGTCCCGAACAATTCCTAGTATTCGTTTGATGCCCCAAGCAACACATGCTCCGAATTTCAGCAGAATGCAAGCTTAAACACCCTGGCAGAATGTTTCGAATGTTTGTTGGTCCAGAATCCAAACATATCCAAACATATCCACACATATCCACACATATCCAAGCCATGCAAAACTATGGAGGATGAGGAGATGACCATGAAGTCCTCAGTGGGTACCTTGCTCTACTGCAGTCCCGATGTCATCTCCGGGAAGGTCTGGGACCAAGACGGCAGGTGAAGCTGCAAATCACAGTATCTTACAGTCAGAATTATGATTTTACTCAGAGGATGATAATGGTAAAATATGGTAAAATACTGTAAGTGAGTTTTAGTCATATTCAGTCATTGGATGATATGATATGGTCTCGTGAAGCAGACGTCCAAAGCTAAGGCCTACACCAGCAAATGTGTTTCTCGGTTTCTAAGGGCGCCGAACAAAACGTTTTGAGAGGTCTTGGCCAGTTGCGGTCAAAGATTTCCGATAACTTGCCAGAGCAGCTAGTAGCCCATGATTTGGGTGTTGGTATGCATCGAAAGCGGCGGAATATGGCGGGACTGATTCTGAGCAACAGATAGAAACAGCGTGAAGCAACCAGGACTTGAGTAAACAGCTGTGAGCAGCTCTCGAAGTCACCCAAGTATACTAGAAAGCCCTATTACCCTATTGGCCAGCCTCATGGTATGTGTTGCGACATATCGATATTTGCAAGTATGCCCAACAAAAATCTCAGGATATGTGAATCGTGCTGCCAGAGCTATCAGCAGATCAAATCCCGCTGAAGTATTCCATATTTCAGCGGGCTCACCATCATTTGCCCAGGGTTTGAGGGATACAGGAAGCCCCTGTATTTGGGCGAGCCATGGTTTTTTGTTTTCCATTTACATCAATCCATTGATACGGCATGATATGGCAAAAATCAAGAAAAATGGTTGCCCTGTGGCAGTGCCGCAATAAGGACTTGTGGAGCCTGGGCGTGATTGTGGCTCGGACGGCTTGAATCCTTTTGAAACATGCGTGCCTTCAACAGGTGAGCAGCATGTTTAAGGAGTGCAGGGATATCCAGAATGTGACATGGTGTGGCAAACGTATTTGGAGGGCATAGATGTGGCACGACATGGTACGACTACGTGCAACTGGTGCAAACAAATGGATACACAATGATACACATGGACAAGGAATGACAAGGATCTTTTGTATGATTCCAGTATGATCAAGTGACATTGCAGAAATGGGGAAATGGTTGATCGGTTCTGGAGGTGTCACCAGATGCATCCCACCGGTCAGACAAGTCTCTGGGGGAAGTTCTTCATGATGTTGATGTTCTATCATCTATATCTACTGTGTGAATGAGCGCAAGTATATACACATTGACCATATAATGTTGTTGTGATATATAATGATACATACATACACATATACATATATATATATATATTATAACTATATACATATAATATTTAATTGCCTGCGGCAAGCCCGCCGGCCATAGCCATTTGGTGCATAGAGACATTTTATATGAGCCTTCGGCGTAGTCGCAGACCGTGGCCTGGACAAAAACA
>Ga0126342_10012005_pt1 | contig 15464 bp, 20 predicted proteins | sample Cyp1metagenome_FD_92528 | JGI IMG/M metagenome (GOLD analysis project Ga0126342, IMG submission 92528) | Coral microbial communities from Lord Howe Island, Old Settlement Bay, Australia - Cyphastrea 1 metagenome | ecosystem: Host-associated > Invertebrates > Cnidaria > Coral ...
ACAATCTATCAACGCAGCCCTAGACAAAATCCGAGAAATCATGTATGCTTTTACCAGAAACAGGAGATGGAGTCCCTCGGAAAAATGCCTTGGTAACAGAGTGACAGTCCATGGCGCAACACGTCATACTTCAGCGGCGTTATTGCTATTTCGTAGAGGTTCTGATGTGCAACCACCATCAGAAAGTGTGATAATGGAAATTCAGCAGCGATCTGATTTGAAAGTTTTCAGGCAGCACTATTATCACTGCGACGAGACTGCAGCGCGAGACGGACTGGAATTTGCTACAGTTCCAAGCCCGTTCAAAAAACAAACCAGGGCGGACAGCAAGGAGGACAATCACAAAGAGACAGTGCCGCAGGCTCTGAAATTAAACGATTACAACGCGGCAAGCTTGAAGGTTGGAACCTCAGCTAAATCTACGGAAGTAAGCAAAAACATCGAAAACATCGAAAACAAATTGAACGAACACAATGCGGCAAGCGTGAAGGTTGGAACCTCCGTTGAAAAGAAAAAATGCACGCACTCCCCCTGTCCTCTTCCTGATGGTGTTGGTGCGAGTGATGCCAATGAAGAAGCCGGCGAAGGCTCAGCAGCTGTGGCGCAAGATCCGAAGCGATTTTGAAGCCGCAATGCCATCCACTCAGTCACATATGTTTGGGACAGTTTTTTTATGATTCCAACAGTGCCAGCGGTTCGCAATCAAATTTAAAGCTTAAAGCGGGCGGGTAATCATAAAACTTCAACTTAGGCATGGCGAAAACACAAGCGAAGAGAAAGTCGTCGTGAACATCAGCGTGTGTCCGATGAGAGCTTTCCAATGTGAATCCAATCAATGCAGGACCGGGGGGGAGCTGGTATGATCCAAATAGATGGGAGTTCGTTGGTCCATGGCCCCTGACTGAGTTTGTGGTGCTTACCTAGTAAGGCCCCTTGGTCAGTTTGTGGTCTAGGCCCCTCCCCCTGACATGGTTTGTGGTCTCTGGCCCCCATGTTGGGTTCGCTGGTCTTCTAATCGTTGAAAAGAAGGTCTGTTCATCATAATATGGTTATATTATATAGATGACTGATTAAATATAAACATATAAATATAAATATTAATATATAGTATAAATGCAATTTTAAATATGAATTTAAATATAAATATAACTTACGTATAAACATACATACATACATACATACATACATACATACATACATACATACATACATACATACATTACATACATTACATACATTACATACATTACATACATTACATACATGCATACATGCATATATATATATGTTTTTTCTATAATAGCTAGTGTGGCTTGGGATGCAGCTAATAAAATTATTGTTTCACTGTTTCAACACTCGCGCATGAGAAAAACAATATATGAACATGATATGACAATGTGGAGTAAAAAAACTTTTGAAAATGCAACACGAACGCGCACATAGAGACTGTGTGAAATTTCCTGGTGAAGAAACGGACGACGCAATTTTTTTCTGCGTCCTCGGAGGTCGCCTGTCAGTGTGAATTTCTGCATCTGCCTCATGCAGACAGCCAGGTTCCCACCATGACTGTGCTCTTAGCCAGGCTGCGCGCTGTCAAAAACTGACCGCGTTCTGCCCCGCAAGGTTCCAACCTGTTAGCTAGGGAAAATGGCAGCTGCCATTAAAAAAAAACGCGAGGTTCCAATCTATCAGCGGTTCTTCGAATGGCCCGCCTCACTCTTGCTCCCAGATCAATTGTGCCCACTGATATCCCTGGTCGTTCTTCTTCCAACTCGGGGACCACATATGCCAACTGAATTTCAATGGCAAATCATTTTCCCGCAGTTCGTACGGGTATATTGTTGGGGGAGAGCCAGCTCTGCCTGGCAGATGCACCTCGGGTATCTATGGCACTGGCAATTCGTCCAAGCCAAAAACAGTTGCCTCCTGCAGGGCACAAGTTGGTGAAGCTGATCTGGAAGCAGGCTGAGAAATCAATTGGAGATGCCAAAGGGGCCAATGAGAGGTTGCAGAGAGACTCTGGCAGGCTGGTGGTCAAGGTGAGATCTACAGGAGATGAGAAATTGATCACCAAAGCGAAAACTATGGTTGAGCAAGTGCCTGACACTGATGGCAATGAAAAGGCCAAAGTTGAAACCTTCTTTGCAAATTTGGCCAAGAAAAAAGAAGAAGTGAATGAAGGCCTAGAAGAATTGAAGACTGTGTGCAAAGCTCGAGGTGTGTAGAAACCAATGTGCTTTTGGCAAAGTGTTTTCATATTTGCTCAATTCATCATGCACAGCTGATATTGTTTTCCAAAGGATGCCAAAAGCAAAGAGTGTGAACAGTGTGTGCAACATAGTTCACACAAAACCGCCCAGGGATATGCCAGGCTTTGGTTGAGCCAACTCTATAGGTCAGGCAATGGCAGGGAAAAAGTGCTGGCTGCTGCAGGATTACTGAAGACAACATAGGATTACTTGTTCTCTGCAACACACAAGCTGCTATAGGATTACTCTTGGACATGGAGCCAAACAAAAAACTTGATGCATGACTAGCGTGGCCCAAGTTTTGAACATGTATCTGATGTGTGATGCACCACACAGACCAAAGCAATGCCACACAACTTACACGCATTTTTGCAAACTGGCTTTTGAAAGGTTGTTGGGTACCAAAAAACGATTCAGTCATTGATTTAAGAAGCTGGTATGCTTGGAGCAACACACGTGCTGCAAGTATTGGGAAAACATTTTTGTGACCAAGCCCTTTGACAAAACAAACATCCACTTGGGTTAGTTGGAACAAAGCTTCCACACACCCAGCAATGGAAGAAGACCTGCCAGATTCAGTCAAAAAAAGGGGGAGCAGTGGAGTCAACACCTGCTTCAGTAGATGCCTTCCTTGTTGGCTGAATGGCTGAAGAAGGAATGGGCTTGGGGGCAGCTGTCTCCTCAAACTGTGCAACAAATTTCTTCCTTGGCCAAAAGAGATATGCAGGCTGCAGGTGCTTCTGAATTTCCTTAAGACTTGATTGCTTTATCCATGCTGGGCAGTCAAGGAACCCACCCTAACAATTGCCACCAAGATTTGATGTCATTGGTTGCTGATGCCTCCCATGTGCCAAAGCCACTGCAAGCTGCAATTCCTATGAAGATCCAAGGGGGCCAAGCTTTGCAAAACATCATGTTGTCACATGAAGTTGCTCATTCTGTGTGGGCTTCCTATCCTGCTCATTGGGTGCAAACTTTTCTTCCTGGTGGAAAAGGTGCTTTGGTGAAGTTCTGGAAGAAGTTTCAGCATCATCCTGCTATGCAAGGCCATTGGCTTTTGGACAAAGATGATTGGATGGCTTCTACAATTCCAGCCAGCTTACATGGAGATGCTGTGCCGACAGTAGGCTGTGGGAAGGCGTGGGCTAAATTGATGCAATGCCATTCTTGGTCCAACTTCTTATCTCTTGGCCCCACAAAGCAGCGTTCCTTCTACTTGTGGGGTGCGCCTTCTTAGCATTTTGTCAAGGCACGCTAAGATTACTTTTTGTTCCACACTGTGTGGCTGTAGAATTACTTGACCATGATAGTTCCCTAGGATTATTATATATATGTTTCCTAGAGGGTTGCAGCTCTTGCTTTAGGGTAATTGTTTTTGCTGAGCTGTGTGTCCTAGGATTACTGTGTGGGTTTCAGTCAGGGTCTTTGCTGCTGTGCAACACCTGTGTTACTTGAACTTTCAGGTATTTGAGCAGCTGCTAGTCCATGGCAATGATGCCACTGCCACCTTGCACAACTTCTTCCACTTCCAGAACCTCAGATGGAGCTTCGACAGTTTGCTGGCTGGAGTTTTCCCAGGTAGGGATTGGACTGGGGAGAAGCACCTTGGTTGAATTTCATTGTCTTATCCCTTGTGGGTTCTGGAAGGCTTGGCACAGAAAAAAATGGTTGTGCTATGGCTTCATTTTCAAAACTTTACCCACAAACAGCCTTGCAAGGTACAATGCTGGGACTACAGGCTTTTTTAAGGCTGGCCAGCCTATTTGTGGTGGCTACAGAATTGTCTGGGTTTCAGTGCAAGGCGACTTAGACTTCTTTGCAGCATCCCTGGGGCTCCCCAGATGGAGTTTGGCAGAAGGCGGGTGCCCAGTGTGTAGATGCAAAGCCTTTGGTGAATTGACTTGGAAAAAGTTCTATCCACCTGAGCATGTAACCAACATGGAATGGATGCCCCACGAGTGGCCTGATTGGGAAGGCAAGAGCAAATGCCCATTGTTTGAGGCCATTGGTGTCACAGCTTGCTCAGTGATGCTGGATTGGATGCATGTGAAATACCTAGGCAATGACCAGTATGTCTATGCTTCCATCCTCTTGTGCTTTGTGGTGCTGCCACAGGCACCTTTGCAAAACCTCGTCCATTTGGGAAGAGATGAAAGGACTATACCATTCCTTGAACATCACTCACCGATACCATTACTTCGACAGGCTCACAATGTTTGTTCGAAAGAGTGGACCACCCAAGCTACGGGGAAAAGCTGCAGAAGTCCATCACTTGCACAAAGTGATTCTCCAACTGTGGCTGAGACATTACAACGAACACATTGCTGTCCACAGACAGATTCTTCTCCTCCTCAGATTGAACTCAAAGATTGAGGATCTGCTGGATGAATACAGGCAGGATGTTGCCTTGCCACCTGGCGCTGCCAAAGACCTTTTGGATTCATGCTCCAGCATGTGTCACCTTCAAAGCCTGTTATATGACCACTTCTCCCAGGAAGATGTACCACTATTTAATTACACTTTGAAGACCCATGACATCATCCACTTGGCAGCTCACAGCCACCAGATCAACCCCAGGCTTGTCTGGAATTTCTGTGGTCTAACATGGGAATTTTGAAACAGTTGGGCTCCACATGTGTGAAAGGGGTTGCCCCAGAGGATGCATGCACAAAGATGCTGCACCATTGGTCATATGGCATGCACTATGAACTCCAAGGTTGAAAAAAAAGCATGGAAGCTTGGGCGCGCTGCATCCATGGAAAGCATGTGGTGACAAGAGTGTTGTAGGATTACTGCTTCCACTTTCCAAACATAGGCTTATTTGCTTTCAAGTTCTCGGGCATAGGATTACTGAGTTGCAAAAAATAGTAGAAGAAAAGGGGTTAGAATAAAAGCAAAAAAAAATAGTTGTACAAGAATTAACAAGTAAGAATGAGGAAAATTAGCAAAATTAGGGAAAACATGTTTTATCTTGAAAACTTTAAGTCAAACTTGATAACCTAAATTTTCAGGAAAACAAAAAATTAACTAATTTAGGTAATGATTTTTATCTTAGATAAGGAATTACCTATTAGGCAGAAAATTGCCTAACCTGATCTATTGGGCTAAGTGATTACACACCTTGGGATCAGCCTGTGAGCTTGGCCTGTGATGTAGGAGAGGAATTCGGAGCGACGCAGCGGAGGTGTGCAGAACCCATTGGTAGCGCCCTCCAAAGATTGTTGCAGCAGAAACGGATCGTCCTTCCCAGGCTTCAACTGGTTGAGGATCTTGTGGTTGTGCTCCTCCCACCCATCCAACACGTCAGGCAGGGTGATGCGACATGCTGGTTGTTGGGTCAATCAGCCAATCCACAGTGATGCAAATCCACCCACGTGGCTTTGGCGAGCGGTGCCCCTGGTCCCCATAATATCGGCCATGAGAGGTCGCCCCTCTTGCGGCCCTTCACCACCTGATCCAGAGAAGGCAGCCGCCTCCTTCTCTGGGCAGTCTCAATGCTTGGAGTTGTAGTTCGTGGCACGATGGCTGAAGGAGCCACAAACTCTGTCCTTCCGGATGACTGCCGCACATCGATGGGCTCCGGGACAAGGTTTGGCCTTACATCCTCCTCGTTGAAACTGAGGGCATAGCTTGGTGCCGTCTTTCATGGACTTGCTTGCCGTTGATGGGTTTGCCCAGCTTCATCTGTGATGCTCCCGTATGGTTTGCTTGGGCTGACAGCAGAGGCAGCCGTTGGTGCCGGTGTCTTCTTCTCGGATGATGGCGTGCCTGGTGATGTCCAGTGGGCGTCCCGGGATGTGTAGACTTCATTGATGACCTGGCCCAAAGTCAATGTCGACTCCCTGAACTTGGAGACCCACTCGCTGCGTTCCTCGACCGGGGCTTGGAGCCATTGGGGTTGCTGGGACATGGGCAAGATCATTGTGCTGCGCTTGGCTCTGAAGTAGTATTTGTAGATGGTATCCAGCCGCACACTCACGAACTTGGTAGTGTCAGCATCCAAATTCAAACTCCTGTGCAGCGTCCGGTGCCCGGTACAACCGGCCATTGCCCACGCCAGCCAGAAGCAGTGTGGAGAGCCTGTCCAAGTACTTGTCAACATCGTGTGCAACGACCTCTTCGTCCTCGCCTTCTTCGATAAAGAGGCTCTCACTCAGCTTCCGTTTCTTCTGAGAAGTGGTCAGCTGGAACTGAAAGGTTTTCACCCGCCAGATGTTGTACACACAGAGCATCCTCTTCTGGGTTTCCCTGGCCACCCTCGAGACCGCAGTGCCCAGGATGGATCTCTGGTGGGAAACGCATCTTGTAGCGCCGCCAGAACTGCTGCTTGGTGTCCCTCAACTCGGTCTTCCCGAGCATTGTATCCAAGTCAGACAGGGCGATCTTCGACCGGTCTTGCTCTACCTGGCGGTAGTAAAGACCAACCGCTGCCCATCCACGGCTCGAGCCGTCATCAGCAAGGCTTTGTCACCCAAGCCCAACTTACCTATCCAGGTCTCGATGCTGCTCAGATGCCCAAAAAGAACGAAATTCTTGGAGGCTCTCTATGCCCAGCCCGACTAAGGCATCAACCACCCCATCATCAAAGTTGTCACCCAACTTCTTAAGGATTTCCTGGGGGGTACCTTCTTTGCCCGTTTCTCTGTCTACAGCACTGGTACCCCCTCCCTTAAATTGAAAGATGCACCTCGGGTCTCCCCCTCCCCCGTATGAGCTGCTCAGCAGGCCTGACCATACAACCGCTGGGCAAGGCTACCAAAAATTAATGCGAAGAGCTAGAAATCAGTTAGTGCACTACACACGGCATGAGCCCACCCTCATGAGCATTATATGTGTTTGCACTGGCTCTACAAGTTGTGAGGCTGTCTCCCAACCCCAACTTCCTCCGACAGCAACTCAACTGGGAATGTCAAAGAGTGAAGCTGTCACTAAACTGAAAACCCATAAGAAGCCTCCCCAACAACCTTGGGTCGCATTTTCCACGCGTCACAATGTCACTGCTGGGGGCGTCTTGCAATCAGGATGTTAGCTCTTATCCGGGCCCCGAGCCCGGAACGGGCTATGCAGCCAAAACAGCGCTAATTATAGCCAAAAATTCGGCAGGATCAGGTCTATTCCGGTGGCCACCACGAGGCAGGTGCTCGGCGGAGGCATTGGTCACACCAAGGATGCTCCCATGCCAAGGCCTCATAGACGTCAGTGGCGGTGTACGGGTTAGCGAGGCCGCTTCGCCTTCCCGTCGGCTTGCTTGTGCTGACACAAGGTCGTGCCAGCTCATTACAGAGCCCTGGGGTACTCCTCAAAGGGCTACTCCTAAAAGCTGCTGTCCTTGCCCAAAAAAAAAACTGAAAAATTCTCAAAAATTCAAAAATACATCAAAAACAACTGAAAAAAACAATCCACGCATTCCAAAACGAATTCCAAAAAATAAAAACGCAAGAAACAATAGGAAAAACGGAACAAATTCCACAAAAAAAACATACAAAAATCAATATTTTAAAAAAGGAAAAAATGAACGAAAAAACGAAAAACAATAAACATTCAAAGAAATTCAAAAAATCAGAAAAGTTCAACAAACAATCAAAATAAAAATCAAAAAACAGAAAAATACATATAAAAAACATTAAAAAACAAAACAAAAAAAATATAACAAAAACAAATCGATTAAATAAAAAATAACAACAATTCTTGAAATCATCATTTGAAAAACCCTTAAAAAACATGAACGAAAAAGTATTTTTTGAAATGGAAAATAAGTATTTGGAATGAAATTTCATTATTTGAAATGAAATTTCATTATTTAGAATGAAATTGAAATATTTCGTATTAAGATTAATAATAAGGAATGTTCCTGGAATGTCCCTATGAGGAATGTCCCTCTCCATAGAGAAGACCAGCGTCCACAATCACACGGGTGCTCGATTTGTCGGTGGCTGCATATCCTTGTGGATCTGGATGCATAGTGCCCATGCGTAGTCTCCTGCTGGGCCTTGTGGAGCCAGTTGCGCATCTTTGTGAAGCTCAATATCTCGGCGGTCTTGGATGTACTCGTTCGCTGTCTCGATAGATTCCCCTGCCAGAAGAGCTCGACAAAGTACTGCTAAATTAAGGCTCCACGGTGGCGCCCTTTGATGCAATGGATGAGGATGTTGTCACCATGCCACACCGCAGGCCGTTGCAAAGGTCATCCCCTGGGTCACCCCCTCTCGGCTTTCAGGTCCATGTAGAAAGCAGCAAACTTGCAGGGCGACATTGGCAGGCCCGCCAAAAATCTTGCCACCCTGGCGGGATGTCCGCACGCAGGTTGGGGCCTGGGCTTTGCCTGAGCCGACTCCCAACTTTTCCAGGTGGAGGTCAAGTTGAGTTCCTGACTGTCTGCCGCCACCTCCTTTGGAAGACGTGGCAAGCTCTTCGGCTTGCCTTCTGGTTCCGCCTTGGCTGCGGCGGCTGGTTTCTGTGGCGCCTTCGGCCGTGTCTTCGGCATTGCCTTAGGCGGGGTCCTGGGGGCAGCCACCGACTTGGCCTTCTTTGTGGCTGGACGCATCACTTCGACCACCTTATCGTCAGTGGCTTTGTCAGCAGCCCTCTTCCTGGTGAATTGCGCCCTTTCTCCAGTGGCCGCAGGGACCCGCGTGGCTGAAGGCTTCGGACCCACTCTGCCATCACTGCCCTCTCGGCAGATACCTGCCCCATGCTTCCCTCCACAGGCCCGGCCAAATTAATGAAGGATGGCGCAAAGGTGTGCTCCAAATAAGCAACTCTCTGAAGTGCAATCCACTACTCCTCAGGGAAGTACGCAGCCTCCATCAAGATCAAGTCTGTGGTGTGGGGAGCTGCTTTCAGCTCTGACAGACCAGCTCTCATGGGAGGCGATTTCACAAGAAGTGTTGGATAAGCCCAAGGCACATGGGCTGGCCGAAGCTGAACGTCTGTTGCGCCAGGACAGGCAACCCATTTGGGCCTCATCGCAGAAGTTCCTCGATGTCAGGAAACGCTTCAAACTGTCGCAGCAGTTCGTGAACTCAGCAGAGAAGGCCAGAAAGGAAGCAGAGGCTGCACCCCGGCTCTCCAAAAGCTGGGCCATGGGTGCCAGGAGTATATAGTGACCTTTTCTGGGTTGTCCCAGAGGACCGCAATCATGTCGCTCTGCAATGGACTCCTGACCTTCCAGGATTGTCCAGCATCGGAGAAACACAAGCCACAAACACGTTGCCTGGCTGGGGCAAGTGCCCGGTGGGCTTTGAAGACTTCCTTCGCCCAAAAGAACCCACCAGAGAAAACAGGCAGGGATGGTATAGTCGAAGCCATCCTGGCCACGAGGCCCAGTCGCCCTGGGCGTGACAGGCACCTGCAGGTTTGTCAAGTCCATCTCCTGGCTGGCATTTTTTTTCATCCACTTCAGGGCTTGAAGGGCTCGTGCCGGCGCATTGGTGTGCTGGAGGAATTGATCAAGATCCGGAGGTGCGGATCGCCCCCCACTCTCCAGGAAGGATCGCAACTCCATCCAAATGTTCACCACCCGGTCAATTGTGGCTTTCTCCGTATCTTGGACCTTCTTCTCTGCGATCCTTCTGCAAGTCTGCTTCCATTCGGAGCGCAAGGCATCCGTCAAGATACCTGCAGGCTTGTAGGATCCCATGCCCTGGAACATGGAGACAAGGCCATTGATGTGGCCTCACTGTAGTTCTTGATGGCCTTGGGCTTCCGCTTGTAGATTGTCTTGGGGCGTAACAAGGCAGGACACACCGCCCGAGCCCCTGCAGCTAGCAGGCCCGCTTCGACTCGTGCCCTGGTCTGCAGCCAATCATCAGCCACATGATGGCCTGCATTCAGTCAGCTGCATTCCAACCTTGTGTAGGGCCACCCCCTGACGATGACGAGGAGGAAGAGGCTGCCTGTACAGCATAGTGGCCTTTGCCACACCTGGTGCCGTAGCAGCGCAACAAAAGTGCTAAGGTGCGGAGAACAAAAAGATGCTGCGGGAGAGGGGAAGGCGTCGCCTCCTTCATGCAATCATGAGTCCAATAGCATCTTCCGAGGCTCCCCACAGTGCGCACAATTTTGCCTCCATGTAAAGCAGGAGCTGCAGAGCCCCACAAGACATCCCCAGCAGACTCGTCTTGTAGGGTCGCCACAATGGAGGCAGCCAGTGCCCAAGCGCAATGTGCCACTGCTCTAGGAGATCGGTGTGCTCTCGATCCAGCTGCACCCCAAGCTGCCCAGGGTCACCCGAGGAAAGAGGCGTGGATCAACAAATGTGGCCGGGAATCCCCTCTCCAGGTGCGCCAGGTCACGAAAAGCTCGGGGCACAAGGTCCTTGGCAACCGTTGTACACATGGAGGCCGCCAGAAGAAGGAGGTCCATCTTCTCCTGATGCTCGTAGTAGTACAACTGTGTGCATCCAACACGTGTATGCAAGGCCCTCCCTTGCCAGCCTCTCCACATGCTGCTTGAACTCCCAGAAGGCTGCTGCGTGGAGGATATTGGCCTCGGTGGCAGCAGGGATGTCAATGCCAGGGAGTCTGCGCAGCATACGAGGTCACCCCTCACCCCTCGTTCCAGGTCACCCCTGGAAATATTCAAGTCTAGAAAGGTCACCCTTTCCCAGACCTAGAAAGAAAAGCAATGAATGCTATTTTGGTTCAACTCCAACTTGAGCCAACATGATAGTATTCATTGGCTCACTTCAAGATGATCTGATACGCACACCCAAAGCCTGCCAAGCTCAATGCATGAATAGCACTACACCACAACTACAACTCCACTACACTAACTACAGCTGCACTAACTACATCACACTGCATCCAGCAGTATAGGGTGAGGTGACTGACCAGGGTACCACTGCAACCATTGCAACCGCTCCCAAAAAACACAACTCCAACCACCTTTCGGTCCATCAGTGGATTCGCTCTGCCATCTGTGATTCACAACAACCAACCTCTCCTATAGTTTCCTATTTTTGAAACTTCCGCCACCGCCTTGAGCGGTACTACTGGTATCACACATAGAGAAAGTATTCAGGACGCAATATAATTTACTTTGTTTCATGGTACAAAAGTTAGATGCGTTAGGTTTTTTTAACTGCTACCAGGTTACAAAATAATAAATAATCTAACTACTATTACTAAAATATCAAGATACATCAGGATGGCTTCAAATCTTCAAAGACCAACCGACTGACCTGCGCCCGGTGCCCGATATCGACAACCACCAAATCACCTGTTTAGTCTGCAATTTCCCGTCGCCTCACATCGTCCTCGGCTTGTTCATTGTAGGCTTCTGCTACCCAATTTTCCAACGTCTTTTGAACATCGCGCTCTGCCAGGAAGGAATGTACCAGGCCATACACCCGGCGGTGGTGGGGTCCCAAACCAATGGCAGAGCCCAGTGCATCCATTTCAGCCTGCCATGGATATGCTGGGTATATGCTGGGTATCGGCCAACAAGGCTCAACGATGCTCAACAAAGAAGACAAAACACCATGATGCTCATCTGCAAAAATTTGTGGCCATTGTGCCGGTAAAGCCAAAATCAACCATGTAATTTTTAGGTAAGGGGGGGGCTCCATTTCGCAGAAAAAAATCAAATCATTTGCAACGCGGGATTCTTGTAAACCCGCAGCGAAAAGTGGCCCCCACCTTCAAGGAGGCCGCGCTGTAGCCTTCTGCTTCAGCAGACTTGACGGCTTTTCTGACACCCTCATCTGCAAGGGCTTGATGGACGACCTTGTTCAACTCCAAATCGACCCTTAGATCCAACTTTCAACACACCCCAAGCAACGGCATTGTCCTAAAAAATGTCCCCTACTTGGGCTGCCTGGGCCCAACAAAAAAACATCACCAAACAGCTGCCGCGGCGCCGCGCGGCCGCCCTTTCCAGCAGCTTTTGCTTGAAGGCCCCACCAGAGCCGTCCACCCCTCCAGCCTTTGATGGGCGAAAATCGCCTCGAGGACCCCAACATACTGGATTAAAAGGCCACGGCGGGAAGCCGCTCGCTGGACCCTTCCCTTGCACCACTGTGTCCAAAGGTGTGAAGCCGCAACCCACAGAATTGAAGTCGTAGGAGCGTTGCAGAGGCGCAGCGGGGCACGTACAGGTCTCACAAGAAAAGCTGCCTTCATCTTCACCTCAGGCTGGCACTTGAATTTTTGAGACAGGCAGGCTTGGAATGGCTCGGGATTTCGTTAAAAACACGTTGTTGTTTTTTGAAGGCAAGACTAGCAGGGCCTTAATCAATTGGCTGTTTAATCCAAAAAACTCCTTACCATTAACCATTTTGGGGCTAGCGAAGGGCGTCCCAAGGAGAACGTGTCTGTACTGTACGGTCCGTACCGGCTGTATGTTTGTCTATCTGTCGGTAGGTAGCTAGGTAGGCCACAGCTAGGGGAGAACCGAGATGCCGCCATGGGACAATTGACGCAATCGCACACACTGTCGTTGAGAATGTACACGCTCTTGGCGCACTCCGCCCCTGGACAGAAGTAGAGGCAATCCAGCGGAGCCTTGCCAACCAGCACCTTGCGCAAGAGGCATCTTGAAGAATGAAACTCTTGAAATGCTAGGGGATGTTTGATGATAGCCTTCATCAGCCTTCACTTCTTTCTACTTTGACCCCTGTGCAATGCGAAACCATCTGGTGTTTGAATATGTTATGTATCCTTTAGGCATCTGACTACCCCGAGACTGCCCTCGAAAACTTCGGCCAACGGCTTGATCGCCTCCGGAGGGTAATACTTTGGTGGTCCGCTCCCAAACAGCAAGGGATCTCCAGAGCACTTCCCCGTGCAGTCAGTGGGTGCACCGCAGCTGGTGGGACAAGGACAGACCAACGAATTCACACCACCGGGGCTGCAGTAAATGGAGGAGCTGCAAACGCCGTCGCCACAAGCTTCATTGGATTCGTCCCTGCCTCAACCAAGCGCAAACTCACACATTGGGACAGTGGAAAAAGTGCCGAAAGGGCAAGGTGGTGATAGGTAACAAGGCTATGGCACGATAAAAAATTGATGAAGATATCAGAAGATATGAAGCTTCTGAAGTAGGAAGCATTGAGGGGTGCTATCGCAAGATATGACTCCTATAATCGGTATAGAAGAGCCGAAAACGAAGCCATTGTCCTCACTTCCTCTTTGATGTCACAATTCCAGCACAACACAATTTGATTTTCACGTTCTCGTCTTCTGGCAAGCATTCGCAGACGCTGCCCCTGGTGTGCAGTTCAGAGGGAGATCTTGTGCACGTTGGAGAAAAGTTTCAGTGACCACGCAGTTGCCCCCTGTCTGTTCCATGGTGCTGGGATTTTAGCTAGATAATGGCTAGACCATTTTGGAATATATGCTGAAAAAAGTGTAAATCATGACGCATCTGGTCACTTCCCTACTCTAATCCAAAGAGCCGTACGTCTTCCTGACTGCTCACTCTCTGCGCCTTTGCCTAAAGCTTAGCCTTTGGAGATCCAAAAGCGCCATGGTTGTTTTGCAGTTTTTCTATACCCCTTGGTGCGCAGGGAACAGACAACTCTTCCAGATTTTGGTTTCAAATCATTTCAACCTAATTGCTTGGCCGCATGTGTTTTGGCTCTACATAACGTAAATATTATTCACATTTCATATTTCTATGAAAGCGAACGTGTCGGCCCAAAGAACCCCAAACTCCCCATTTTTAGTCACAAGATCCAAGTATTTGAAGTGAGGGGACAAGTACAGATGGCAAATAGTTTTCACATGTTTGTGCAAAGAAACGGACCAGAATGGTCCAGAAAACACTACATGCATCTACTGCGACTCGGCTGCATGTGGGGCAGTCACACCGGTTGTCATTCAAAGCAGCGAAAGGAATGGTACATGAAGGCTGTGTGGCTGGAAAGCCGCTGTTCGCCGGATAGCCCGGGCACTGCACTGAATAATCGGGGGGTGTGAGCTGCTCGCCAAAGCAATTGGTCCGCCGTTGCCAGGTGTAACCTCTCTCATTTTTTCTGTTATAGTCAAGACCGCCGAATAACACATTATCACATATCTCCTCCTTGCAGCCGGATGAGCAATTGCTACAATCCCACGCGTCTTCGTCGTCGCAGAGAGGGCAATCACAAAAGTTATCGTTCACGGCACTCCAGGGGAAGATGCACTGAGTCGACCCAACGATGCACAGAAAGTTGGCAGACTCTCACGCGTAGACCCACAGACTATGGCAAGTCTTGTCTGTGGGGCATCCAGCGAGGCAAGTCTCACAGGTCCAATCCTCTTCATCGGAACAGTCTGGGCAGTCACAGTGCCGGTCATTGAGGCTGAAAACGCTAATGGTGCAATTGGTGCCTGGGCACTGGAAGAAAACGTCGAAGCAGTTCCGGTGCCGATTGCCGCAGACCTCTGGGCACATGCAGGTGTCACAGTTCCACTTCTCCTCGTCGGCACAGGTTCCAGGGCAATCACACACATCATCATTCACCAAATTATAAGGTAAAGTGCAATTTCCTGGTGGTGGACATTCGAAGCGAGGGAGTTGTACAGAATACTGCTCTTGCACACACGTAGGAGCACTTGTACGTATACCTGCATGGTATGGCCGTCCAAAAGCCAGCCAGACATCCGGTTCAACTCTGAGTGGAAAAACATAATCTTGGACAGATCTGACCGCCAGCCGGGGGTAGAAATACATCGAAAACATCTGTAAAGATTGGATATAGCAAAACTTTGGAAGCCCTGTGGACCAACGGTTTTTGAACTTAGTGAGGCTTCGTCTTAAAGTCGGGACAAGTCATGTCTAAGTTCTAAGCACCTTGAATCTTGAAGCATCGTTTTCCTCGTTTTTGGAAGTTTTGACTGTTTTGAATTCTGCTTTCATTGCGGAGTCCTCACAACGTTCCAATTATCTCTTTTCATTTTGACGCTTTGGAACTTAGCAAATCCATTGAGTTTTATGTAACTTAACCTTCCACAAAGACTATCATATCCACATAGAGACCCACTTACCCTACTGTATGTATACATCAGGAGGAAGATGTTTTTCCATCTATTAAACATTAACATAGACCCGGGCAAGCCGGCGGCGGAGGTTTCCCAAACATAAATGACCTATAGTTCAAAGACACCCTGACCCGACCGTGTCCTTCCCTCGACAACCGTTTGATTTTTTCAGCGAGAGACGAAGCAAAGTCTTCACACTCCACACTCCACACTTCACACTGCACTCTTCGCACTCCAAACTTCAAACTTCACA
>Ga0126342_10012006_pt1 | contig 15464 bp, 24 predicted proteins | sample Cyp1metagenome_FD_92528 | JGI IMG/M metagenome (GOLD analysis project Ga0126342, IMG submission 92528) | Coral microbial communities from Lord Howe Island, Old Settlement Bay, Australia - Cyphastrea 1 metagenome | ecosystem: Host-associated > Invertebrates > Cnidaria > Coral ...
CCGACCCCACCCAACCAAAGCCCGACCCCAGCTCAGTGCGTGTGTTTGCAAGCGAATGTGAACGTTATTACCCCACCCCACCCCACCCCACCAACTCTTGCGCGTGCACACGTGAGACTCAAGAAGGGGGGTTGTTTGCGCGTGCGCACGTGAGCCAAAAAACGCGTGCGCAGGTGAGGCCCAGACCACTTAGGTCACTTGGGATAGAGCCATCAGATTCGGTAAGACTGTAGGATGCTAGGGTCGTGGCCGCATCGCAGAAGAGGTCAGACACTCCGAAGCGTGTCATGAAAGGTTCATCGCCTGGAGGAGGAATCTAGAAAGGCGAGGGAGGAGGCTGCATCCGAAATGGGTTCAGAAGTGCGAGAAAGAATTGAAGCTCAAGAAGAAGCAGGTCTCCGAGAACTTGATGCCATAATGGAACAAATGGAAGCCGATGATGTTCCAGAAGTCCCAGCTGGAACCGTCCAGCCAAAAACCAAGTCAGCCCCTGAAACTTCAATGGAACCGTCCAATGATTTTTGGGAGTCTGATAGGGGGAAAGGGGCCTGGTGTAAAATCCACATCAAGCCCAGAAAAACGATTGTTTGCTCCTGTGGGCAATGATTGTCCTTTTGGTGCAGAAGAGATTTCGTCAAAAAGGGTCACTGAATGGAAATGTCGGGGAAAAACTTCTAAGTATTCAGATGATTGGCAATCCAACCCGTATCAAAGAATCTCATCCAAAAGTTGGGTAGGCAAAACATGGTTTTACCCAAACGCTGAAATTGACCCAAAAACGTGCTACAGTCCAAGCCGCTGTTGCCAATGCAAAGAATGACAGAAACGAATTGCTGAAGGGTGAAGAAGCTGCATTTTCAATGTTGGAGGGTTTGCCCAAGAATGTCAAAGATCCTGTTGTTGCAATGTTGTCTTCAGTTGAGCCGCAAAATCACTCAGATGCCAGTAGAAAGGCCAAAACCGGCCACTAAGTGATGTTTGAGTTTTGCTGTTCTCCTGAGTCATCATTAGGGAAAGTCCATGAAGGAAAAAGGCATTATGCACTTTAGGCTAACCAAAGAGTCCAATGACTCTTCCGATCCAGAAGAATATGAATCGTTGCAAAAGATGATAGATCAGTTTCCTGGAGCAACGTTGTGGGGCTCATTGCCTTGTGATCCTTGGCCAAAATGGCAAGCCGTAAATGTCGCAAGATATGGTAAAGAGTTTGCAGAGCGTTTGAAAAAGAAACGACAGTTGTCTAGGAAATTGTTGAAACATGTCTTGGAAACAGCTGAAAGGGTGCTGTGTCAAGGGGGCCACATAGCCTTCGAATGGCCGAAAGGGGCAAAAGGATGGCAACTTCCGGAGTTGACAGCATTCGTAAAGAAGCACGGTTTGTACATGGCCGGAATGCCATGGCTGCTTTTTCGGACTGCAGAGTTCCAAAGGAAACCCCATGTATAAGCCATGGCACATTGCAACCTCAAACTATCGCTCAGCATCAAACCTTAACCAATGCAGATGCCAACATTTGCCAAGATTTCATCACGACCATGCGAAGGGAAGTGAAACACCAAAAACAGCCTACTACCCTGAAGCAATGGCTAGGACCATCAGTGAATGTCTTTAACCTGAGCACGTTTTCTCAATGCCAGTGATTGGTGCAGATGAGTCGCAAAACCCAATGAGAAATCTCATTCAAAAGTTTGGGGGTATGACCGCAAAAACTTTGAAGAAATCACCCCATGAACCAAATCTCCAAGACAAAATTCAGTTTATGCTGGAATCCACCTTCTCTTGGACAGGAAAGATTGGCGCAACCACCCAGGTTGGAAGGAAGCCATCGACAAGGAGTTCAGCGGAATCTTGGAGAACGGTACATGAAACTTCGATGAAGTAAGTAATTTCAAGGAATGAACTTCTAAGCCGAAAAGAGCCAACACATGTGGGTAGATTGATGACAATTCTGTCAGTTAAACATTGGGAAAATAAAGAACTTCGTAAACTAAAAGCTCGAACAGTGTTCAGGGGAAATGACATCTGTGATGAAAACAATAACCTAGCGGTGCTGCAGGAAGCAAAAGTCAATCCATCCGGCTTGGCTGGAATCAATGCAAACTTGGCGTACGGTTGCTTGAAGGGGCACGCAACGACGCAAAGCGACGTTATTCGTGCGTACACCCAAGTTTCTTAAACACCAAGGTTCCAACATGGGTTGAGCTTCCAAATGAACTTGTCCCACCAGAGTTCCAAGGAATCAAAAGACCACGTGTCCGCCTTTGGAAAAGCTTATGCGGCCATCCTGAAGCAGAGTACCATTGGGATCAGAGGTTTAAGGAGATGATGCGTGAAATTGGTTCAGTTCATTGCTCCGACACGTTTCAATCAACTTACTTCATGAAGGACACTGGACTTTGTTAACTCTATATGTGGATGACATGGTGCTGAGCGGCCCAATAAACCAACATAAACCTTTCTGGGATAAGGGCAAAAAGCACATTGAGATCGAAGATCCTACACCTGTGGACCGAGTCCTTGGAAGAAATCACAAATTCATACAAACTGAACATGGAACCACAATGCAGTTTGGCATGAAGGATTTTGCTGAAGATGCGTGCAAAGCATACGAGGAGTTGAGTGGTTGCACGTTGAAAACGGCTTCCACACCATTTCTACCCGAAGGCTCACTGGTCGACAGTGACTTTGAGACACGTGGCCAGATGGCCGGAGACGCATCAAAAATACTGATGAAGATTTTCTGGAGTGTGACACTGGCTAGGCCGGATCTGATGGAAGGAAAATCAGATTTAACCCGAAGAATCACTACCTGGTCAAAAGCAGATGATCGAAGATTGGTCCATTTGATGTCATACCTAAAAGGTACTGCGGGATATGTCTTAGAAGGTAGGACCTTTGATGATGCCAAAGCCTTGCGCCTTTGCGTATATTCCTACGCCGACCACGCCTCAGGGGTTGAAGATGTTAAGTCAACTTCTGGCATGATCCTCACGCTTGAGGGTCTTAATTCCTTTTGGCCATGATGCTTGATGCTGGGTTTCCAGACGTCAAGGAGCAACTGCGCGTAGCACATGCGAGGCTGAGATGATTAGTTTTGATTCTGGGGTTTTCGGTGAAGGACTGCCCATGCAAGAGCTGTTTGAGATTATCTTGAATAGGCCGATTGCTTTGATCTGTCAACAAGACAATGCATCAGTTATCCAAATCGTGCATGGCGGTTATAGTCCGAAACTTCGACACATGAAGAAAGTTCACAAGTTGAATCTGTCATCTGTGTATGAAGTATTCGAAGACCCAAACGTGAAGCGGCAGTATGTTGAGACAGCTGTGCAGAGTGCAGATCCATTCGCAAAAGCCTTGGAGCCGTGCAAGTGGCCAAATGCTCTCGAACTAATGTCAATCAAACCACCTTGAGATTTTCTTCCTGAAAAGCTCAAATCAACCGATCGAGCCGCCTAATTGCGAGAAGGGCCTGAGAAGGGGAGAAGAATAAACTCAAGCAAATATACCAATTATGCCAAGTAGATGTATCACCAGATGAAGGGTATGTGTCACCAACTTCAATCATGCAGAAACACCACCAATGCCTTGGTCGTGAAGCCTTTGGGCTCCTTCCTCGTAAGTGTGTTGCATGTAATTAAATACTGGTGCAATTTTACATCAAAGATGTAATTCAAGGAATCTACAGTTTGTACATGCACTGAGACATAAAGACATGTCTTTAAGCCGTCCAGTGGGTCAGGGGATCACCTTTCCATGATCCGGACTTTTCGCTCAAGTGCCCTGTGTGTGTGAATTTTTTTAAAAGCGCTCGTTTTTTGCCATTCCATCTTGCAGTGGGTGCTGAAGCCACAGTTTTACGTTTCTTACTGCATAAGGGGTGTGATCACATACTCCAAATATGACTCAGAGCAAGTCAGATCCTTGGTTGCTTAATTTTGCTCAATCCGCGATTTATTGATTGATATTTATTCGTCATTTTATATCTCTCAACCCGAGGTTTCAGGTAAATCCTATTACATCCCATAATAGTAATAGTTATTTATCCCAGTTCCACACACACACACATATATATATATAGATCCTCATATTATCCCGTTAGCTATTGCTGCATCCAAAACCGAGGTTTCAAATTCTTCCGCTTCGTGGTCACCAAAGCCCGTGGTGGCGACACCGTGAACGGCGTGAGTTTAGGGCAGCTGCTGCTGCGCCGCGAGGGCATGGAGCTGGACCTGGCGGATGCCACGGCGGAGAATCCGGATGGCCACCTGGCAACAACAAATGGGGAACTGGGGATTACATGGGGAGCCAATACCAACTGAATGGGGATTTGATGGACTTTAATTGACTTTAATGGGATTTCAATATCATTTGATGGATAAATATCATTTGATGGAGTGTAACGGGGATTCCATATCAACTAAATGGGGATTTCATGGACTTGAAGGGGATTTCTCCCACATCAACTTCTCCCATATGGTTAATTAGCTATCAAGACCAAAATAGGGGTACCCCCAATCATCCAAGTCATGGATGACCATATTTGGTATTGAAACCCAGGGTTTTGGGCTACCCCCATTTTAGGACACCATTTAATTAATAATGGTCAAAATAAAATCTATTTATCATGAGGATATGAAATGATATGAATATATTCCATAGTATCCCAGCTACTATATACACTCATTCATATTGTTGGATGCGAAGTTTCTGGGGATATTTTTTGGTATACATATTAAATTCACCAACAACTAATTAACAACCTGCTACTGTTGAGAACAGATCGTTTACAGATTTTCCGGTACTTTTTGGATAGGGGCAGTTATTATTACTATTGGAACTCATTTTCCTGAAATTTACATTCATTTTTAGGAACTCATCGTGGAAAGGATACAGTGGGATGTAACACAAGGGATTTGATTTATATAGTTTTAAGTTATACTGTAATCATTATACATTTGATATGTATAATGGGATACAATAATGATGCAACGGGATATATCAGGGGATATATGATGGGATATATTATGGGATATACTGTAACCAATGACGATCTAAGGTCAGTTCGCGGAGACCGAAGGCCCCGGCAATGCCATCGATGGCCGAACCAGTACGCGATGGCACAGCACCGTGCTGAGCCCATTGGTGATCAAGCTGCCAAAGCCAGCCACACGGCAGCAGTGGAAAAACCACTGCCATGGTCCCTGTGAATAAAACAGGTATTGCGGCATATAGTTGGACCCCCACAACCTCATTGGAAATCATCATTTCAAGGCAGTTATCATATGTATGTGTATACGTATATTTTTCTATTTATTTATTATTTTATTTATTTATTTAGTTATTTTATTTATTTAGTTATTTTATTTATTTAGTTATTTTATTTATTTTATTCATTTAAATGTATTTATTTATTTATTTATTTATTTATTGATCTATTCATTTTATTTATTTATTCATTTATTTATTTATTTATGCATTTTGTATGTATATATATACATATTAATACATCTATATATGACTAGACCTTTAGTCCATTTTGAAACCGATTCACCATTCATTCATCAGCCGCTCATCAGAACCCTTCAAGTTTCATCGGTTTCATCCTCGAGATCTCAGGTCTTGATCGATAGCTTCAGCTTCCGCACCGGACCCAGTGATGAACAACTGGATCCCGTGGAGTGGCGCTTGGAAGCTTCCAATGATCAAAATACCTGGAAAGTTCTCCATAGCCAGGACACCATGGCTACATGGATGGCTGAAGAGGGTCATTTTTTGAACTCAAAATTGATTGATGTTGGCCATTTCTTCGAGAAAACAAATTAGTCATGGTGATGACCGATTATGATCCAATTTGCCCAAGTAATTTGTCAGGGCCAAGGATGGAAGTTTTGCTGCCAAAGATGCATGAAGCCGCTCCTGCCACAGGAAACCAGCTACCATCCCCCACGTAGACGCTGTGGTCAAGCGAGTTGGTTCGACACCAGCACCCGTGGCAGTGGAAGTTCTGGCAAGAGTAAGTTGGTCGGAGCCTCAGCTGGTGGAGAGTTATAAAGATCTGGGGTGACTGAAGCTTTTGAGGGATGTGATCACCATGATGGTGGTGGTGATGATGATGACACCAACGATGATGACGATGATGAAGATGAGGATGGATGATGGATGGATGATGGATGCCGGATGATGTCCCAGGGCAAGATGCTTCCTGGCAATAGCTCCTTACTCTGTGCACCCCACCTTGCTGAGGTGCCTTGGACATCAGGTGTGAAGATTCTGGCGGGTCACTGGCATGCCTTGACGCTGGCAGTGGATCTTCCCAACTCCAAGATGACCATCTGGGTGGATGGTGAAGTGGCCCTGGAGATCTGTGATCCCTCCTCCCCACTGCTGCGCTGCGATGGCCCACTCAGCTTGGATCCGCAGGAAGGGATGTGCCTCTTTGGGCGTAAACCCTTTTTGAAGAAGGAGCACCGGGCGGTGGGTTTCGGTTGTGGGACAGCCTGCTGAGATATTACTTGGGGCAAGTGTTTGCCGCTTGGTCCTCCAGTCTGCTTCTTTGTCTGTGGTTCTTCTCAAGTCAATTTGAAGTGGTGGGTCAAGTTACTTTCTGATGTGGAGAGTCCAAAAATGGAGACACTTCTAAAAAAACCAGATTTCAGGGTTATCCTGACAGAATCATCCTGGATTCCGGATTTGGTAGGTCTCCCCCTTGTTCCTAACAGGGGTTGCCGCATTGCCCATATTGCAGGAATGGAGTTGGATGCTGGGTGCGCAGATCAAGGGACTTCAGCTGCAGACCTCAAGCCCAGATCTCTTCAACACCTGGGCCCTGCAAATGCCCTTGGGGGTTTGGATTTGTCGCGCGCAAGGACAGCATTGACCGGATATTTTGTGATTACAGTGAGTAGATGTCGATTTTAACAGTGACTGGATTCTGCATATGAAGTGTTCTTGATTGAGTACTGATCAGCTGTGATATCAGACCATGAATCCTTTATGATTTTCTGTTTTTTTTCGAATGAGCAAACAGATTGTAGGATGCAACAGCCTTTCTTCAGCCCTTCAGGAACCTGCAAAGCCAATGGCTTGTTCACCCGCAACAGCGCATCCCTGGGCAGCTGCTGGCGCTGCAAGAGCAACCGCATCAAGAGTGGCTTCCGGCCGCCCAACGATGCGGACCCGCGGCATCCGGGCATCAAAATCTTCACCACCGACTCCTTTGAAGAGCTGTTGGAGAAGGCCCTGACGACGGGATGAGGGATGATGATCAGAAGCTGATTTCCGTTTCTTTTTTTTTAAAAGTACTATGAAGTAATATTTCTATATACTGTAGTTGATATAAAATGATATAATTGCATGCACAAGGATCTGTACACGCCTTTGGACTCAAGAGCAGATGCCACAGTGAAGACCTTTTTCGGGGTGGGATGAAGCTATACACATTACATCTGGGATGGCACCCTTCGTGTGGCCGTTTCCATTTGCAAGATGATCTTCCAAAATCTTCCCAACCAATTCATTGGCTCTTCATACACAAATTATACAATACAATACAGGCTCTTCATGCCCACCCAAACTGTGTTAATATACTGCAACATACTGTGTTAATCTGTGTTTTATTGTATTACAGTGTCCAACCTGAAGAATTCTCTGTTCAAGGACAAATGCGTGTTCCTGGCGGTGTCAGCTGATTGGTGCGGTGCCTGCCAGCAGATGAAACCTGCCTGGTTCGCCCTGGCGAAGTTGTTGAAGAACTCCAAAGACGTGACGGTGGGGGTGATGAACATCGATGAGAATGAGGTTGACAGGCCAGGCATCACAAGGATTGACAAGGATTGACAAGGATTGACAAGGGGTTCTACCCCAGGGGGCCATTGATCCCCATTCGGTCAGTGGTTGATGATCGTTGTAAATAAAGCACTGTTTCAGTTAGGTCAGTTAGGTCGTTGTGGGACTCAAAACCATGCAACTCATGGGGCCCATGCCTTTCCTCGCACGGAGTCGCAGGCGCTACTTCCCGGAACGTCACATCCCTGTTGTGAAGTTGCTGAAGAAGTTGCCACAATCCGATGATTTCGAACAGAACGACAAGCCAGTGGTGATCTCCTATGAAGGCCACCATCACCTGCCTGGCTGGTTGGAATTTTTGAGTGAACACACCGAATTGAAGTTGCAAGAGATCTTGGATTCCAACTATGAGGCCTACGTCAAGGAGACTTGGCGAGATCCGTTTTTTGCTGAGTGTGAGTTCATTTCGTTGTTTGTGCGTGTTGGTGTTAGTTGAAGGCATTCCAAGTGTCACACATGTCGTGCACATGGCAGTCACACGACCACCCACCTCTTTGGTGCAGGAACTCCACCGACACACACTGTGAACATAAATCATGGATCTCGTAGATGATCTCATAGGTCTCGTAGGCTTCACGGCTTCATGGTTCCGATTTCCCTCTGTTGGGCCAGTCTTTCGCTTTTTGCTGCCTCCAAGGACTTCGGCATTCAGGGACTCACCACGGACCTGACGGCTGCAGCGCGAAAGGCGCTGAAGGAATACTGGGGCACCGACAGCGCCTTGGCCGGCAGCGGTGCCGGTGGCTGGCGACGCCTATGCGCCTTCCTGTGCAACTATTGCTGGGATCCCGATGCCCGGCTGCGACCGTTTCTGGTTGTTCCTGCCGTAGAAATGGGGTTCAATAGCAAACATTTTATTTGAACCCATCCTTTTTTTAACGTTTTTTGCAGTACCGGAATACTGCAGCAACCAGAGCCAGAAACTGATATATATATATATTATATAATTATATAATATAATTATATAAAATATAATATATATATATATGTATAGACTGGATTAAGCTGATTTGAAAAGCTCAGGCATGCCCCACAATTCAGGAATAACAATTCAACCAAGGGGCCCTGGTTCGACCAGTGCTTGGCGCAATGGTTGATGGCCGCAAAGAATCCCAAACCAGTCGACAATGAACTGTGACCCCTCTGTTTAGTGGTTTGTCACCATCTTGTTTTTGACCCTTGATGTTCAAGTGATGTTCAAGTGATTCCAGTCTGATATCTTATGGGACGGGTGGACGCCACGAGCTAGATGACCAGCTAGATGACCAACATATTTTTGTTCCATCTCCTGATTTTGTTGGTTCACTCCCAATTCTTGATGGTGAATTCGATGGTTTGAATCCACCATCTTGTTCAACCATCTGCGTGATGCTCATATAAATATCCATGTGCTAAACCATCCCATTTCTGACCGGACCATCTTGTAGGCCTAGTCCCCCGTTTTTGGTGATTACATCCCAAGTCTTGGTGAATTTTTAGCGCATTTTCATAGATTTTCTTTTGGTAAATCAGTTTAAATCAGTTCAAATCATCTTTAAATCAGTTGAAGTCATTTAGCAATCGAACTCCACCAAGAAACTCTTGCAACTCTTGGAAGCTGCGCTGGTTTCAGGAGCTGTCGCGAGAGGCTCCCACGGAAGCCACATTGCAAAAGAAGGTCTCAGTGTCTTCAGAGAAAGAACCAGGTTGGGAATGGTTGGATTGGAGCGGATCTGGATAAAGATGGGAGGTTTCTGAGCCCAGGTTGATGTTGAAGTGTTTGCGATATTGTTTCATGTTCTTGAGACAGGTTGAACAGCGGAATCCAAGAACAACGGATTGTTGGTAGGTATACTGAACTCAAACCAGTGGTTTCCTCTTGTGGGACTTGCAACGTGACTACTCAATTTCGGCCTCTAAACCATCACACCCACACACTTTTTATACCGTTTTTGTTGGTTACATCATGGTCGCTTTACATCCCAGGGAAAGCGCTTGCCATGTGACCGTGGTAGGCGAAGACGAGTTGTGGATTCGGCTCTTGTTGAAGCGCACCGGGGAAGAGGTCGAGAAGGCTTTGCGGAGTGGCCACCCTCGGAAACCTTTGGACTACTTGCTGAAGGAGGCGCCAGACGAAAGGGATCAGATGTAGTGACGTGCCAATAGGCAGCCAGGATGAAGAATAGGTTTGGTGGATTAATGTGGATATCAGGCGATATCAGGGTATTGGGTTTGCTTGGATTTGTCATTTTATTTTGAACCATCCCCATCGAGGTCCAAAGTTTTTTTCATCCAGTCTTGTGGAGTGCACGTTCCAGGTCTTTTTGCCGGGATCCAAGCCAGACGATTTGCAGGCGGATCGTTGGTTTGGTTGTGCTAACCGGAGAGTGTCCTTAAATTCAAATAGCTTTTATGGGTCTCAGGCTTCATTTCCGAGTGTCTTCATTTATTTTCTCTGGAGCAAGATCTGATTGCGATTTGCACAGTATGCTCCAAGAGACTCTTAGGATGCGCTGGCACGGAATGATACTTGACCCTGCAATCACACTGCATCACCTTAGATTTCTCTCCATTTCTCCCGCGATCTCTGGTTATGTATATATATATGGGTAAATTATAACGACCTCACTGCGACCTCACTGGAATCATGGTTAATCGGGAAATCATCCCCAAATGGGGTGCCATGTTTTTTTCGCCAGATGGTCCGCACTGGGATCCACGCTGAAGAGCTGCTGGCCGTGACCCGCGGCAGCTCCGGCGAGGCGCCGCGCACGGCGGCGCAGCAGTGGTCTGCGGTGGAGCAGCAGAAGGCAGCGACAAAGGGGCCATGGTCAAAACCATTATCTAATATTTAAGGGTGCAATAGTGTACTAATATGTACTAATATATTATGTCAATATATGTCAATATACTCTATTATTCCATATATATATATATATTTGTATATATAATATATATATAATTATATATGTATACGTGTATATATGCACTACAATTTTTATATACTGTTAATCTAGTATTGATATGGATTGATGATATTGGGGGATGGTCACCAATCCATTTTCATAGAGATTTATATAGCCACTGTAAGGATGACCAGAACCCATGTAGCAGCACCCTTTGCGCCGAGCCTGGCGCAGTCACAAGAGTTCCGTGCGAGTTATTGTTGTTTTTCAACGGTACTGTAAATGTAAATGGTTCAGTTCCTCTTTTCTAATGAAGGGATGTGTAGTACTGTACTACAGGCACCCCGTTCTGCGCCAACTGTACATTGTCTTTCTCGTCTTGTGGCGAAATTTTCGATTTGTCCCCATAATTGGCAGGTTTCCAAACTTTGGGTGCTATATATGATATCCTGTTTGAAATATATGTACACGCTTTGCATGTCATATATATATATACACATACAGACACACATCTCTCTATCTATCTGCATATATATATATATGGTATGAAAAGGCATACTGAATATGGTGGAAGATAGACACTGCATTTTTGGTGAGCATCCATTGTTAAAACCTGGTAGGCCGCAGCACGCGCCGAGCCCATGGCCCTGCCGATGCTGCAGCGCAGCTGGGCGAAGATCAAACAGGCGCCTGGTTGAAGCATGTTGTGATCCAAGTCACCACGGGTTTCAGTGCTACAATGACTTGGATGATTTGGGGTAATCCTATTTTAGGAATCCCCCTTATCTATGTCTATATCTATAATTATCTACAGTATATCTCTATATATATATCTCTCTCTCTCTCTCTCTCGCTCTCCATGAAAGAAACCACTATTGCAGGATTTTCCAATAGGTTTTTGATAATTACTGTTCACTTGGATAAGTGAGGAAAATTGGCTCCTGAGCCTCTGCCTTGTTTTTTTGTGGATCCCCAATCTACAAGTCCAAATCGGACTCTCGCCTTTCAGTTAGCATTGATGTGCCTTATTAGAGTTGATGGAGAATCTTGGTGACGATCCACCAGCAACTGAGTCTCCATGTCTCCAGCTGCCAGGCCATTGATAGCAAGAATGCCAAACGCATGCAGACCATTCAGGAGTTGCTGACGCGTGGGTTGGACCTGGACTTCAATGCCTTAGGCCGGGGGCGTGTGGGAAACTTCAAATCTGGCTAAGCACGTTTCGTTGGATCTGAAAACTGAGGTGGGGATAGGGAAGCGCAGATAAACCCACATTTGGGTTGTACATTGTACAGTAAACCATTCCAGGTTGTTGGTGGACCCATCCTAGAGCAACGGAAACTTTTCTTGAAAACTACGCATTTTTGTAGCATCAGCATAAGCTTCAAGAGTTGACCCCCTCAGGGCGTGAGCAAGCCTCGGTCTTGTGGCTTGCCGCAGCGAACAATGATTTAGAGGCGCCTGACGCCATGGGATTCCATGGCACTATTGTGATCATGGGAGACACATTTTTTTTTTTACAACATTTTCGATTTTTGACAGTAGTTATTGTTAGCTTGCCATTCCATGATTTACTCAAGTGGTGAAATGCATTCTAGATTCTTAATTTTGCATTTTTGCTTGTATCAAAACCAAAATTCCTGGCATACCTGACTTAGCAAGTGATAAACCCCATTTTGATGGCGAAGATCCCTACAGGGTTGGCCATCCCAAAAACGGAATGGAACCCTGTAGCCCTGGAACCCTGGAAGATGGAACCCTTGCTGTTGGGTTGCAGAGCTGGGTTAAATCCTTCTTTGCAGCGGGGACAACACTGGATCTACCCACGCTACTCGCATCCACTCTCGATGATCCCGTGATAAGCCCCTGCTGAACCACACTTGATCACCGCAGTCATTTAAGGCCCGAGGGATCATTGATTCTGTGTTTTTTTCCATGTTTTAAATAAGTAACCCAATTTTGATCCATTCCCATATCAACACCCAACAGGGTTTAGCTCAAAGGCAGGGTACCAATGGACCGACAAGTCTAGTTTTCTAGTATTTAGTCGTACCAAATCGAGATCAATAATTTGATCCATATCCGAATCACCAAAAAGGGTTTGCCTGCGAAAAGGGCAGCCCATTCTATCCATTGGTTTATCATCACTTTCCCACGAACATTGCCATCAATTTGGGTATCACACATTCGTTTGACACACCCTTAACTTCAGTAAATTCCATGTATCATTGTCAATGAAGTTCCATTGCAGGTTCTAAATCCCCATACCCATGGTTTGGTTCCAAGAATCCCCGAACAAAATGCTTAAAAAACCAACCATTTTGCCATATCCCCAGGAAATCATCGGACAAATCCACCGGTTTTGGTCCTGTCAGGTGCTGCAGTTCTGCCTGGCCTACGGTGCCGATCCGCACCGCGACACCGAAGGCGTGCTGCCAACCGAAGCGGCAGCGGCGACCGGGGCCTTGCAGGCGCTGGCCATGCTGCTGCGCATCGGCGCGGTGCCAGGCCATGGTGGGATTTTGATCCAATTTTTTTGAGACTGTACTTAGTATACTTTAATTGCGGTTGATTGGCAGCTTAACTGACGGTTTTGGAGCATTTTATTTTGTCAGTCAGCCCCATATATCCCAAATAGGTTTTGCGATTTGGTTGACAAAATATGCACAAGTTTGAGATAGCCGCCCCTATCTGTTTTGTTGCCAGTGGCAAGTTTGTGCCTCGAGTTGTTTTTTTTGTGCAAGGCCGGGCCTTGCATTTCGCAGCTGCCACGTCTCAAGTCGGGGCCTTGCGGGTCCTGATCAACTCCAAGGCAGATCTGCGAGTGCGCGTCAATGGTACCTTGGCTGTTAATCATGTCACGGGGAGTGCCAATTCATCAAACAACAGTAGGTTTCCTGGTGGAGTTCCCATGCCGCAAGACATGGCTGTTCCAAGGTTTGACACCTTTGGCAGTTGCTGTGTGCAGAGACAATGACGAGGTGATCAAATTGCTTCTGCAACAGTGATGCGTCCGCGCTAGCGCTGGGATTCAAGACTGCCTTAACCTACCAAGATGATCCAAAGATGTTTGTGTTGCAGTTGCATTGCAGACATGAGACTGTCAGAGTTGTAAATCTGGGTTTGGAACCCCTGAACAATCCCAAACACATCCATTTATTGAATTTATTCGCATTTTGTTGCATTTTTGTTTCTTTTTTCCATTTGGAACACACAAAAACCACTTCTTCCCAGATACCACACCAAGGTCAACAACGGAGCCCTCTCTGGGCAGTGCAGCCTGCGAGGCCTTGGGCCTGGCAGCAGGCAGCAACCTGCTGTACCTGGCAGCACAGTGTGGCTTAGATCGTACCTGTGAGCTGTTGATTCAGAGACTTGGAGGAGTTGGAGAAACACGATGTTTCATCATGTTTATTTTTTTTGGCATCGGCCTTTTTGAGATTTTTGAGTCTGTTTGACGCGGCGAGCAAATGAATTCTAGAATGGCGGACTAAGAGTGATAGTCCCGCTGGATGTTCTGGCCAAATTCTTGTACATTCATGGCATGGCCCTCCCCTGCATCGATCCCAAAAAGCAATGCTCAGGCTGTCAGACATTTTCTGAAGCTTAAGTATATATATATATATAATACATTTTGAGGATGAACAGTTTCCTGGTTCAATTCGAGGGTTCCAGCTCGTTTATAATTGCCATTTGTATCATCACCAGCCGGTAGTTCCAGCCAGGAAGGGCGTCCGTCCCAACCTGGAAGCGCCTCGGGCAGTGGGCACCCAAAGTGTGCAGGAGAACGTCCGTGCCGTGTTGGAGCCGCACCGTTGGACAATCCTCAGGCGCATGTGTCCAGAGGGTAAGGCCACCAACCAGCTGCATGTGGTCATTAAGGAGGCCATGGATGAATGCAATGCGGATGGAGAGAAGAAACTTGCCGTTTGTTTCCTGGAAATATTGGACATGCTTGATGGAAGACCTTTTGTTTTGTCTGTTCTGATATACTTTCCGTATAGCACATGTAGCAAGTTGTGCGGGCTATGCTTTCGAGGTTCTGGCGTGGGAGTCTTGAGGCCCACGACCATGGCAGCTCTGTTGGATGATGCTGAAGCCATCAAACTCTTAGCCAAGGCAGGGCTGGGATGGAACTGCCCCAATGCACTGTGAAAACGGCACATAGTTTACACATGTTTAGACATTTAGATAAGATCTATATAATCAGGTTCATCCATACAAAAGCCTAATTGGATGTGGCTCAACCCTAAGCAGGCAGTATCTTGCAGCTCGCAACGCAAACCATTCTGGTGAGCCTTTTGAAACCAGGGTGCAGTTGTGAAATGGGGCCCTCCAACGACATAGATACCAGAGTACCCGCACGAGGCGGGGCGGAAGTTGCCTTAGGGATATACTACAAACCTTTATCATGTATAGAACTTGTATGCGCCGTGCGCTAGCCAGGCCTGTGCGCGCGTGCTTTGTGCGAAGCTGTTGCGCTGATGTTGTCCAAGAACATGACCTGCGCGCGACCCCGGTGCAATGCAACGCCAAGCGAATACTTTCCTCACACTTCACAGTGCACACTTCACACCCTGCACTTCGCACTTCACACTTGCACTTCACACTCGGCACTTCATCTCATCTCAAATCATGTGAGCTCTTCTCACCTCATCTCAGCTCTTCTCATCTCATCCCATCTCTTCTCACATGTCATCTAAGTAAGTTCTTCTCAACTGTTTTCATCTC
>Ga0126342_10012007_pt1 | contig 15463 bp, 9 predicted proteins | sample Cyp1metagenome_FD_92528 | JGI IMG/M metagenome (GOLD analysis project Ga0126342, IMG submission 92528) | Coral microbial communities from Lord Howe Island, Old Settlement Bay, Australia - Cyphastrea 1 metagenome | ecosystem: Host-associated > Invertebrates > Cnidaria > Coral ...
ACCAAGCTGCCAAGGCTACCCTGGGTGGCATTAGGAACCTTGGACCTCCAAGCTGGCATGGCATGCGCAGGCTTTTCGGCATCAGCGTCACTTGGCGCTTCTTTGTATGGCCCTGGAGTGTCTCTGCACTGGTCAAGGCCGTCAAGGCCAAAGCCACCACATTTCACAACTTCGAAGCCTCACGACGCAGGGACTCCACTTCAGCCTGCTTGGTATCAACCTCCTCAACCTCCTCAACCTGATCGTCACGCAGCAGGAACCACACTTTTGAACCCTTACGGGGCCAAAAGCAGGATCTTACAACATGAGATATTCCGAATAGACACGCGGCTGCTGTCCTTTACTGAAGGATGATGTCTCTCCTTCTGTTGGTTCTCTGGGTTTAATTTTTAACTTTGTGATGACGAATTGGAACTGCCCGCTCTCGACATCCTGAGAACGAAAATTTAAATAAATGAAGAACAATCAAATCAGATAAAATGATCAAACCATAGAAAAGCCATATAAAACCATACAAAACCTGACCCAAAAGCATGACGTTTGCGAAGCTCGTCCCGAAGACAAGCAAAACAGACTGTATTAGATTGTCTTACTCACACCAAGCACCTACATGAAGCCACACTGTGACCCACTCGCCTTGCGCATCTCCTTGAACGCCGATGCCAAGCGGCCATCGCGGGCAGCTTTCAGCAGCGTGTCCCGGGCCTCGCAAAATGGTGCCCTTTTTGAAGTTTCTTAGAAGCAGTTTGAAGCGGTTTGAAGAAATTGGAAGTAGTCTGAAGCCAAGCACAGTATTACAAGTATATTTCACAACTTCGAAGCCTCACGACGCAGGGGCTCCACTTCAGCCTGCTTGGTATCAACCTCCTCAACCTCCTCAACCTCCTCAACCTCCTCAACCTGATCGTCACGCAGCAAGAATCACACCGTCATACTCTTTGATTTGATTGTTGTTGCAAACGAATCTTCATTTTTTCAATTGCCGTCTGCCAGCAAACGTTTAGTTTTCCTTGGGTTCTGGTGGTTCCTTGTGAGAGTGCGATGGTAACGCGCTCACGGTGCTGAGGAAGCCCCAAAGAAAGAGGGACTTGGAGAGAAAACAAGTTCAGAATGATGGGTCAAAGTGGGCCAAATGCAACAATGTGATAACAATGTGCAAGTTTGATCAATTTTGATGAGAATCTGATGGGAATCTGCTAGAATCCAATAGATTCGGGTTCCTCTCTCCGTGATGCCTTGGCTGTCTTTGGCTGTCTTAGCAGTAGCTGCAGGGCCGCAAGCAACTTTCCACTCTGCGCTTGGATCAAAGTTTGGCGAGCCTTCAGAGATGAAAAGTGATGCCATGCCCATGCTGGCCATACTTGGCGACTGGCGTCGAAAATGTCGAAAATGTCGAAATGGAATTTGAAAAATGTTGGACTTCGATCTGCCAAACGAGCTGCCATCTCATCGAAGCTCTCTTGCTGAGCTGCTGTATTGTCAACCTGGTCAGCCAATTTCAATCACATGCCATGTTCGCCATTTTGGCCGAGAACAAGCGGATGCTGAGCAATGTAGCAACGTGCGGAGTAATGCGTGACTCGTTGTGTCTGGATTTCAACAGCTCGGAATCACCTCTTCGAAAGACTCCTCATCCTGCTGAAGCGGACGACAGAAATTCTCTAAAGAAGTTTTCACAGTCTTCACAGTCTTCACATTCGAAAGGTCGAAAGGTGATGAAACATGTTGAGACCAAAAGTGCGGACAGAGGTAACTCGGTTACTCTGACGTTGCTGCGGTCCTCACTGAAGCCCTCAACTTCTTCAAAGTCCTGAACTGAAATCTCTTGAGAGGCATCTTGCGATGTGCAATCTGCAGTCAGATTCAGTTGCAGTTGGGCTTTCCAAACTACTCTGGACCAATGCAGTGACATGTTTTTCAGCACTTTTGCTGCGTCCTGAACCGCCTTCGCAACGTCAAGCTGTATGCCTCCGAAGCTTCTTGTAGACTCTAGTTTCTCTAGTTGACTCTAGTTCAAACATGTTCCTGGTAAGACAGTTATGAATCCATGACTCCAAGCGACAGCAACATGAAGGCCTTGTTGGACGACGCGGCTGGCAATTCGTGACGCCAAGTCAACCTTGGGGAAAAGATTGCCACGCAACTGTTCTCAGCAATGACTCCTCCCCAAAATTCAAAACCCGATCTGAGAAGTAAGCAGACTCAACAGACTCCTCCTGAAGTCAGAACACCAGGTCAGAACCACACCAGGCTTGGCACTCGTTTGAAACCACGAGTGACATGTGTGGACACAGTGGACACATGTCACGTGTGCTGTGGGCCTCAGTCTCGCTCTGCCCTGACAGGCTTAAAACATCATCCTGCCGTTACAAAGCCATCGCAAAGCGGGGATTGAGAAAGCATGAGCGAGCGACTGTCGGTCGTGAAAGATATTCGAAGCCCTTTGCATCTGTGAAATGGGCAAAGAAAGGTCCTCAATCTCATTGCCAATCTCATCAGCTGGAACCTCGTGGGCTTCAACCCGTTGATAGGCAAAACCAATCAAAATCGATGACGAGAGAGACATGAAAAATCACCATACAAAACGTAATTACTACACTGATCAGTTTGCATTGTTTGCTTTCTGCTATACGACTACGTCGGTTTCCTTCCCAGGAACAGCAGGAACAGCAGGAACAGCAGGGACAATGCGTGCATCTGCTTGCATCTGCGTGCATCTGCTTGCATCTGCTTGCATCTGCTTGCATCTGCTTGCATCTGCTGCCAAGGCTTCCTGTCCATGTGTGTCCATGTGTGCCAACGTGCCAACGTGCCAACGACTATGATCCACTCCCGATTTTGTGGTTTCACCAAGCCCATGTGCAACACAGATCAACACAGCACATGATGTCCTTGTGATGTCCTTGATGAAATCATTGACCAGGGACAGTTCCAAGTTCCATCCGTTTTTAATCCGAAATCGTTTAATCCATTAGTTTAAACAGATACTGATTAGTTGTTAAATCGTTTAACTGTAATCCTTTTAGTTTTAAACAGTTCCATGCCGAGATGTGCCGAGACCCGAGTTACAACATCCGACAGCAACAGCCTTGGCAGCAGATGCACAATGACTCGGCAACTCGGCAATGCTCCTCAGCCGAATGCTCCATGCTCAGCCTTCAGCCTTCAGCCTTCAGCCTTCCTCAGCCTTCACAACTCCAATTTTCTCCAATTTTCAAGTCGAGTCCTCGAGGGAGCGGTGTTGAAAGCGACATGATAGATCTGATAGATCTGATAGATCCAGGTAAAAGACGCAAAAAGACGCAAGACAAATGTAAAACGATGTTAAAAACTTCGACGTGTACAACTTGCAACACAACTTGCAACACAACTTGCAACACAACTTGCAACGGCTTGTAATATTTGCAATCAGTGTAATCATAAGTTTAGATTCTTAAAGAGATTCCACACTAGAACGGGTTTGCACTGGTTTGCACTGGTTGCACGGTAGTAAAGCATTGCATTGTGCGAAAAAATCAGCCTCATGTGGACCGTGTTGGACACGGCTGCGCAAAGGCCTGGCTGACGAGTTTCGAAAAACACTGCGCCAGAGCATCTCCATTTCCAAGTCCCAAAAATGCCGAAAAAAAACAACAAAAGTCCGAAATTCAGATGTCCTTAGTATTCCTTAGTAATATTCTACTTCTTACAATTTTTTTGGCTGTTTCAACAATGCTCCACTTTAGCGGTTTGGAGTGTGACCAGGGCACGTGGAAACGCGAGACTGCTCTGTGTCTGCGTCTCTGTCCCCCTCTTTTTGCATTTACATATATTGAAATATGTTTTAAAAAATGAAATCTCTTCGTTTCCTTAAGTCTCTTTGTTTCTTCGTGTTTCTTCGTGTTTCTTCGTTCCTCTCTGAGTTCAAGGTTTGGCTCTGACGGTTTCTCCGGGAAGATCTTCCCCCCCGGGGAACCGATTGCCTGCCTTAGTGGGGTTTTTTCGCACGTTTCCCCACGGGCGCAGCCATTGGCGTGGCGGCTGTGCCTTTGCAAGTGCTTCCGCTGTTTGCGAGCGGCTCTGGTGGTGGTCTACGTTGACTTGGTCCGTGGTCCTACGAGCCCGCAACTGCCTTGGTGTCCCAGCACCAAGTAAATCACTCGCCTGGGTATTTGCAAGTGCTCTCCCAGTGGAATCTGGTGATCACCTTGTTTGCATCCTCGCTTATAATCTGAACTGGCGGTGCCCTGGATTTTTGCGAGTTGCTCTTTTTCATTGACATTGTCCTCATTATCTTCTTTTCGTATGCCTTGGCGACTGCTTTGGATTGGGATCCTTTGGCAGTTCTACAACGGCGACTTTGACGCGGCGGCGATCAGAAAGAAGGAGGAGGGCGAAGGCAAAATTGTCAATTTATCTTCATCGACGTGGGCTACGACCACTGTCGACTACGAGATTGCACCAATTGATTGCAGTGCTTCAACGACATCACTCTCGAGACCCGGGTTTTCTTCGTCAGCTCTACGTAGAGATGGCGGCCAACACTCAGGCTACGGGTTGGTTGTGTGGCACGTGCAAAAAGATGAGAAGCCCCACCGCGTGGTACTGCGACCTGTGCGGCGGCAGTTGGGACACCTGTATGGTCCCCACGTCTGCACAGAGGAGCAAGTCGTATGGCAAACAAACCTATGCACAAAGCCATGCGACCAGCAGCACACCGTGGTCAGGTCAGGCTCAGGACTGGCCGCAGAGCCCACGACAGAGTCCACGCAATGCTCGACAGCCGCGACGGCGTGGGCGGAATCAAGGAAAAGGTGGTGGTGCCAAGGGACAGCAGGGGAAAACACAGCAGGGCAATGCACAGACTGCCCAGCAGATGGCCCCACCGCCACCACCACCTCTCAGTGGGCCTCATGCAGTTGCCGCACCGTGGACGACCATGCCAACAGCGCCTGGTACGAACAAACCTGCAACCGAGACGGCGGCCGAGAAGAAGTTCAACGAGGTCATGAATTTGCTGAACAAGCAGAGTCCGGACACCCTGCCCAGCGACTTGCAAGTCTTTGTGCAGAAGGAGGGTGCCATTGCAACCAAAGTCAGTGCCAAGCAGCTACATTCAGCCGTGGATGTCTTGGCAGATGCAGAAAAAGCGATGGACGCTGCTCTGAACTCTCGCACAAATTTGATTTCAAGCTGGCGCACATTCCTTGCGGCTTCGTTTGTGACCTGGAAGGAGTACACGGAGCAGTTTCAACAGCAAGAAGCAAAGTGCCAGGAGGAAATCCGCAATGCCCGAGAAGTTCTGGAGAAGGCCAAGCAGGACTTCGAGCAGAAGAAGCCTCGTCCAGAGAAGGAAGAGGCGCATTTCATCTCGGACGACGAGGACGCCAAAGACGAAGTAGCAAAGGAGTCGACTCAGCGCATTTTGAGCGGGCTCCAAAACATGACCAACAACCTGACGGAGCTCTCCGCACAGGCCGAGTTCGAGTTCCAGGAGGCACAGAGGCGCAAACGACCTCGAAAGACGAGCAAGGGCAACGAGGCCACGCCGGCAGAAGATGGAGCGCATTTTGGTGCGCCTGGTCAATAGCAGCCTTCGGGGGCGTTGACCGAAGGGCCCCAGCCCTACACCACGCAGCTTTGACACTGCAGTGGAATCATAGCGCTGTTCATCAACCTTGGTTTGTCACTCCTTGGGAAGCTCGAGAAAGAGCTCTTGGACTTCATCTTGAACTACATCCTCTTGACTTCAATGTTCCCATCTACCCTGGTATTGAGTTGGGGAAGCCAATGCCTCGGTTACGAAGCTTCAAGGGCTATCGTGTTCATTTTGAAGAATGTGTTTACTTTGATGATGGTAGCACAGCCACTTTGGCTATCCCTCCGCATCATTTTCAGACCATTGCTGCTTCGAATTTGACTTCTTCTCGCGCGACAACATCAACATCATTCAGTGCCATTGTGGACGGCAGCACCGCTGAGGAGCCACTGTCTCCGACAGTGTTGAGCCCGGCGACGTGCGCTCCACATTGCAACAACGACAACATGAAACCTGTTGACTATCTGATGGAACAATCATGTCCTGAATGGAACACATGCTCGACACCAGCAGAGAATCCCAATCAGCACTGGGTCCCACCGGTTGAGGCGTTACCGTCCTGGTGGCAAACTTTACGATACAATTTCCGAACTACAGCCCTTGCTGAGCAGTTTGAGGAAGGCCCTGTGCTTTACGTTTTGACCTGGTTCATTCACGGACAACGACATCTACGCTGCCACGCACCACGTGTCCTTTGGCTTGACCAATTTTGGCATCGCTGGTTGGATGACATCCGTGAGTTATGGCATGACGAGATTGACCAAGCAGACACATTGGCACTGGGCGTTGTACGACCTGATCCACCGCTGGCACCCAATAGATACCATGCTTGCCATCTGATCATTCACCAGCAAACCACTGGATTGTCGGTTGGAGTCTTCACCTCCTTATTCCATGGTTGGCAACACAATGCTTTTGGACAGTTTGCTCAGGCTATGCCACCGTTGATTTCATTTGCGCAGCTTGTGATCTCTTTGCAACTGTCAAGGCAATGCTTTCAGATGACCAGGGCCTGCGTTATTCAACTTGAAGGCCAACATGTTGTAGAAGGAGATCCACCCTTCTATCTTGAGGACTATACCAGTGTGATTCTGCACATCGATCACCCTGCGTTTCCACCTCGACGTGAAGATTTTGAGGATGACCGCACTTCCTTTCTGGCGGCAGGTGCACAACTTGGACAACCACATGTTGCTCCTATTCCAGTCATTGACAATGCCCAGGCGGTCCATCAGAATGACATCGATGGCATACAAGATGAAGTTCATGGACAAGATGATGGCGAAGATGATGTTGGAGATGCAGATGGTAGCTCCTCATCTTCTGATGAAGGACGAGAATGGTATCCTATCACTGCCTTCAGCCCTGACTACCCTGTGGGAGAAGGATGGGCAAACTGGATCAACTACCAACGATATCGACGCAATGTTGCTCGTATCATTGGCCTTGACATTGACCAGATCATGCAAATCTATCACGTACGATGGCCACCCATCAATCTGCAGACAGCAGGCAGACAAGCTGTCTTGGTAGAAAAACAAGGCGACCTCCCAACAGGGTCGACGCATCAGATGATATTGATCGATGTGGAATTCCATCCGCATCGGCCTAGCACTGCGGTCGAGTTTGTGAGAGGTGCCTACACAGTGCCTGATGCATTCACCCGACAGAACCTTCTGTCATTTTTGGGCCTTACGCCCTATTGTGCCATGACCCAGAACCGATGCCTTGTCTGGCGCAACCATGTCCTCATTCCATTACAAGACCAACGCCAAATCAGACCTCAGCATGGTGATTATGTGCGCATTGTGGTGCCGCCTGTTCCTGAAAGGCTCCAACACGTGCCCACTCGACCTGCTGCAAGGTGCGCACAGCTTGGCATTTCTGTGAACCGCATTGTGACCTATTATGACAATCATGATGTCGAGGATGATTTGCACAACATGCCGACGGCGCACCCAGGTGGATTTGTTGATGACATGAGTCTGCAACAGCTCTCTCTACGTTCATTACCATCTCAAGGGCCACGGCAACATCATCGTGAGGATTGCCTGGAAGAACGTCTTGATGATTTTCGGCGAGATGGCGCTGATCAACCAACACCGAACTTTGTTGCTGGCGCTCCACCCATGATCGGCTTTGAAGGTGACATCTTTGCGCGTTGGGAACAATTTGTCCAACCTGGCCCAGGCAACTTAGAGCAACTTGTTCAAGTTCGAACCTGGTACAATGATCACCAGCGCTGGCCGATCTGTGAACAAGCCAGGGATGTAAGTCTCTTTGAGGATGTTACCATGTGGCGGCATGACCTACTTCGAGCTTGGAATGATCGAATTGACCCCACAGTAGATGTTGACATCATTGTGGTTGAACCTGACCCTGTGGATGAAACTGACCATGTTGCAGCGCACCTTATTCTTCTTCAACGACCATTTCATGATGCGCGCAGTATTTTGGTTTCTGTCATGGACAACTACATTTGGAATGGCATACCACGACGATGGGCACTGAGAAGTTCGGTTGACCCGACGGGTTTAGAGATTGTTGCGCTGATGGGCTATTATCAACTATGCCCGCCCAACGTCATGGCGACGCAATGTCAAATCTGGTGCCGCGGCAGAGAGATCGGCCTTGATGATCGCCTTCTGACTAGACATGGCATGGCGCTTACCCTCACGGTCCTGCGTGATTCCATTGAGGAGATTGCCACATCACTGCTGCAACGAGCAGCAAGTATTACATATCGCGCCACTGCCACGGCCAACCAGATTTCTCACCTCCAAGATGTCATCCATCAAGAGTTGGCTGCCATCGCCACAGAGATACCAACACCACCATCTAGCGCCAGCATTCAGCTTGAGGCCAAGCACATCCTGCGCACATGGGAAGAATATGACAATGCTCTCATTGTGCCACACTTCTGGCTCAACAATGGATATGATTCGCACCCGTGGCTCCTGACCTGGTGGGATACACAATTGCCTGTCACGCATATCCAGATTTATCATGATGGATCACATGATGATACTGGTACTGGTGCAGCTGCAGTTGCTTTTCTATTTCAGCCCGGCCGTGGATGGACTTTTGGAGGAGCCATTGCATGTGCTTTAGCACCCAATGAAGACTCCTACACGGCTGAACTGCGCGGTGCTCTTCTCTCCATTCACTTTGGCATCGACCTCCTCAAGATCATTGCCATGGTTCAATATGAGCCTCCAGAGGTACTATTGCTTCACGACAATATCACTGTTGGTAATCAGATGATTGGGGAATGGGATACAAATGCCAACCCAAGTCTGGCAGCACTGGTCCGGCACCTCACTGTTTATGCGGAACATCGTTTTGGCATACGTGTTGATGCGCAATATGTGGCTGCTCACACTGGAGTAATTGGCAACGAAATCGCAGATCAACTTGCCGGTCTTGCCGCCCGAGGCCATCCACTACATGATCTCACGCAGTGGATTTCCCTGATGGATGCGCACGCTTTTCGTGCACACGCGGCATGGTTCTGGATTCTCTACAGTCGACAATTCTGTGCTTGGTGGAATGATGATTCTCTATGCCTTCCCATTGAAGCGGCTACGAGTCCTACCACTGACATCCTCCCATGTAGCCGGCAACAACTGGTTCCTGCAGACAAGGGCTTGTTTGATTGCATTATTGGCACATGTAATGTTCTGACCTTGAAGACTGCGACCAAGAAGCGCGCTGTCGAGGAAGATCTAGATACTGGATTGGTTGGACCCACACGGCAGCAGATTGTCTTTGCGCAGTTCAGAGCAGCCAAGGTTTGCATCTTCGCACTACAAGAAACGCGAGTGAGGAAGATCTGCCACCAACTGGAAGATTATTTGATCTACAAAGGAAACGCCACCCCTCAAGGACATCACGGAGTGTTGATAGCTCTTAGCACGTCAATTCCATATGGGTCCTATTGTGATGCCAGCGGCAAACAGAAGATGCTCTACTTTGCGAAGAAGGACATCTCTGTCATTTCCACTGGAGCACGGTTTGTCCTTTTGCGAATTTGCACTGATTGGGTCCATTTTGTGATTGTCGCTGCACATGCTATTGCCGACATTGAACACTGGTGGACTTCTCTGGTTGCACAGATCCCACCACGTTTAGCGGGATGGCCAGTCCTTCTTTTAGCAGATGCAAATGCCAAGGTTGGTGCTGATACCTGTCACTCCATTGGTGACCACGGTGCTGAGATCGGGGATGAGAAAGCAATCCCGTTCACCTCCTTTGTGCGTGAGATGGACCTATGGCTACCCAGCACGTTTCAGTGCCATTCAGGTCCTACTGGCACTTGGTTGCATCCCTCTGGCAAATGGTTGCGCAACGATTACATTGGCCTACCAAACCGCTGGATTCTTCGTTCATGTGCATCATGGATTTCAGATGATATTGACGTTGCATTACAGCGAGAAGACCATCGCGCTGCGCTTGTGAGCATCACGATGAACATTGAGCGTGCTTCACATCGCAGGCCTCAGCGTACACACAAGTTTGATGTTGACACTGCTGACTTGCACGCACTACGGATGGCCATTCCTGGAGAACCTTCGCTTGATGTGCACTCTCATGCGCTGCTGTTACAGCAGCAGATTGCAGCCTGCATGCCCCAACGGCCACCAAAAGGCCCTATCAAGCAGAAGATCTCTATGTCTCCAGCAACTTGGGAGCTGGTCTTGCACAAGCGACAATGGCGGCAAACCCTCTGGGAGGTGAGTGATCTGCAACGGAGCACGTTGGCGCAGGCATTCTTTTCCTTGTGGAGGCAGAGTACCACTTCACCTACTACGGCTGAATATGAAGACACTGCCAGAGGATATGATGCTCTGCTGATTGACCAAGATCGTGTCATCGCCAAGGCCTATCATGAGTTTAGACTTCTGGGTCGCTTAGTGACACAAGCCTCCAGAGCAGATGATGTTTCTTTCTTCCAGAATCTCATGAGGGAAGGGGCAATGCATTTGGCACCAGCGGAATCCAAACAGCTCTGGAAGACTATCAAACGAGCATTGCCCAAACACCAACAACGACGGTAGGGCATTGACCCCTTACGCCTCATGCATTTGGAAGATGCTTGGAACCCTCATTTTGAAGCACTGGAAGCTGGTTGTCTCATTACTCCTGAAGCACTTCTCGCTGAAGGGCAATGCCAACATGTCAATAAGCGACAGCAGCGACCACCTGACTTTGAGAACCTCCCAACGCTGTTTGACCTGGAAAAAGTCCTGAGAGCCAATCGGCCGGGTCGTGCCACTGGCCATGATCCGTTCACTTCAGAACTTTACCACCGGCATCATGCGGCCCTGGCAGAACATGCATACCCCCTCCTGCTCAAGACGTGGGTTTGGGGTGAAGAACCGATCCAGTTTAAGGGAGGACCATTGGCGCTGATTCCCAAGCGTCCCCAACCTCAAGAAGTTCAGCATTTTAGAGGCATTTTGCTTCTGCCCACTTTGGCCAAGGGATTCCACGCGTTGATGCGCAAGGAAATTATCAATTTGCTCCAACACCAAAGACTCCCTGGTCAACTTGGTGGCTTTAGACAACAAGAGGTATTATTTGGATCACAGGCCCTTCGTGTTCTTGGCCGAGCCGCTCACCAAGCACACCTCAGCATGGGCGTCCTCTTTGTGGATCTGAGCACTGCGTTCCATTGTTTGATTCGCGAGATGGTCGTGGGCATTAGCGACATTCGCAAGTTCAACTACGTTTTGGATACGCTGCAAAATGCCCGTTGCCCTGAAGCGAGCTTGCACATTGGACGGACCTTGCCCTGCCTATTGCAAGAGTTGAATGCCCCACCGCATCTGATCCGTCTCTTACAAAGCGTTCATGACTCCACATGGATGATGATCAATGACAAGGAGTTCATTCGAACACATAAAGGGACGCGACCAGGTTCGCCGGTGGCCGACGCCATCTTCCATTACATCATGTTTGATGTTTCGCGTACTCTTCAGACCTTCTTGCGTGAGCAAGGGCACGCTGACTTCATTCAGCAGATGGTTGGCATGGAGGTGGACATGGTGATTTGGAGCGACGACCTAGCGATCCCTGTCCGTCCCAGCCCTACTGGACCTATTGGATTTTGTCCGCCATGAGTTTGCGCAACGTGGATTTCAAGTCAATTTAGCAAAGGGCAAGACAGGAATTGTCGCCACGTTTTGTGGACAAGGAGCAGCAGAGCAACGACGCCAATTTCAGCTGGTTCCACAACCTGGGTTGCATCATCAATTTCAGGACGGTATCAATTCTTTTGTGCACCTCATGCCAGCTTATCGACATTTGGGAACGCTTTATACATCAGATCAACAACTTGATGCGGAGATTGCCTATCGTATTGGCACTGCCACATCTGCATTTGACCAGATCAAGAGGCGGCTTCTCACCAACCGTCATTTGCCTGAGTCATTGCGATTGCAACTATTCCAATCTTTAGTGCTCTCCAAGTTGTACTTTTCAATGGGATCGTGGCACACTCCCACTGGGCGCCAGATTATGAGGCTGAAAGCCACTGTGGTGAGAATGCTGACGAAAATTTTGGCACTGACCCCTGGCAGTGCCTCTGCTGCGCGTATTTTCACTACGGCCAACATGCTTGAACCCAGGGCACGTCTTGCCGTTGAGCGTCTCCTGTATGCGCAGAGGCTTTTTCATCATGGGCCAGCTTTTTTGCAGATCAATCTCCATGCGGAAGATGCTTTACATCCCCAATCATGGCTTGCAGGACTTCGCAGCGATCTTGTCTGGCTACATGGAGTTGACTTGAACCCTGATCCCATGCTTCTTGATGGCGACATGACCAATTTGATTGACATGTGGCAAGGTGATTCAGGAAGATGGAAGAGGCGCATCCGGAGGGCTGCCTTACGACATGTTTTTCAAGAGAACATGATCTTGGATGCGCAAAAGTGGCACGCAGAGATCTTTGGGGTACTACGTGGTGCCCTCTTCACCTTTGATCCTGATCCGGCCCTTCTACATGTTCCTGAACGGCAATTTGCTTGTCCCGACTGCCACAGACAATTTACAACTCCACAAGGGGTACATGTACATCGCCGCAAGATGCATGGAGTCTTTTGCCCAGAGCATCATCTGCTGGACTCCGCCACCTGCCCGGCATGCCTTACATACCTGTGGAGTACACAGAGATTGCAGCAGCATTTGGCATACATGCCACGAGATGGCTCGCCCAATGCGTGCTTTGCCTACCTTCAGCAGATTGGTTATGCGGTTTCGTATGCAGCAGAATCCTTGCCAAAGGCAATGAAAGGGCAGTCACGCTTTGATGCGCTCCCGGTTGCTGGCCCTCTCGGTGTAGGCCTTCCTGCCCAACAAAGACAGGCCGCTGCACTTTTTGAGCAAGTCCAGCAGCTTCGAGACACCTACAATGACTATGTTGAGCCTGCCGATTCTGTGCGTGCTGGACTACGGCTTGGCGACTTGCTGACTGCGGTGAGTCAGCGGTGGTTTGACGACTTTTGTGCTAATGGTCGCAAGTTCCAACCCGCTGATCGCTTACAAGACCGCTGGATTGATGTCATTGGGAAGATCCCGCAGGAGTTTGAAGCGTGGGCAATACGTACGTTTCTGCTTTGGGGCAAACACGTCCTCCCTGACATCATTGCCAATTTGTGGGATGACGAGCTGGAATATTACTACGACTCTGAGTATGCGGACTTTGTCTTCGACCTCGATGAGTACCACCTCGCCGAGCGCATCATGAAGCTGGAACGACGAGCACGGCTTCTTCGTGACCCTGCTCCGCTACCAGAAGCACATCGACCGGTGCGCCCACCGCAGGCCAATGCACAGCCCAGATCGGTACCAATGATGAGAGTACCGCGCCTGTTTGACGATCAGGAGGAGTGGCAGGCGGACCTGCTGCGTGTCAAATGGCACGACTTGCCATCTGACCCGGCAGTTCCCATGGTGCCTGACCTTGCACCACGGCCCAGCTTTGTGATTGTCCATCTTTTTGCCGGCCGACGGCGCGAGACGGACCTGCATAGCTGGTTAGCCGATTGGTCAGTTCGAGCCAACGTTGAACTGAAGATTTTATCCTTGGATACAGCCATTTCACCTGTCCTGGGGAACTTGGATCAACGTTCGGAATCCTGGCAAACACTGCAGTCGCTTTATCTTCAAGGACGCATCGCGGCCACGATTTCAGGGCATCCATGCGAGACGTATTCCTCTGCGCGTTGGCATCCACCCCCTGAAGGAGCTGGTCAGGGCAAGTGGCCGCGACCACTGAGGACGGCGCTGCAACTCTTTGGCATCGACCACAGAACGCTGAAGGAGCTCCGACAGACGAGAGCTGGAACTGCCTTCTTCCTCCAAACATTGTGGACATTGGCTTGCCATGTCGCGTTTGGCGGATTGTTTGTGGAAGAGCACCCCGGCATTCCGCTGCAGGAAATTCATCCCTCCGTGTGGCGCAGTGCCTTGTCGAAGCTCTTCCGGCAGCATCCTGATATTGTGCTTCATGAGATCGCGCAATGGAAATTCGGTGCAGCGACTGTCAAACCGACAGGCTTGATGACGCTGAGGCTCCCTTTTTTCATTAGAGATCTTTTCAGCCAAGCCGACGAAAATGCGGTTAGGCCGAAAGCACATGCAATCGGCGTGGATGCCACTGGTGCTTTTCGCACCGCGTGTCATAAGGAATATCCACCACGCTTGTCAGCAGGCATTGCATGCGCGGTAGCACACCAACTTCAGAGGAATATTCGGGCCCGATCAGTCCGCACTACTGACGGCCCTGCAACATCCCTAGTACAGTGGATACATGACGTTGCACATGAGTGCAGCCATATCCGGTCTGAAGCAACCTGGTTGCCAGATTATCAGGGGTGATTGCTGCTTTTGTTAATTCGAGAATTCTGCACGTGGCAGCAAGGGATTCCTTTATCGCGGGTGAAAGTGAAAGTGAAAGCTCTCTGAGTTCCTTTTGAGTTCCCTTCGTTTCCTTCGTTTCCTGCGTTTCCTGCGTTTCCTGTGCCGCACCTCGGCTTGGGGACATCCGGCTTTGGTCCACAAGGAGCTCTCCTTTTGGAGCCTCGATACGAAATCGAACGACGAAATCCTCGGTGACTCTTTCTGACTCTTTCTGACTCTTTCTGACTCTTTCTGACTCTTTCTGACTCTTTCTCGTTTCTCAAAGAAAATCAGGAAACTTCCGCACATGACTTCAAAATCTTCAAAATAAAAAGATGAAGGAAGCAATGATGCAACGGCTCACAATTATCCTGACACCATGCTTGCACTGCGCAGCTTGGAATCGCTTGCTGCTTTTTTTCCACGCTGTTTCTCAGTGTGAACTCAGCTGCATCGTGTCTTAGAGCTCCTCAGAACGTCCTGCAAGAGCTATGACCGGCAGCAGCTTTGCCCCCCCGTTCATTTGATCGGTATTCCATGGTATCGTATGGATTCATACCGAAGCTCTCTTACTGCATATTACGCAACTAACCAGCTAATCCGAGTTCTTCCTAAAATCAGAACATAGAAACACGCGATCAGCTCATCACCATGACATATTCATACCCTTTTCCAAACCACATGATTAGCATACTTAAGTCCACAGCAATACCTTCAGAGAATTGTTTGTCTTCCAAACAGAATTTTGCATGAGATATCTGGTCTTGAAGGCATCCTCTATGTTTCAAACGGAATAAGTACATTAGATTATAGCGTGTATCTATGTATTTATATACATATATATTTGTATATACATATATATGTGAATGGGTTCAACCTCAATATTCCTTCGTGTAATAGACAGTCTCAGCGGTCTTGCCGTTCTCAAAGTTCCCCCTTATCAGAAGCGCAGCGCACGGCAACACTTTTCCATGAACAGGAGCT
>Ga0126342_10012008_pt1 | contig 15462 bp, 16 predicted proteins | sample Cyp1metagenome_FD_92528 | JGI IMG/M metagenome (GOLD analysis project Ga0126342, IMG submission 92528) | Coral microbial communities from Lord Howe Island, Old Settlement Bay, Australia - Cyphastrea 1 metagenome | ecosystem: Host-associated > Invertebrates > Cnidaria > Coral ...
CACCAGCGTCACCAGCGTCACCAGCGTCACCAGCGTCACCAGCGTCACCAGCGTCACCAGCGTCACCAGCGTCACCACCACCATCACCATCATCATCATCATCACCGCCGTCATTAGCATCATTATCACGATCATCACCATCATCATCATCAGCATCATCAGCATCATCGTCATCATCACCATAAGCGCCATCATTCTCATCATCATCATCATCATCATCATTATCATCATCATCATAATCATCATCACCTTTGGCGCCATTTTCTTCATCGTTTTCTTCGCCATCGTTTCTTCTTCGTGTTCTTCATCTTGTTCTTCTTCTTTTCTGTCCTTCTTCATCTTCATTATCAGCAGCATCATCATCATCTTCATCATCTTCATCATCTTCATCTCTTCATCAATTCATCGCTTCATGTCTTCATCTCTTCATTCGATCATCCTCATTATCATTATCATCACCAAAATCATCATCATGTTGCCTATCGGTGGGTGCCACTGTGATAATTACAAGCAGCCAAAACAATAGTAACAACAGCAGCAACAACGACAACAACAACAACAACAACCACAACCACAGAGAACGACGTTGCAACAACATAAAGACCCTAAAGGTGCCGTGGCTCTTCTTACAGTAATTGCAACAACATACAGACCCTGAAGGTGTCGTTTCCCTTGTTACATTACTTGCAACGACATGTATGCCCTAAAGATGTCGTTCTTCTTCTGACATTATGTGTAGCAACATATAAACCCTGAAGGTGTCGTGTCTCTTCTTACATTAAGTGCAACAACATATAAACCCTAAAGGTGTCGAGTCTTTTCTTACATTAAGTGCAACAATATATAAACCTTAAAGGTGTCGTGGTTTTTCTTACATTAAGTGCAACAACATAGAAACCCTAAAGGTGTCATGTCCCTTGTTGCATAACCTGCAACAACATAAAAACCCTAAAGGTGTCGTGGCTCTTCTTACCTTAAGTGCAACAACGTATTAACCCTAAAGGTGTCGAGGCTCTTTTTACATAACTTGCAACAACATAAAAAACCCTAAAGGTATCGTGGCTCTTCTTACCTTAAGTGCAACAACGTATTAACCCTAAAGTGTCTCTTCTTACATTACGTGCAACAACATATAAACCCTAAACATGCGTTTTTTTTTTAAACATTAAATGCAACATATAAAGGTCTGTGTGTGTGTGGCTGAGCTTTCTTTGTGTGTATGGCTGAGTATAATCTGTGTGTTTGGTTGAGATAGATTGTGTGCGTGGCTGTCCTGGACCTGTGTGTGTGGCTGAGTTGAGTCTGTGTGCATGGCTGAGTTTGTTCTGCGTGCGTGGCTGAGTTTTGGCTATGTTTGCCGCTGAGTGCGATCTGTGTGCGTTGCTGCGTCGTTTACCACCCTAAATGGCTGAGTTCCAATGGCAAGTATTGAAATTGTCTCGCTACCGACGCCGAAACCTGTGTTTTGCGCTGGAAGTGAGTCACTTTTGGGTGTTGGGAGTGAGTTCTGGGTGTTGGAAGTGAGGCGGTGTTGGACGTGAGTCGAAACTGGCTGTTGGAAGTGAGGGGGGTAATCTAATTATGGCCCGTCCATGGTGCAAGACACTGCAAGTTGGCGTTGTTTTAGACGTTGCCCGAAAAATGGAGGCCTGACAGGTCCCACTCACAAAAAGCCAGTACATGTGTGCCTCAATAAGGATGCGGTAGTTAACAGTGTCTTCTTACGCCTGCATCTGGTTGCTGCCTGTGTGTGGCATTTCTGTATGCAAACCAGCAACAGTGTGAATGCGCAAGAAAGTGTTCTTGTTTCTCACAGCAACAACATATAATGCAAGAAACGGTTCAATACTTGAATTATTGACCCCATCTCTAAACCATGGAAGGAATCTTGGACTTGGGCAGTGGCTTGCCGACGTCACACATGTCACTGCAGTTGCCTTGTTGCAATTGAAGCCAGGTTTGCATGCTACTTCATTGAATATTCGTTGTCAGTGGACAACCTCTTCGTCTTCATTGTCTCAAGCCTCAGCTCGTCTCCAACATGTTCTTTTCTAGAATTGTCACAGCATGGTTTCCTTTCCGCATTGGTGTTGCTTCTGCATTTTATCTCCGTTCCAGAACCTCATTTGGACACATTTTGATTGCTTGTTCTCTTTGGATTGTTCCACCAGCTGGTGCGTTCCGGAACATTCTGCTGAAATGATGGATTGCAAATGATTGCAAGCACAAATGCGCAACAAAGTGCAACACAAAGTGCAGTACATTAAGGTTATTTTCGACTACTTCAAAGTCACAGGTGAGCGCCAGCAAAACTCTCAGAAAACCCTCAGTGCTCAGTACCTTCAGGCCCAGCCTGGCAAAATATCGGTGTTTTTACTTTTTGAGAACCACGGTTTTTTGAGGTCTCAGGTGTTGAACTACGGCGTGGCAGGGGCTGTGATTTTGCAAAAAGCTTAGAAATTTGTCCAAGCGGATTCAACATGTTGCAGTGCATTGACATTGTGTTTCGGCAATGACATTGTGATTCTCAGGCGTTTTCTTTTCGTTTATATGGGAGCACAACTACTGCAGCGCTTTGACTTTCTAATCCTTCTCTTCTCTGCCATTCTGGCCGTTCCGGCAAAGTTGGGCTTGGAATAGCCTCGACAGCCATCTTACACCTTGAAATCTTAGAAAGATGTGAAATGCACAACTCACTTTTTTGATGTCAGCAAGTCTTGTTTAGGCAGCCAAATTACTTGTTGGTCATTGCGCCAGGTGTATGCATCATACCAGGCATTCCCAAGCAGAGCCGATCATTCTTTTTAGTGATGTTGTATATTGTTGTACGGTGTTGTCTTGTTATTCTTGTTGATGTCTTTCCAGCTTGATTCAACTGCGGAGGGGTTGGCAAAGTCGGACGACGATGACGACGAAAACGACTCCATAGAAGATGGTGCCATTTACAAGTGTCGATCTGAGGAAATGTAGGTGAATGCTTGAGTTGGTTGAGCTTGAGAACGAGGCTCTCAACTTCACAGACTCCTGCCTAGTATATCTATCTATCTATCTATCCTATCCTATCCTATCCTTTCCTAATCTATCTAATCTATCTAATCTATCTAATCTATCATATCTATTTATCTAATCTATCTATCTAATCTATCTATCTAATCTATCGATCTAATCTATCTATCTAATCTATCTATCTAATCTATCTATCTAATCAATCTACCTAATCTATCTACCTAATCTATCTATCTAATCTATCTATCTATCTAATTTATCTATCTAATATATCTATCTAATATATCTATCTATCTATCTAATCTAATCTAATCTATATAATCTAATCCAATCTAATCTAACCTAACCCAAGCTAATCTAAGCTAATCTAATCTAATCTAATCTAATCTATCTAATCTCTCTAATTAATCTATCTCTCTAATTAATCTATCGAATCTATCTAATCGATCTAATCGATCTAATCTATCTAATCTATCTATCCTATTCTATCCTATCCTATCCTATCTATGCCTTCTCAGGACATTGACCAAGATGGTGGAGATCTCTCCCAGACTAGATGGTGATAACTTCTTCACAGAGGTGCCCAGACGCTGTCAGAGCAAGACGGTGTCTATGGCGTTTTTTCAGAGCAGGGAATTTGGTGCCCTCCCAGTCTTGAATCCAAATTTGCGTCCGGAAGTGCGAAATCCTTGACCCCATCCCCACACTGGTCAATCCCCGTGCAATGAAAAACCATCCTGTCCCACTAGACTCACTAGACCATCAACATTTGTAGCTCTACAGTATCAGTCCTTTTTCTCCGTACGGAAGCGAGACTACTTTGAAGCTGTTCTGCACCTTGTTGGTCCTCCTGTGTTGACCTTGCTATTAGCCCCCTGTATTGGGCCAAAACCGGTGAGAAGCGGCAGGAAGGCATGGTTTTGGTGGAAAAACACAGCTGCAGTCCAAAAATCGTCCTTGCGATTGTTCGCAATGGCTCTGGGCCGATTCTCTGCAATCCAGCAAAGACAGAATTCCACCAAGATCATTGAGAAATTGGGGGCCCGGAGGTCAGTGGAAGATGGGTGGCAACTCCTTTGTTCCTTTGTTTGCTGGTGATTGAGCGCCTTGGAGAGATTTACGGAGTGGTGGAAGTCGTTTGACTAAAAACGTACAGGTGACTGAATGTCGATCATGGAGGCTCTATAGGTCTCTGTTGGGAATTTGTCTTTCTGTGAAGCATTGTTATATATATATATATATTATCTTAGGCATTTTCCTTCTGAGCAAGTTTTTGTGTTTGTGTTCAGGTTTAGCGACATTGTCTTCGCCACTGATTCTGTTCCGGCGGTGCTTGGCACAACGCAGGACAATAAATATCACAACAATTTTTTTGAATCACCCCAGTCCGCTGCTGTCCAAAGGTTAAGCTTGCAAACTTTCAAACTGCAAAAACAAGATTTCTTATTTAGATGTTTCTTAGAATCTTTAGATGCGTTGGAACAGTGATATTGTGACGTGTGTTGGATCCAGCCCATTCGTTGCAGGATCCTTTCATTGCGTATTCATCGTGCCTCGACAGCAAAAAATGTGACAGAGGTTGCTAAGTCGTGACGGGTCCCACAAAGTTCTGATGCAGAACCATGCAGAACCATGCAGAACCTGTAAGGAACATTTTCGCAGTTTTTGGACTGCGTTCCCTGTTCTTCATCCTACGGGAGGCCATGACCAGGCCCCATGTACTTGAGGTTTTGTCTGGGAGCATCTTCAGTTGCACCATTGAACTTCCTGTAGACAAGACTGCCTTACTACATATCTTTGTAATGCGTATATCTAATTTTGTATGGAATGATCTGTCCGGGCATCTGTGTGCCTTGAGCAGTGGTATTGCCTGACACAGGGAAACAATAGAAGGGAAGGAACTCCCCAACAACGAAAAAACTTGAGAAAAACTTGCAGCAAGGCGATTATTTATAGTCCGGAAAGGCAAATCACAACTTGCAACAATAACTGTTGCTTCCAATACAAGACATGAAGCATCTCGTCCAAACCTTCGGAACTGCCCAAATCTACTAACCCGCCCGGCTCTGCAAAGATGGATCTAACCTAGAACTGTATGGAAAAGTCCCTCTCCATCCTGGGAAACGGCCTCGCTTGTGCCCGTGGATTTGTCTCGCTTGCGCCCGGGTAGCCCCTTTCCACCCGAGCTACTGTCCCCCAACTGTTGCTGCATGCACCCATGTCCCTCCCTAAGCCCCCAGGTCCCCAAGTCCTTCCGAATCCCCATGTCCCTAACAGTAGACCCTAAATGGCTTGTTTTTCCACATAAAGGTATGTTTACGTCAATCTGGGCGCAAGTGGTTTTTTCTATGGGCGCAAGTGAGGCTGGTCCCACCACATCCTGCCGCTCCAGAATTCCATCGGTAAGAAAGGTGATCAATGATTAACACTGCAAGTCATTCCATATCATAGCTGCCATGGACCACAGGGGCGGCAGAATTTGCATGGATATTTGAAGGCATCCCTGATATGCCAAATGCTGTTGTCGGAACTTGAAACTCATCTTCTACAACACACTTCGGAAGGCATGCTTTGGCGGATAGTTATTCATCACCATCTCCTGGCCTCAAAGTGATGTTTGGTTGATGCTGTTTGGGCCATTAGAGCTCATTTGCCAATGTAGAATGCCTGCACATGTCGAAAGGATCGGTTGCCCATGGAAATAAATTCTAGATAAGGTTCTATTGCATCTAGCCATCTAGGATGCTACTTGAAAACTGTTCACTATCTTGTGCCCTCAGAATCTTCCCGAACCAAAACGCCCAGCCTTTTATATGGGTGTTGCAAGCGAAGGCAGCAAAGTGATTTCACGAGAAAAGACATATTTAGACAACTTTATACCTTTTTAGACCAGATACAACCACTAGCATACTTGCATGTAATTGCAAAGATGCATTTGCCTCGTGTGCGTTGCAGATGCTGTGTCTCAGTGACCAGTAGACTTGGTCCGAGAGGTTCACATACTTGGAGCCTGCCGTAAGCATAGTGCTTGGCTTTATTGGTGTGAAAATTGCCTGGGACCTCAAGTCAAAGTGATGTGGACGGAGATTGCAAAAAAAGGACAGGGAGAACAAGACAATCACACTTCCATTGATGGGATTGAGAGGCAAGTGAGTCCAGCGGGCTGACAGGTGTTCCTGAGGGTTCCTGGTCCTTACGCTGAGGTGGTCGATTACTTCAATATCATCCAGGCTGCAGTGCCTCTTGTGGGGCTGGTCTCTGCATTGTGAGCATTGTGACAATTGTGAGCATTGTGAGCATTGTACATACTAGATCTGCATCTGTATCTATCTGTATCTGAATCTTTGCGATCCCTTCCAGTGAAGCTTTGCAGGTTCCAGTCATGCTGTCGCTGGGCATTGTAAAAAACTCAGATTCGTCCAGTCTCAAATGAGCTGGCACCGCCCAGTGTTTCATTCCATCCGATTCCATGATCCAGGTCCTCTCCATCTTGACTCTCGGAGTTGTCCTCAGCCTGAAGGACGCTTCATTTTCGTTGAAAGAGTGCCGAGGGTGGCGTTGACAACTGTTGATGACCGTTGATGGACGGCTAGCTGCTACCTTTGATGTAGGCACATACAGACAGACGATGACACGAGAGGGCTTTGCAAACCATTTGTTCTGAGTGAAGAAAGGAGCTTGATTCCATCGCTGATACCATGGAGTCTCAGCCAGAGACAGCAAGTATTGGTCAAGCGTCAAACAGCAGCTTGGCCAAATTGCGAAGAGGTCATACGAGTCGTACGAGTCATGAATCTGTTTGACTATGTTTGACTGCTGCAAGGCATTTCCGGGATGTTTCTCAGGTGAATAGCCAGAGGTGAAATGACTGCAATGAAGGCCTACAGAGCTGTGCAAGCGTGGTACAAAGTGAATGTGTGACGAATTCCCACAAGTCTCCGTGAGCGTCCGAGCTTGCAATCTAGCAACCCCCGAGCAATCGACCATGTGACCTGCTCAATCCAACGACAGTTGTAGTCTATTGTAGTTGCAGAGACAAGTACAACAGATTTGCAAACGAACAAGCATATGAATAATTATGCATGCAAGCCAATGATAGCCAATGGGCATGTGAATGCGCGGAGTACTAAATGTATGTTTTCCTGCTGCCTCCTTGGCTGCGAAGCAGCTGTGACGGCGTCCTACATAGCCTGAGCGTTCTGTTCACGTGTGATGTACGACATGTCACGGCTCTTTGAACAATCGTTGGACAATTGGAGTCTGATGTCGGAGCGACTTTCAGGCTTGTCATTTGAAGGACGCTATGTTCGTGTTTTTGAGTTTTTGACAGGTGTGCGGAAGGAAGGTCAAGCAGACCAGACTCACTCGGGTTGTCCTGAGCTTCCCGTGGAAAAAGGGTAGCGCTGGTCCTTTGCCAGACAGAGACAGTCAGTTTCCAGAGGTCCCACAGAAGGCAGTAGCACATAATTAAGTATTATAAAGTAACAGATAGTAACAGTAAGTTTGAAGCGGGTGTTATTAAATAACAGTACATCAACAAGGGGTAGACTCAGCACCATTTGGTTTTTGACTCCTTCAAGCAAGTTCTTTCATGACACTCTCAGATTGGCGGCCAACCGATGATGCCGCAAATGCGCGCTCCAATGCCACAAGGCCAGCAGTGCTTCAACTACACTATGCCAATTGTGAGATTCTTGCTGTTTTGGTAAACTGTTTCCACTTATATTTGACTTACACCATTGTGTTGCACAGCTCTCTAATAAACTCTATCATACAACGGAATGGCTGCCTCCACTGCAGCATGTTGGAGGGGAGTATTAAACATGGCAGTGCCGGCAATACCCATGTCTGGCGAGAGACTTATTCTGAACTACAAATCCCGACCAAAAGACTCTTTTATCCAGGCCTTTTCCATACCAATTTGCTTGAAGGAAATGAGCACCCCCTCCAACAAATGCAAAGAATGAAGGCTGATAGAAGCTACGAAGTCAATGGCATCCCTACTCATCTAGAAAAGAAAGACGCGCGTACAGAAAAGATCAGCTTTTGCAAATGCAAAACATGGTAGAGACTTGTTCTCGGAAGTCAGGCCGCACTGACTTGGTCTCAACTGAGATGTGCCGCGAATCCAAATTTTCAGGTTGAGTTTCATTCTTTTAGAAGCTTTCAAGATTCCTTTCACCTTCGAACACTACCAGTCACTACCATTTGGAAGGGAATGGAACAAAATTCGAGAACATGCACCAGGACACACTTGAGACCAACAACGGTTGTGTTTTTCCCGAAACAGTGTGGCCACACTGAAGGGTTCTTACGGTTCCCCAAACAGTGTGTCCACACTGAGGGGTTCTTACGGTAGGTGTTAAGGCCCGCTGTTCATCCGAGGTGGTATCCCGGGCGTTTGGCATTTTTCCTGAAATTTCCGCACTAAATGCTTCTTGTGACATGTCCATGTGCATTTCGACTGCGCAGGCTCGCACAAAATGCTGGCCGCGGAGGTGTCCTCGGCCATTTTCCCTGTAAATTTCCACACAATGGCTCTTGTGAAATGTCTGTGTGCATTTCGACTGCGAAGGCTCGCACACAGTGTGCTTCCCGGTCTTGGGATCGGTCTTCCTCCTCAACATCCTCCTCCTCCACTTCATCATCTTACCTCCTCTTCCACATCCACATCATCATCTTCCTCTACTCCTCGTCCTCCTCATCATCATCACCATCATCATCATCATCTACATCACCGTCATCATCATCATCATCATCATCATCATCGTCATCATCATCATCATCATCATCACCATCAACATCCCCATCCTCCTCCTCCTCCTCCTCATCACCATCACTATCATCACTATCATCACTATCATCACTATCATCACTATCATCACTATCATCACTATCATCACTATCATCACTATCATCACTATCATCACTATCATCACTATCATCGCTATCATCATCATCATCAGCAGCAGCATCATCATCATCAACATCACCATCAGCATCAACAGCATCAGCAACATTAACATGATCTTTTTACTCCCCCCCACTGTTTGGGGTCTCTTGCCCGCACAATAAGTGTTAAGGCCCAATGTTCAATGGACATGGTTTCCCGGGGCGCACAAAATGCCTCTTGTGACATGTCCATGTGCATTTTCCCGATTGCGAGCTTAGTGCGGCCCGCTATTTCGCACCCAGCCAGCCAGCCAGCCGGCCGGCCGGCCGGCGGGCTAAAATCCAAGCCAGCCAGCCAGCGTGGCAGCCAGGCCGGCGGGCCAAAAACCACGGCGAATGAAATTAATGAATGCAATGAATGAAACGAAATGAAAGGAATGACACGAGTGCAATGAACGAATGAAACGAATCAAACGAATGAAACGAATGAAATAAATGAAATGAAATGAATGAAATGAGTGAAATGAGTGAAATGAATGAAATGAAGGACATGAATGAAACGAAAAAATTGAATGACATGAATGGAATGAACCACATGAATGAAAAGAGACAAATGAATGAAATGAATGAAATGAATGAAATGAATGAAATGAATGAAAGGAATGAAAGGAATGAAAGGAATGAAAGGAATGAAAGGAATGAAATGAATGAAATGAATGAAAGGAATGAAATGGCTGAAACGAATGAAACGAATAAAATGAATGAAAGGAATGAACCGCATAAAGGAATGAAAGGAATGAAAGGCATGAAACAAATGAAACAAATGAGATGAATGAAATGAATGAAATGAACGAAAGGAATGAAATGATTGAAGCCACTGAATTGAACGAAGTGAATGACATGAATGAGATGAATGAAATGACTGAAATGCACGAAAGGAATGAAATGAACGAAAGGAATGAAATGAAATGAATGAAAATGAATGACATGAAAAAAGCGAATGAAATCAGTGAAGCGAATGAAACAAGTGAATTAAAAGACAGAAATGAAGGAAACAAATGAAACCAGTGACATGAATGAAATGAACGGAAAGAATGACATGAATAAAATGAATGAAATGAATGAGAAGAATGAGATGAATGAAAGGACTGAAATGGTTGAAATGAATGAAATGGTTGACATGAATGAAATGCATGAAATGGATGAAACGAATGAACTGACTGAAACGACTGAAACGAAGGAAACGCATGAAACGAATGAAATGAAAGACGCGAATGGAATGAATGAAATGAACGTCATGAATGAAATGAACGTAATGAACGCAATGAATGAAATGAAGGAGAGGAATGAATCGAATGAAACACATGAAATGAATGGAGCAAATGAAACGAATGAAACACATGAAGTGAAATGACTGACATGAATGAAATGACTGAAATGAAAGAAAGGAATGAAATGAATGAACAGCATGAAATGAATGAAACACATGAATTGACTGAAACGAATGAAACGAATTCAACAAATGAAAGGCATGAAATGAATGAAATAAATGAAAGGAATGAAATGACTGAAACCCATGAAACGAATGAAATAAATGACAAGAACGAAAGGAATGAAACAAATGAAACGAATGAAACGAATGAAACACATGAAATGAATAAATTAAATGAAATGAATGAAATAAACAAAATGAACGAATTAAATGAAATGAATGAAACAAACAAAATGAACGAAATGAATGAAATGAACGTAAGACATGAAATGACTGAAATGAGTGCAATGAATGAAACGCAAAAAGGGAATGGAACGACTGAAACGACTGAAACAAATGAAATGAATTAAGTGCATGAAAAAGTGAAATGAATGAGACGAACGAAATGAAACAAATGAATGTAATAAATGAAACGGATGAAATGAGGGAAATGAAGGAAATGTCTGAAATGAATGAGAGAAATGAAATGGTTGAAATGAGTGAAATGACTGAAACACATGGACGGAATGAAACGAATGAAACGAATGACATGAAGAAAATTAATGAAACGAACGAAATGAATGAAATGAATGAAATGCATGAAATGAATGAAATGCATGAAATGAATGAAATTAACGAAAGGAATGACATGACTGAAAGGAATGAAAAGAATAGAACGAATGAAAGGAATCCCGCTTACCATTTCCACTACTAAAAGGGTGAACACGTGCTTGATACCATCCTCTGTTTCGTGGAGAATTCATGCAAAAAGAAATGGAGTCGTGCACTGGTTTTTGTAGTAAGAGGGCGTGCGCTGCATCTTGTAGCGGTGCTTCACTTAGCACTTGAAAATCGGAAATGCATTTTGTAGTGGTTTATTTTGGGATGACTTTTGTCATGCACTGCATTTTGTAGTGACACACGCGTGCACAACCTTTTGTAGAACCTACAGCGTCCCCCTCCAGATAAGCCCCAAAAAGTTCGAAAAAACATGCTTTTTATGTAGAGACTTTAAGGAGGAAACATGGGACAGATTTGGTTCAAAACCGATCAATTGAATTTGAAGTTGTGCGCTTAGATCGCTTTTGTTGTCCCATAGCTCTGAGCACCGTAGTAGAAAACCTCTTGAAAGGTCAATTTTTGGAACCCGATGGAAATCCCAAGGTTGTATTTACTTGTGCTCGGCAAATGCTATGACCTGGGCCCCGGAAAGTGAACCAAAGATTTAGAGTGAAATTTCCAGAAACCATTTAGTAGAGAATCATGATTTTTCACTGCAACCCGTTTTTCACTACAAAATGGTTACGCAAATGCATTTTGTAGTGACCCACATTGGCTTTTGATCCACCATCAAAACGCCCAAAGCATTTTGTAGCAAGGGGGGTTGGTTCAGATTCAAGGAGCATTTTGTAGTATAAGGCTGTGTTTGTAAACGGTTTAGTGGGCACAACTACCCTGCAGAATGCACACAGGGATTGAAAAGAATGAAGCCAATGAAACGAATGAAAGGAATGAAACACATGAAATGAATAAAATGAATGAAATGAATGAAAGGAATGAGATGAATGAAAGGACTGAAATGAATGAAATGAATTTGAAATGCATGAAATGGCTGAAATGAATCAAAGGAATGAAATGAATGAAGTGCATGAAATGAATGAAACGAATGAATTGTCTGGAACGACTGAAACGAATGAAACAGATGAAACGACTGAAACGAATGAAACAAATGAAACGAACGAAACGAACAAAATGAAAATGAATGAAATGACCGGCATGAATGAAACGCATGAAATGAAGGAAATGATTGAAAGGAACGCAATGACTGAAATGAATGAAACAAATGAAATGAATGAAATGAATGAAAGGAATGAAACGAATGAAACAAATTCAAGGAATGAAACGAGTGAAACGAATGAAACGAATGAAATGAATGAAATGAATGAAATGAATGGAAGGAATGAAATGAAAGACCAAACCCGCGGACCACACTTTGTGCGAGCCTGCGAAATCGAAATGCAGAGCAACATGTCACAAGAGCCGCTTTATACCAAAATTTACAGGAAAAATGCGCCTCAGAATGAGCCCAGAACGCGAATACACATTTTGTGCGAGCCTGCGCAGTCAAAATGCATGTCAAGATTTCACAAGAGCCACTTCATACGGAAATTTAGAGGAAAAATGCCGCAGCCCAGGTTGAGCCCAGAACGCGGACACACACACACACAAACTTTGTGCGAGCCTGCGCAGTCGAAGCGCATGTCAAGATTTTACACGCGACGCTTTATACGAAAATTTACAGGCAACAGGCCGCAGAAGAGAGTGAGCACCCTGATCAAGCACCAACCTTCGCATCTACCGTCAGAACCCCTCAGTGTAGACACACTGTCTGGGCAAGAATGTTTTTACATTCTAGCCGCCAAATAAACTCCGACCTTCAACCTAACATTCTATCTAAAATATTTTCTCTAACACATATTCGAGTTTTATCACCTACTCTGCCTACCATTTTTTCAACATTCTATCTAACATATATGCTATCTACCTAACATTTATGCGGTCATACTATCACGTATTTCTTTTCAGATTTCTTACAGCTTACAGAATTTTAACATGTCCTTTACATTCTATTTAGCGCTTACTTTACCTAATATCCAGAACCAAGTAATTAGGCCCATTAGCCGAGCCAGCCAAGCCAGCCAGCCAGCCAGCTAGCCAAGCAGCCAGCCAGCGGCCGGCCGAAAGCTTAGCCAAACACAAAAACATCTAGGAGGGACAGCCAGCCACCCAGCCAGCCAACTAAGCAGCCAGCTGGCCGGCCGGCCGGCCAGCCAAAAACGAAGCCAATGCAGAAGCATCCAGGCAGTGAGCGGGCCGGCCGGCCGGCCAAAACACAAACTGAGTCCGGCCGGCCGGCCGGACGTGGCTCATACACACGCCTAGCCGGCCGCCCGGCCGAACTCAACACAGACTGGCCGGCCGGCCGGCCGGGCAAGAAATAGCAGAACGAGTTTCCCGCGCAGTCGCCTTGTAAATTTCCGCACAAAATGCCTCTTGTGACATGCCCATATGCATGTCGACTGCGCAGGCTCGCCCAAAATGCTTGCCGCGGGATGCGCATCCGGCATTTTCCCTGTCAAGTCCGCACAAAATGCTTCTTGTGATATGTCCATGTGAATTTCGACTGCGCAGGCTCGCACAAAATGCTGGCTGCGGAGGTGTCCTCGGCCATTTTCCCTGTAAATTCCCACGCACACACAATGGCTCTTGTGAAATGTCCGTGTGCATTTCGACTGCAAAGGCTCGCACACAGTGCGCTTCCCGGTCTTGGGATCGGTCTTCCTCCTCAACATCCTCCTCCTCCACTTCATCATCCTACCTCCTCTTCAACATCCACATCATCATCTTCCTCTCCTCCTCTCCCTCCTCCACCTCATCATCATCATCATCATCATCATCATCACCATCATCATCATCGTCATCATCATCATCATCACAATCATCGTCATCGTCATCGTCATCGTCATCGTCATCCTCTTCAAAACCATCATCATCAGCATCAACATCGTAATCAACATCGTAATGAGCATCAGCATCAGCATCAGCATGCGCATCATCACCATCATCACCATCATCACCATCATCATCATCATCCCCATCAACATCACCATCATCATCAACATCATCATCAACAACATTCACATCATGATCATCATCAACATTATATTACATGACCTTCTTACTCCCCTCGCACTGTTTGGGGTCTCTTGCCGGGATAATTGTATAATTGCATCTGTCAACCGGTTTCCGTTCGATTTGAAAATTTAGTGACACCTTGTAGTTCTAACACTATGTTTTATCTCCAGCAATCTGAGCTGCAATGCTTGTCACCAAAAAGCATCATTGTGACTGTGACTGGAAACTAAAGCTTTGGAATCTTAAAGAACGGAGGCCGCATGAAATATATAGCTCTTGTGATTGATATTCCCAGTAGTACCGCACAAGGCGGTGGCGGAAGTTTCAACAATATGAAACCTATAGGAGAGGTTGGTTGTTGTGAATCAGGGATGGCAGAGCGAAGCCACTGATGGACTGAAAGGTGCTTGAGGTCTCTTCTCTTTCTCTCTCTTTCTCTCTCTTTCTCTCTCTTTCTCTGTCTTTCTCTCTCTTTCTCTCTCTTTCTCTCTTTTTCTCTCTGTTTCTCTATCTTTCTCTGATTATCTACCTACCTACCTACCTACCTATTGATCTATCTGTCTATCTGTCTGTCTGTCTGTCTGTCTATATCTCTCTCTCTCTCTCTTTCTCTCCCTCTCTCTCTCCCTCTCTCTCTCTCTCTATCTATCTTTCTATCTATCTTTCTATCTATCGATCGATCGATCGATCTATCTATCTATCTCTCTCTCTATCTCTCCCTCTCTCTCTTTCATCTGTTTATCTGTCTAGCTGTCTACCTGCCTATCTGTCTAGCTGTCTATCTATCTATCTATCTTTCTATCTATCTTTTTGTCTATCCGTCTACCTGTCTATCGGTGGTGCAGTGTCATTCAGTGTAATCTAGTGTAGTGTAATTTAGTGTAATGGAGTGTAGTGGAATGTAGTGTCATGTAGTGTAAGTAATGTAGTAGTGTAGCGTAATTTAGTGTAATGGAGTGTAGTTGTAGCTCTAGTTGTAGTGTGGTGGAGTGTAGTGTAGTGTAATGTAGTGAAGTGTCGTGGAAGGTCGTGTAGTGTAGTGCAGTGTAATGTAGTGTAGTGTAGCCTAGTGGAGTGTAGTGTAGTGTAATGTAGTGTAGTGTAGTGTAATTTAGTGTAGTGGAGTGTAGTGGAGTGTAGTTGTGTAGTTGTAGTTGTAGTTGTAGTTGTAGTTGTGGTGTTGTGGAGTGTAGTGTAGTGTAATGTAGTGAAGTGTAGTGGAAGGTAGTGTCGTGTAGTGCAATGTAGTGTAGTGTAGTGGAGTGTAGTGTAGTGTAATGTAGTGTAGTGTAGTGGAAGGTAGTGTCGTGTAGTGTAATGTAGTGTAGTGGAGTGTAGTGTAGTGTAATGTAGTGTAGTGTAGTGTAATTTAGTGTAGTGGAGTGTAGTGGAGTGTA